>OGGQ01004544.1_pt1 | contig 11274 bp, 10 predicted proteins | sample 1571191 | NCBI WGS metagenome assembly OGGQ01 (sample SAMEA2582061, study PRJEB24529) | metagenome | biome: Human gut stool | place: China | collected 2011
CGGACAGGAGCCGTAGCTCCGGGATATCAGGCGGATCTGCTGGTTCTGGACGATTTGGAACGGGTACTGGTAAGAGATGTCTATCAGAATGGAAGGAAGGTAGTCTCAGAGGGCAGGCTGCTGCCGTTCCCGGAGCCGGAGGGAAAGCAGGAACTGACGCAGACGGTGCTGCATTCCTTCCGCCTGAGAGAGCTTGAGCCGGAAGATTTTCTGGTGAAAGAAAGAGGGGTCTGCAGCTGCCGTGTCATCGGCATCCTGCAGGACCAGCTGCTGACGGAAGAGCGTGTCCGAAAGATAGATTTTGACAGACGAAACGGAATTGATACCGGGCGGGATTTGATAAAAACTGCTGTCATAGAACGGCATCGGAATACGGGCCACACAGGGCTTGGTTTTATGGAAGGCACCGGAATCCAATATGGAGCCATCGCTTCTTCTGTATCCCATGACTCCCACAACCTGATTGTTATGGGAGCAGATGAGAAGGATATGGCCTTTGCGGCGAACCGCATCCGAAGTCTGGGAGGCGGCATGGCCGTTGTGCGGGATGGAAAGGTGGAAGCAGAGATGCCGCTTCCCTATGCAGGCCTTATGACGGACCGGACGGCGGCGGAAGCGGCATCTCAGAATGAACAGGTCAGAGCCGCTCTCCGGAAGCTGGGAGTGCCGGAAAACAGGGAACTGTTCATGACAACAGCGTTTGTGAGCCTGCCGGTGATTCCTCATCTGAAGCTTACGACCAGAGGTCTTGTGGATGTGGACCGGCAGAAGCTGGTTCCCCTTATTACCGGTTAAGCGGATCTGTTTCTCCGATTTCGTCTCCGGTACAGGTACAGAGCCAGCCAGAGGGCAGAAGCCCCGGCGCTGATAATCATGCCTGCCTTCAGGCCGGGAGTGCGGTAGGAAAGCTCAATGGTATGACTGCCTGCGGTCAGGGCGGCGCCCATGTACATGGTATTTGCCGGGAAGAGCTCTGCTTCCTGTCCATCTACAAGGAGATTCCAGCCGGAGGACCAGGGAATGGAGAGGCAGAGCAGCTTGTCCCGGGACAGGTTGATGGTTCCGGTAATCTGATTGGTTCCAAAGGTTATATTTTCCAGAGTTTCCTGGCTTAAAGCATCTATCTGCCCGGCCAGGGGGCTCATGGGAAGAGAGAGGACTTCCAGACTGCTGAAGGAATAAATTCCGGCATAGGGAAGAGTCAGAACAGCCTGCGTCTGTCCTTCTTCGCTGTATCCCAGATTAATCAGAAAGTCCGTGCGGTCAAAGGAGCTTTCTGTAAGACTGGCATAATAGGAAAAATCTGTATCCACATATTCAGACCGGCAGTTCAGGGTAAAGCGCGCGGCAACGGGGGAATGGCGCGCGTCTCTGCGTATCCGGTTCTGCTCATAGCGGGAGAGAGAAGACCAGCTGAAATCCGGCAGCAGAGAAAAAGGCTCTGTGGTGTAGAGCTCCAGCTCATTTAAGGATTCTGCCTGCATTCCCTGAATAAGCAGATAGGTTTCACAGTCAGCCGGGGATGAGAAGGTCAGTGTCAGTTGAGCGCCGGGGGCTGCGGCATAGAAGGAGCCGTTCATTTCCAGCACATCCTCACTGCAGGAAATTTCATAGGGCAGAGAGCTGTCCTGAAAATGGAGCTCCGCAGCTTCAGAGCCTGCGGGAATGGCGTCGCACAAAAGGCCCTGGGTCAGAGCCTGCTGGCGCTGGATATAGGTCAGAGAATCATACTGTTCCCGGGAAATATATTCGTCATAGGTATAGCCAAGCGGAAGGGTTTCCGCTGTTTCAGAGACATAATACTGGTCGCCCAGGTATTCGTATACCTGTGTGTTGGTGAAAGACCAGGGAAGACGGCTGTTGGGGTCCTCGGACAGATAGTAGCGCACAGATGCCAGAGCATGGAGACTGGCGCGGTTGTCTACATCATCGTATTTGAAAGCGCGTTCCTCAAAGGGAATAGCCAGCTCATCAAAAAAACGGGTGATGCTGCCGTTGGAAAGGCTCCAGTAATAGTGAATGGTATTCGTGCGGATATTCAGGCTGTCGTTCCGTGTGGGCACAAGGTCCTGGGCGAAGCGGAAAAAGGTTCCCTGATTGGGATAAAACAGGCTCATCATGCCGGATGCGGTGTGTTCCAGCTCTTCACTGCCCTGTCCCAGGTCCACAAAACGGCTGGTATAGGAATCCGCATAAATCTGGCTGTAGGAGACTGCGTTTGTGCAGATGCCAAAGACCAGAAAGAAAATCACAGCGGTCTGGGGAAGTTTCTGCTGCAGCTGCTTCTGCCTGACAAAGTAGAAAAGCCCTGGACCGGACGAGGCGGCCGCCAGTGAAAGAAGCAGCAGGGCCAGGCCCGCAAAGGCTTCCGGAGAACCGGCTCCGCCCAGAAAGATCAAAAGCGCCAGATAGAGAAAGCTCAATCCCAGAAGACCGGCTTTTTCCCTGTGCGAGAGCCGGAAAAGCTCCGGCCAGAGAAGAACCAGGATCAGGCAGACCAGGAAGGAATAACCAAACCCCCAGCGGTTGGCTGTGTAGGAAAAGCCGTTCATGGCAGAGCCGGCTGCGGGAAGCAGAAGCATGAGGGTAAGAAGGAGAAAAGCGGCCCGAAGCCCGGCCAGCCGTTTCTGCGTATCCTTTTTTAAAAACAGAAGAAAGACGCACAAAAGGGCAGGCGGAGCATATCCCAGATAAGTCCAGTTGGAGGAGTAGCGCAGGGAAAGAAATTCATCAAAAAACTGTTCATAGTAATCCAGATCGTAAAGCATGGAGTAAGTCAGTTCCGAGCCGGAACGGGAGTCTGACAGAAACTGCAGAATAACGGGCAGCAGGATAAAAGCAGCGATAGCAGTTCCAAGAAGGGCAGCTGCCAGAACTCTTCCGGCAGAGCACAGCAGCTCCTTTCCCCATTTATCGTGTCTGGTTGTAAGAAAACGGATGACACAGTACAGAATGACCAGAACAGCCAGCATATAAAAGAAGTAGAAGTTGCTGACAGCAGACAAAGCTGTCATACCGATCAGGAGATGAGGGCTTTTTTTCTGCATGACCCGTTCCGCGCCAAGAAGCAGCAGAGGAAGATAGATCATCGGATTGATAAAATAAGGGTGCATGGCAGCCAGAGACAGGGAGTAACCGCAGAAGGCATAAGCCAGAGAACCTGCCAGAACGGCTGTTCGTCTCTGCTTCATCTGAAAACAGAAGCAGGCAAAGGAAAGGCCTGCCAGGTACATGCGGAGAACGACCAGCCCGGAATAGAGATATTCAGTAAAACGCACCGGCGTAAGGATGGACAGAAGGTTTAAAGGATCTCCGATCACATAATAATGAAGAGTTGTCAGCACATCCGAGCCGTAACCGATGGAGAAATCCCAGAGGGGTACGGAAAGACGGTGCTCTGTAATCAGGGTACGCAGAATGGTGCGGCCCCAGTTCCCGATATACACCAGCGCGTTGTAGTGCTGGGTAAGGCCGTCCGGTTTCCAAATCAGAGACTTTCCATTGTAGAGCAGAGGAAAGAAGGCAATGAAGGAAAGCAGACAGAATGCGCCAGTATAGCAAAGAAAATATGCGCGGCGTTTCTGCAGGAAACGTGCGGAAAAATCGGAAAATTTATCCAGACGCGTATGACTCATAACAGTATTCCCCCTCGTATCTTAAGTACAGAAATCACTTATAATATAAGTATAAGATACAGCAGAAAGGAATGTAAAGGATAATTTGTCATAATGTGGTCTTCTCAGACAGTTACAGACATATTTTGCAGAAAAAATGTGGAATACGGCTGGTGGATTCTGTATATAATGGAAACAGTACAGGATACAGGAGGACAAGACTATGGCAAGACCCAGAACGAAAGCAAGAAAATCTTATGAAGAGCTTCTTGAGGAAAACGCGGAAAAGATCCGGAAACATACGGAAGTCCTGCAGGCCCTGGAGAAGGAGCGCAAGGAACTCCAGGCGGCAAAACGGGACGAGGAGATGGCAGAGCTCTACCGGTACATGCAGGAGAGAGGGCTTTCTGCCCAGGAGCTCCTGGAAAGCCTTAAGGAGAGACAGCCTGACGAGATGGCATCCTAGACGATTTGCAGGCCGGCAGAAGAATGAAAAGCACAGCCCCGGACGCGGATTTCCGGCCTGCGGGAACGGGCTGTGCTTTTTTTGTTATTTTTGTTACTTTTCTCCTTTGTGAAACGTGTTATCAGTGAAAGGGCCTTTCAAAGTAACAAGAAAACGAGGAACTGGTTATGAGACAATCGCTGGAAGAACTGATTGAAGCTTATCAGAAAAGCCTGTATGCGGCGGCGTTTAATATTTGCAGAAACACGGATGACGCCAATGACGTGGTTCAGGATACTTTCATTCAGTATTATACAACTAAAAAGCAATTTCAGGATGAGGAGCATCTGAAGGCATGGCTGCTGCGGGTGGCAATCAACCGGGCAAAAGATATTTCCCGCTCCTTCTGGAAAAAGAACAGACTGTCCATAGAGGACTATGCGGATGCTGTTCCGTTTGAAAGCAGGGAAGAAACCGGTCTTTTTGAAGCGGTTATGCGGCTTCCTGAAAAATACCGGGAGGTGATTCACCTGTATTATTATGAAGACCTTTCCATAAAAGAAACCGCCCGGATTCTCCGAATAACGGAAGGCAGTGTAAAGATGCGGTTGTCCAGAGGACGGAGTTTCCTGCGGGATGTATTTAAGGAGGAAGAATCATGACGGACAAAGAACAGTATAAAAAAGTTTTTGACAAAGTGGCTTCCTTCGGAATGGAGCCTTTGGAGGTATATAGACTGATGCAGAAAAAGAGAAAACATACTTATATCCATAAAGCCGCTGCTGCGGCGGCAGCGGCAGCCCTGATTGTGTGCAGCACCGGAGTGGCCTACGCGGCAAACGTGGGAGGAATTCAGCGCACAATTCAGCTGTGGGTTCACGGAGATCAGACAAACGCCGAGCTTGTAATAGAAGACGGGAATTACAGCTACAGCGTGTCTTACCAGGAGGACGGATCGGCACAGACGATATCCGGCGGAGGCGTGGCCATAGAAGATGATGGAACCGAACGGCCCCTTACGGAAGAGGAGATCATGACGGAGCTGTACATGCCGGAAGTGGAGTACAAAGAGGACGGAACTGTCTGGGTATACTATTACAATCAGAAAATAGATGTCACGGATTCCTTTGAGGACGGCGTCTGCTACGTCAAATTGGTAAACGGAGATGAAACACGTTATCTGACGATCAAATATGACGACGGATATTCCGTAAGCAGCCAAAAGTATCCTTCCCCGGATTCCTTTAACTGACAGAAATCACAGGAAAATACAGCAGAAAAGGGAAAGAAGAAAAGCACATAAAGCATGAAAAGTACGAAAAGCACAGCCTTCAGGCGCCGGCTCCGGTTTGCGCAGTTGCAGGGTTGTGCTTTTTCGCGGAGATGTGGTATAATGTCGCCAGACATTATACCGCGCCGCATGGCATCCCCCGGAGGGGCCATGTCCGAAGGACACCGCGCCGCGGCACTGGCGGGAAAGGAGGAGCCTCATGACCTGTAAGGAAGCAGAACAGATGATTATGCCTTATATCAACGATGAGCTGACGGACAAGGAACTGGAGGCTTTTCTTGAGCATGTGTGCAGCTGCGGCTCCTGCTATGAGGAGCTGGAGATTTATTATACGATCTATGCGGGCCTTGCGCAGCTGGACGGAGAAAGTGAAGGCCAGGACATGCGCAATCTTCTGCAGGAAGCCCTGTACATCTCTGAGCAGAGAGTCAGGGGAAGGAAGCTTTTTAATGTTTTTTATACCTTTTCCCAGGTGCTGGCGATGGCGGCGCTGACAGTGATAATAGTGACGGAGATTTTGAATTTATGAGTGAAAAGATACTGCTGGTGGATGGACACAGCATTATAAACCGCGCGTTTTACGGTGTGACGAACCTGACCAATTCGGAAGGGCTCCACACGAATGCCATTTTTGGCTTTTTGAATACGCTTTTTAAGGTTCTGGACGAGGAAAAGCCGGATTATCTGACGGTGGCTTTCGATGTGAAGGCGCCGACTTTTCGTCATAAGCTTTATGATGCCTACAAGGGAACGAGAAAGCCCATGCCGGAGGAGCTTCACGAGCAGGTTCCGGTTTTGAAGGACGTGCTTCACGCTATGGAGAAGGCCGGGCTGGAAGCAGATGACCTGCTGGGAACTGTGGCAAAGCGCAGCGAAAAGAAAGGCATGGAGGTCACAGTGCTTTCGGGAGACCGGGATCTTCTTCAGCTGGCCACGGATCATATCCGGGTCAGGCTGCCGAAGACGAAGGGCGGTGTTACGGAGACGGAAAACTATTATACTCAGGATGTTATAGACCGCTACCAGGTCACGCCCCTTCAGATTATTGAGCTGAAGGCTCTGATGGGCGATTCTTCGGACAATATTCCCGGAGTGCCGGGAATTGGAGAGAAGACAGCCACAAATCTGATTGTCCAGTACGGCAGTATTGAGAACGCGTACGCCCATGTGGAAGAGATCAGGCCCAACCGGGCGAAGGAAGCGCTGAAGGCCCACTATGATATGGCGCAGATGAGCAAGACGCTGGCGACGATTGACATTGACTGTGATTACGACTATGACTGGGAGGCGGCCCGTCTTGGAAATATTTATACGGAGGAAGCCTATCAGCTTTTGAAGAAGCTGGAGTTTAAAAATATGCTTTCCCGTTTTTCTGTGGAGGCGCCTGCCAATGAAAAAATCGAAAAGAGTTTTCGGCTCATAGAGGATCTGGGAGAAGCGGAGAATCTTCTGAGCCGGGCAGAGGGCGCGGGGCGCCTGGCTTTTGCTCTCCTGCGGGAAGACGGACAAGTGCTGGCTCTCTCTTTGACTTTTTCAGAAGAGGAGACCTGTCTGGTTCCGGTTCAGGGCTTTGTGACGGAGGAATGGCTTCTTGGCCGTCTGCTCCGTGCTCTTGAGGGAGCGAAAGAAGCGGACTGCCTCAGGCTGAAGGAAGAGCTTCCCTGTCTGGAGGCGGCTTTGGAAGGAAAGGAAGTGCTCTTTGGCCGGGAGGAGGAAAAGACCTTTCTGGACGCGGAGATCGCGGCCTATCTTTTGAATCCTCTGAAGGACAGCTATTCCGTGGAGGAGCTGGCAAAGGAGTATCTGGATCTTTCGGTTCCTTCCCGCGCGGAACTTTTTGGGAAAGAGAGCCTCGCAAAGGCTGCGGAGGAGAAGCCCGGCGTTTTCCTGACCTACGGCGGCTATTTCAGCTATGTTCTGTACCACTCCATGCCGGTGCTTCTTGAACGTCTCCGGAAGACCGGAATGGAGAAGCTTTATCGGGAAATGGAGATGCCGCTTGTCTTTACGCTGTACCGCATGGAGAGGGCCGGGGTCCGCGTGGACGCAGAGGCTTTGAAAGCATACGGGGATGAACTTGCCCTGCGGATCGGAGAGCTGGAGAAAAAGATTTATGAGGAGGCCGGAGAGACCTTCAATATCAATTCGCCCAAGCAGCTTGGCGTAATCCTGTTTGACAAAATGGGAATGAAAGGCGGGAAAAAGACCAAGACCGGATATTCCACTTCGGCGGATGTACTGGAGAAGCTGGCTCCGGATTATCCCATTGTGGCTGACATTCTGGAGTACCGGCAGCTTGCAAAGCTGAAATCCACCTATGCGGACGGCCTGGCTGCCTATATCGGAGAAGACGAGCGGATTCATACCACCTTCCAGCAGACCATTACAGCCACGGGACGCCTGAGCAGCGTGGAGCCGAACCTGCAGAATATTCCCATCCGCATGGAGCTGGGAAGAAGAATCCGGAAAGTCTTCATTCCCGCGGAAGGAACCATCCTGGTGGATGCGGATTATTCCCAGATTGAGCTGCGCGTGCTGGCCCATATGTCCGGGGATGAGCATCTGATTCAGGCTTACCGGGAAGCTCAGGATATCCACCGGTTGACTGCTTCCCAGGTATTTCACGTGCCCTTTGATGAAGTGACGCCTCTTCAGCGAAGAAACGCGAAAGCCGTGAATTTCGGAATCGTGTATGGAATCAGTTCCTTCGGCCTTTCTCAGGATCTGAGCATCACAAGAAAGGAAGCCCAGGAATACATCCAGAAATACTTTGAAACCTATCCGAAAATCAAGGAATTCCTGGACGGCTGTGTGGAAAAGGCAAAACAGGAAGGGTATGCGGAGACCATGTTTGGACGCAGAAGGCCGGTTCCGGAGCTGAAATCTTCGAATTTTATGCAGAGATCCTTTGGAGAACGGGTGGCTATGAACGCTCCGATCCAGGGTACAGCTGCGGATATTATCAAGATTGCCATGAACCGCGTAGACCGGAGACTGCGGGCAGAGGGCTTAAAATCCCGCCTGCTGCTCCAGGTGCACGATGAGCTTCTGGTGGAGGCTGAGACAGGGGAGCTTTCCAGAGTAAAAGAAATTCTGGCAGAAGAGATGCAGGGAGCGGCGGAGCTTTCCGTGCCGCTGGAAATCGATATGAAGCAGGGGATGAACTGGTATGAAGCCCACTGATGAAAGCGGCAGTATGAAAATCATCGGAATTACAGGCGGCGTGGGAGCGGGAAAAAGCACAGTGCTGCAATTTCTCGCAGGTCTTCCGGGCGTGCGGGTGGAGGAGGCCGACCGGGCCGGCCATCTGGTCATGGAGCCTGGGACAGAAGCCTTCCGGAAAATCCGAGAGCATTTTGGGACAGGAATCCTGGGAAAGGACGGCAGAATTGATCGGCCGGTCCTGTCCCGGATCGTTTTTTCAGACAGGCGGGAGCTTTCCTGGCTGAACAGCGTGATTCATCCGGCAGTAAAGGAGTGGTTCCGCCGGGAGACAGAAAAGGAGCGGAAGAAAGCCAAGATCAGGCTTTTTGTCATAGAGGCGGCCCTTCTGATAGAGGACCATTATGAGGAGCTTTGCGAAGAATTCTGGTATATCTATACAGCCCCGGAGCTTCGAAGAGAAAGACTGAAAGCATCCAGAGGCTATCCGGATGAAAAGATTGATTCCATTTTTCGAAACCAGCAGACAGACGCACAGTTCCGGGCCTGCTGCCGGGAAGTGATAGATAACAGCGGAAGTCCGGAGGAGACGCTTATTCAGGTCAAGAGACTGCTGGAGAAAAAAGGATTATACGAAGGAAAAGGAGAGTCATAAAAATGAGAATGTGCAGTATCGCCAGCGGAAGCAGCGGCAACTGTATTTATGTGGGCTCAGGCAGTCATCATCTTCTGATTGACGCGGGGATCAGCGGAAAACGGGTGGAAGCAGGGCTAAAGGAGTTACAGCTTTCCGGAAAGGATATAGACGGGATTCTGCTGACCCATGAACATTCCGACCATATCAAGGGACTGGGAGTTCTGTCCAGAAAATACGACATTCCGATTTATGCCACACCGGGGACGGCGGAAGCTGTGAAGGCTATGAGCAGTCTGGGAAAAATCGATGGAGAACTGTTCCGGGAGATTCACGCGGACCAGGATTTTCAGATAGGAGATCTTCTGATTTCGCCCTTTCATATTTCCCATGACGCGGCAGAACCGGTGGCTTACCGGATTGCGTGCGGCAAAAAGAAAATGGCAGTTGCCACAGACCTGGGCGTCTATACAGATTATACCATTGAGCATCTGAAAGGACTGGATGTCCTGCTTCTGGAAGCCAACCACGATATCCATATGCTGCAGGTGGGAGGTTATCCTTATTACCTGAAACAAAGGATTTCCGGGGATCTGGGCCACCTCTCCAATGAGACGGCGGGAAAACTTCTGTGCCAGGTGCTGCATGATGACCTGAAAGCGATTATGCTGGGGCATCTGAGTAAGGAAAACAACTACGCGGAACTGGCCTATGAGACGGTGAAACTGGAACTGGCCCTTGGAGATACCCCTTATAAGCCGGAGGATTTTCCGCTCAGCGTGGCAAGCCGTGAGGAACGGTCGGCCTGTATTGAGATTTAATTGCTATCATTACATAGAGATGAATAAAGGAGGAGCGTTATGAAAAGAACCATTATTACCGTAGTAGGAAAGGATGCAGTGGGAATCATTGCAAAGGTGTGCACGTATCTTGCACAGAACGGAGTGAATATCCTGGATATCTCACAGACCATCGTGCAGGGCTTTTTCAATATGATGATGATTGTGGACACGGGCAATGTGAAATCCTTTGAGAATCTGTCCCATGAGCTGGAGCAGATCGGAGATGAGATCGGCGTGGTAATCAAATGCCAGCATGAAGAGATCTTTGACCGGATGCACCGGATTTAACGAAAGATTCGAAAGGAGCTGCCATGATTAATTTATATGAAGTAAGAGAAACGAATCAGATGATAGAGCAGGATAATCTGGATGTGCGGACCATTACGCTGGGAATCAGCCTGATGGACTGCATCGATGCGGATCTGGACTGCCTGAATCAGAAGATATACGATAAGATTACGACAGTGGCAAGGGATCTGGTGCAGACCGGCCAGGCTATTGAACGGGATTACGGAATCCCCATTGTAAATAAGAGAATTTCCGTGACTCCCATCGCTCTTGTGGGCGAGGCGGCCTGCAAATCTCCGGAGGATTATGTGACGATTGCAGAGACTCTGGATCGGGCGGCCAAGGAAGTGGGCGTCAATTTCATCGGCGGATATTCCGCGCTGGTATCCAAGGGTATGACAAAGGGCGAGGAGAATCTGATCCGTTCCATTCCGGAAGCGCTGGCAAAGACGGACCGGGTATGCAGCTCTGTCAATGTGGGTTCCACAAAGACGGGCATCAATATGGACGCGGTGCGTCTGATGGGCGAGATGATTGTAAAGACAGCGGAATGCACAAAGGAAAAGGATTCCCTGGGCTGCGCGAAGCTTGTGGTATTCTGCAACGCGCCGGACGACAATCCCTTTATGGCAGGAGCGTTCCACGGCGTGACCGAGGCGGACGCCATCATCAATGTGGGCGTCAGCGGACCAGGCGTAGTAAAGCATGCGCTGACTAAGGTGCGCGGAGAAAGCTTTGAGGTCCTCTGCGAGACGATCAAAAAGACGGCTTTCAAAGTGACCCGTGTAGGCCAGCTGGTAGCGCAGGAAGCGTCCAGGCGTCTGGGGGTTCCCTTTGGCATTGTAGATCTTTCCCTTGCGCCGACTCCCGCCATTGGAGACAGCGTGGCTGAGATTCTGGAAGAGATTGGCCTGGAGCGCTGCGGAGCGCCGGGTACGACGGCGGCTCTTGCCATGCTGAATGATCAGGTGAAAAAGGGCGGAGTGATGGCTTCCTCC
>OGGQ01004556.1_pt1 | contig 11232 bp, 8 predicted proteins | sample 1571191 | NCBI WGS metagenome assembly OGGQ01 (sample SAMEA2582061, study PRJEB24529) | metagenome | biome: Human gut stool | place: China | collected 2011
TGCATATTTATCTGATTCGTCCGCCATTACGGAAGAAGGTGTAATTGGATAAATTGCTGCAACTTCTGTGAAAGCATAGGAAACATGCGCTGCAGCACTGTTTCCATCCATGGTTTTCATTTTTCTTGCCATTGGTATTTTCCCCCTTAAAGGATTGGCCAAACTCTATTATATTTGGACCTATAATAACGATAGGAACTCAACCTATACATACAACAAATTTTATCATTTTATTGAATAATTGTAAAGTAAAATGTGCATTTTTTCTAAATTATTGTTATTTTTTTCACCTATTCACATATAAAGATGAAATAATATACTACCCTCTTTGCATTTTAGCTAAAAATAGTGTAATATTGTGATATAAGCAAAATAACAAATTCCTTTTGAAAGGGGAATACTATGGGACCCGAACCCGACAGTAATGTTTTCTTAACAATTTTAATTCTTCTGCTATTTACATTTTTAAATGCATTTTTTGTTCTATGCGAAAGTTCCATTTTAAACGTAAATGTACATAACATGAATAAACAGGCAGAAGAAGGCAATAAACGGGCAAAACGTATTTTACAATTAATGAACAACCCCAAAACCATTACAACATATCAGGTATTAACCACCATGTTTGCATTCTTTGCCTGTGCATTTGCATACCAAAAATTCGCTTCCAGTCTCATTGGTTGGATGGAAACATTTATGCCAATTCACCACACTGTTTTAAGTGGCTTTGCATTGGTTATCATCGCTTTTATTCTGCTTTTCTTTTTCCTTATTTTTGGTGTTATGATTCCCCGCCGCATAGGTATCTTCCGAGCCGATGGAGTTGCTATGCGTGTATCCGGCATTTACAAAGGCGTTTGTATTCTTCTATTCCCTATTACATGGGTTTTGTATACAGTCGTGGCACAAATCAGCCGTATCTTTGGAGTGGCACCTGACGCAAAAAGGAAAGGAATCACCGAAGAAGGTATCCTCACCATGGTAGACAAAGGTGAAGAAACCGGAGCAATTTTAGAGAATGAAAAAGAACTGATTACCAAAATATTTGAATTTAACGATACTACTGCCTCCGATATTGCAACCCACAGAACAGATGTAGTAGCTGTAGAAGATACTGCTACCCTTTCCGATATCGTTCAGCTGTCGTTAAAAGGAGGATACTCTCGTGTTCCTGTATACCACGAGGATTTAGATAATATCGTAGGTATCGTATACGTAAAAGATTTACTGAAATATGTTGGGAACCATATGAACAACGCCACATCTGTTATCGATATTATGAGAAAACCTTATTTTGTCCCGGAGACAAAACTATGCAGTGAGCTATTTACTGAACTGTCCGAACGTAAGATACAAATTGCAGTTGTAATTGATGAATACGGTGGAACTGCCGGTATTGTAACTATGGAGGATATTTTGGAATCTCTTGTAGGCAACATGGAAGATGAATATGACAGAGAGGATCAGGAGATTGTAAAAATAGATGAAACTACGTATCGTATGAAGGGAATTGCCTCCATTGATGAAGTCAGTGATGAACTGGATATAGAACTTCCGCAGGAAGAGTACGATACCATCGGAGGCCTTGTAGTGGAGCTACTTGGACATTTACCACGTGAAGGCGAACATCCTACCATTACGTATAAAAATGTACAGTTTACGGTAGAATTGATGAAAGACAATCGTATTGCAACCTTACTGGTTGAATTGCTTCCAATAACAGATACTGAACAAACCGACACAGGAGAACAATAGCAGCAGGATTTCACACCAATAATATTGAATTTATATCTCTGCTATTTGTTCATTGGATAATGATAATATATATTATATATATCGATTTTAAAAATACAGGACTTTGTTAATTAAAATCCATACAAAAGGCACCTTCATATATTTGGTATCGGCATTGCTATTGCAGAATGAACAGGTGATAAATATATTTCAGGGAATGAGTGATGGCGTGGTTTTCACAAATATGAGAATCATATCTGCAAATGTATAAGGAGTTACAGGCAAGAAACAGTACTTTACATCAATGTCATATAGCAAAATACAGCTTTTACAGTAGAAACAAGAGAAACATTAACACAGATGCAGAACTGGAATTATGGCTTTCTAACGCAGGTAAAGAAACATTTAATTTACGTCCAGCACCGATACGACGACCATCGTCAGAGTAATTGACCAATACGCATCAAGATAAAAAATCCCGGTAAAATCACCGGGATTTTTTGTTATTACTAGAATTTGAGACCAAACATATAGAGATTTAAATCAAGAGGAGATAATAATTGACTTTGTATGGCATTAAACGTTTCTTTCCGTTTATTACTGAAATCATACGGTAACAGCAATTTATATTTTAGGCCGTTTGATCCTGATTTAACGGCATATCTTTAAACAACGTGGAAAAAGTATCAGATATTTACGAAGGCCGTACAAAAATTTTTGAATATCATTTAGGAGAATCTGTTCTCTTTTTGTCCATATAATATTTCATTTTATATTTCACATAAATATACTAAAAGCACCGATTATGATACTATAATCGGTGCTTTTTAGTATGCCTATTTAGATTTGCTCATTTTTCTGATAGTGAAAGATACAATGGTTAACAATGCTGCAGAAGCAAAAGCAAGGGAAATATAAAGAATACTATAGGTATCATTTCCTGTTTGAGGTGATGTTAACGAACCACTTTGTTCGTTGTTATTTGATTCTGTCATGTTATTGTTATCTTCTGGGTTTGGTGTAGGTTCCGGGTCTGGAGTAGGTTCTGGCTCTGGTGTAGGAGTAGGTTCTGGCTGTTCTGGTTGAATTATGATATTTTCTCCGGCATTTAGTGCACTACCATTTACCACAATGCTGTTATTGGTTTTATTGGTAACAGTAACACCTTCCGGAATTGTAAGGGTACTGTTTTCTGGTACAACTTGAATATTAATAGTTTCACCGGATTTTAATGATTGTACAGCAGCGTCAAAATCTGTCTTACCTACAACAGTTTTTGCTTGACCATTACTTTCAACAGAAGCTACGTACTCAGCAGCAGAAATGTCAACATTTTCTCCTAGAGCTGTGTGGAATACACCACCAGTTACAGCAACTGGTGAAGCGCTTTCAGAACTTACCAACCCTGTAACAGTACCGCTGGAAATATTAATATTTCCGATGTTTTGAGCAGTTACATTTCCGTCAATGGTTGCTCCATCAATCACAATATTTGCTGGAGTATTTTCATTGCCTTGGTATGTATAGTTAGATGCAATTACATCTCCTGTAACTGTGCCTCCATTTAATGAAATTTTTCCGCCATTAGTAGCGTTAACATTACCAATAACTTGTCCGTCTTCTAAAGTAACGTTACCACCTTGATATCCGCCCCATTTGTCAGAGTCAAAAGCGATTCCTCCCGCAGCAGCTTGAACGGTGCTGTTGCCTGTAATAACGGTGGAGCCATTATTGTTTGAAACGATGATCTCAGTCAAATTATCTTGACCGGAAAGTGTAGCATTGCGAATTGTTAGGTCACAGTAGTTTTGGATTAGTAATTTTGCGGTTTTTGAGGTTAATGTTCCATTTTCAATTGTAACAGTAGAACCTTGTAGCAATTGAACACCATTGGTTTCAGTACCGGATGAACCAACCAATGAATTGATAGTCCAAGTAAAGCCATTCAAGTTAAATACAATGTTTTGATCTTTTTTAACTACAGCACCAGCGCCTTCAAAATCTTTATTTAATGTAATTACAGCCTGTGTGTTGTCGGCGGACACTGCGGCTACAGCTTCCTGTACTGTATCGTATTGAGATGTTTTTTCTCCCTGGATTAGAGTAACTGCTTTTTCTGTTTCAGCAGCGTTCGCTTTAATAAATGAACTTGCAATTATAGTAGAGAATACCACAGCAATCATCATAGCGAAAGTAAGGGAACGTTTGAATAATTTTTTCTCCATAAATATTTCCTCCATATTATATTTACACATTATAATATAATAAGATTTATATCTTGTCAAATCCTGTAAATTAGGAATGTATGTGGTGGAATCATACAGTTAAATGTTATTTTGACTGGTGCGTTAAAAGATGAATCGAGTTTTTTGGATCTTTTAATAAAGTATTTATTGTCTTTGATTTATTGATAGAAAGTATAGAATTAAAAGTGCAATATTATAAAACGTATAGAGTAGACAATTATTGTATAAAATGATGTTCATCTTTTTTTATAAAATATGTATTCTGTATGATTGCAAATACAGAATACAAGAATACTATTAGGTGATATGTTTAAGAAATCTATACGAAATATATCTTCATGGATTTGGTATCTGCATTGTTATTACAGGACGAGCAGATGACAGGTATATTTTAAAGAAATACGTTATAGTGCATCCTCACTAAACTCGTTAACATGAAAAAGTCCGGGTGAATTCACCGTGACTTTTCCATGCCATTATAATAATTTGAAACCAAACATATGGAGGTTTAAACCAAGAGGAGATAATAACTCACGTTGTATCACACTGAACGTATCGTCTAGTCTGTTACTGAAACTGTACTTAACGTTTCCATATTCAGTTGGGTAGCCGTTGAATAGTGGAAGCGATGGTATTGTAATTGTTTCTTTTGATAATATAGCCCTTCCCGGTATTTCTCCAAGGTGGTAATAGCTGTCTACAAAATCAGCGTCATTGTAAAAACAAAAATTTAAAAATTCTTCTTCCCCATTATATTCCACGATATAACGGCTTCCCATATTATTACAAGTTACCTTGTATGTTGCATTGCCGCTGTTATACACCCAAACGTATTCTCCGTTTTCATTGGTATACGCCTGATGTTTTTCTATCCAGGCCATTAATGAATAGTAAGGGTTCATAGTTGGGTCAGGTTTATCACAATAAATACAAAGATATTTTCCATAGTCATGTTGAGGAGCAACATAAGAATCGGTATAGCTGCTACCACATTTTTGGCAAGTATGTACGGTATATCCCTGTGATGAGCAAGTAGCGGGTATTGTGTTTTTAGTGTATAGATGATTACAAGGCTGTATTTTTGCAGCGCTTTCCTCCGTAGAAAATTTTTGTTCTACAGCATTCTGTGACGCCTGTTCTTGAACGGATTCAGAATGTTCCGAGTTTTCTTGTTGTGAGGAACTGTCTGCAATGGATTCTATACTTTCCACATTTTCTTCACTCAAGGTTTCTGTTATAACATAGGAAGAGGTCCCAGGCACTTCATTGCTGACCGGCAGTGTTCGTCCGGACAATACACAAAGAGGTATCGCAATTGCTGCAACAATACACACCGTTATTGCTGTAGATAATATCGCAATATTTTTTTTAGTAAAACGTTGTTTCAATTGCCTTTGTTTTTCTTTTTGTTTCATATTTCTCATTCCTTTTTATTAATTACAGTTAAATATAATTTTAAATTTCACACATGGTTAGGTGTGAAATCTTCACATGCATATAATAGAAGTTTTACGATCGGTTTATTTAACAGAACTGCATAAAAATATTGATGCAGTTTGCAATATGACTTTACAAGGAAAAAATTGAAATAATAATCGAAATTTACATGTAATCGGAGCATAATGATACGAAAATAGAATTTTTATTTTATCACAGACAAATTTATAAAATAAAGAGATCGGTTTAAATCACAAATGGTATTCTGCTCCAATCAGATATCGTAATTCTATGAAATGGAATAAAAAGTAACAAAAAATAAAAGTCTCCAACACAGTTTACGTGCAGAGACTCGTGGATGCCTTTGTGTTACAAAATAGATATCCGCCTTAAAATAAGCAAAGAGCAAAAAAAGCCGAGCGTGGAACGCGATATGCATCCATGCTCAACTTGTATAACTGTTACAAAATGGATACCGTTTGGGCGCGGGCACAAAACTTCAAAATAGAAAAAACCTGCGGGCGCGAATTGCTGACCGCAGGTCTGGCGGAGATGGAGAGATTTGAACTCTCGCGTCGGGGGTCGCCCGACCTACCGCATTTCGAGTGCGGACCCTTCAACCACTTGGGTACATCTCCAAAAATAAATTGAGTGTGCAAAAATATTTTTGCATTCATAAAAATGCTGTTATCTACAGTTCATCTTATTTTCTAATATAGAAAACAACAATGAAATAGCATTATTACAGCACATCTTATTCTATACGGGGAAAATAGTATTGTCAAGTATTGAATCGGAAGACAGTTGACACTGTTTTATGAAAGAGAGTACAATATATTTTATGAAATGTTGTAGATAAAGGGGAGTTATCAATATGAGACAAATTGCATTAAAGCTGGCATCACTGTCTGTGTACAACAATATTCTTCAGCAGCCAGTACCCAACGCTTTATATGAATTATTATGGGCTACCTGCACCAATGCAAAAGATTTTGTCATTGCGTGGGGGAATTTTGTACAAGCTTTAGCACAAGAAAATGCATTGGACAAATCTGCCCAGGCCATAACACAAGCAATTTTATATCATCAAAATCCGTTTTCTCTAAAAGCCGCAGAAGGTACGGATATGCTCCCTCTTGGTTTAACAGAAGCTGCCAAAAGAGATTTATCTATTTTAACAGAGGCTGCAGCAATTACCCCACAAGATGTTTTAGAAGCGTGTACGTTTCGAGATGAATTGCAATGTTTGAATCTACCTCAATGGAGCACAGGGGAATACAATGAATATCTCTGTGGAACACCTGATGTTGTAGTTGCAAAGCTCACCAAATTTTACCGTGAGCATGGATGCGGCATATTTGCAAAATATCGTGCATTTATTTGGAGAAATCATACCATTATTCCTATAGAATACCATGACAAGACCCAAATGTCAGATTTAAAAGGATATGATGAGCCACGTCAATTGGTGATTGATAATACTGAATCTTTTTTGAACGGCTTGCCTGCGAATAATTGCTTACTATATGGAGACAGAGGTACAGGCAAATCTTCAACCATTAAAGCAATTCTAAATCAATATTACACACAAGGGTTACGTGTTATAGAAATGCCAAAAGAATTTTTGATGGACTTTCCTGATTTGGTAACACAAATTGCTTATTTACCAATGAAATTTATCATTTTTATTGATGATTTATCCTTTTCTCATCAGGATGATACTTATGCGTCTCTAAAAGCAGTATTGGAAGGCGGTGTTGCAGCAAGACCTGAGAATACCTTAATTTATGCAACCTCCAATCGCAGACATTTGGTACGGGAAACATTTTCTGACCGTAATGGGGATGAAATCCATCGTGGAGATACCATCCAAGAAAGTTTATCTTTGGCGGATCGTTTCGGTTTATCGGTTAATTTCAGCTTGCCAAGTAAAGAAAAATATTTGGAAATTGTAGCAGAACTGGCAAAACAACGTGGTTTGGAAGAATACATGGACCAATTAAAGCAAGGCGCAGAGCAATGGGCAATTGCCAGAGGAGGACGGTCACCCCGTTGTGCACGTCAATTTATGAATGCAGCCGAAGCAAAAATCAAATTGGGAAGAAATGCTTAACGGACAACCTTTACAAATAATCGTATATTTGATACTATTGTGTCAAACAAAGTCGAAAAATCCCCCCAGATAAGGAGGAAACAGCATGAAAACTTGGAAGCGATTTTTGGCACTTGGATTGGTTACTATTATCACAGCAATAATGTTTGTGGGCTGTGGAAGCAGCGACATCAGTGAAGGTGTTGCAAAAAATGATTACCCCATCACGATTAATGGGGTTACCCTGAACAGTCAGCCTACCGGAGTTGCGGTTTTATCTCAAAATATAGCTGATGTAATTTTAACGGGCGGTTTTGAGGCAACCTTAAAAGCAAAAAGCGAAGACTGTACACAAGAAGATTTATCGATACTTCCTAACCTCACCATTGATGATGCTCAGGAGATGAAGAGCTTAGGTGTAACGTTGGTATTGGTAGATGAAGCACCCACAGAGCAACAAACTGCAGCATTACAGGCACAAGGCATTCAGGTACTTGCTATTTCTCCGGCAAAAAGCAGAGACGACTGTAAACGCTTGTACCGAGAAGTTGGCTCTGCAATGGTAGGCGGTAATACAGGTTATACGAAAGGTGAAAAGGCATGTGATAATGTATTCTATACATTAGACGATATTACACGATTGGTGCCGTCAACCGGAACACAGTATTCTGCCTGTTATCTGTATGATTTGGAAGGACATGCAGCTACGGGAAATTCCTTATTTGGAAGTTTAATCAGCTACGCAGGTTTTTTCAACAGTTTTGGCAATGAATTGAATAATGAAATAGATATAAATAATCTTCAAGTCGCAAATCCATATTACATTTTCTGTGCAACAGGCTTAAAAGAACAACTGGAACAATCTGAAAACTTTAAAAATTTAGATGCAGTAAAAAACGGACGTGTCTATGAAATGGATCCTTCCCTGATGCAGCGTCAAGGAAACACCATGTTAGATACCGTTACCACCATGTTAAAACATGTATATCCTGAGTTATTTGTAACGAAAGAATCGAAAAAGGATACTTCCAACAGTTCTTCCCAAACAGATGTTTCCTCCGCAGCTGGTACCGCTTCCAGTGAAGTGCCGGCAGAGACACCTTCTTCGGATACCTCAAGCGCCCAAGGTACGATTTCCAAACCGGACGCGATAGCAAACGCCGGTACCTTACAGTACGGCAGTTCCGGAGAAGCGGTAACACTTATGCAAGAACGATTAAAAGAGTTAGGTTATATGTTTACAGCTGTAAACGGTACATTTGATGATGGAACTATGCAGGCGGTAAAAGATTTCCAATTATTAAATGGATTTTCTACTTCGGGTATTGCAACGCAAGAAGTACTGGATGCAATGTATAACTCCAACGCTACCCCCAGAACTTAATATAACGCGAAAAAAGGACTTTCTATTTGGAAAGTCCTTTTTCTATTATAGGATGATATGTGATGAATTTGTTAGTGGCCCAAATAACTTAATGAAAACCAAGGAAATGTATTCGGTATACAAGAACCTACAATAATAAATGCAAGAGAACAAGCCGCTACAATACCACAAACCATAATTGCAATGGTAGCAGAAATTTGTTTTTCTTTTGTGTCAAATTCGTTTCTTGCAATGGATGCCAAGCACATACCGATGGCGGCAATCCCAAAGGCCACAACTGTTCCCCAGCTAATCCAGCATACTGCAGCAGATGCAGCTGCTAATATAAACGATGTAATAATCAGCCATGTTCTGCTTAAGAATCGTTTTCCCAAACAAACAAAACCATAAAGAATCATGCCGAAAATAACACCGTATGCGAGATTTTCCGTTGCCACAACTACAATAGCAGTCATCAGCATAATAACGGTATCTTTGATAGGATATGTATGCATTTTATATAAGGTAGGCCATTTAATTGTGCCAAAACATACAGTAAACATAACAGCAATTAATGCAGCCAGTGGAATTAGTTCCATAAACCAACCAAGACTAAATAAAAGAATTGCCATAAAGATACCAATTAAAAATGTAGAAAGGCGACCTTTACCGCCTGATTTTTGATTGGTAACCGCCATAGCAATCATACCGCAGCCGGGAGCTGCTCCCAACATACTGCATGCGATATTGCCAATGCCCAATCCGATACATTCACGGTTATTACGGCTTTTTACACCATTTTCTTCTTCCAGCAACCTTGCTGTTAATAAGGATTCCGCAATTGCTACCAGAGCAATTGAAAAAGCAGTTGGCAAAATAGCTACAAGACACTCTGTTGTAAATACACCGGAGATATTTGTAAATAATTGTCCGAAATGTTCGAAACTAAATGAAACAGAACCCATGCTTCCTACTTTTTCTACGCTGCTGCCGGATGCTAATGTGTATGTAGTAATTAAAATAAGCGCAACAAGAGAAGAAGGTACTCTTTTTAGGAAAAACACGCGTTTTTTCAGAAGAGGGAACAAATAAATAATTGCAATGCCTACTGCAATTAAGATATAGGTTTCCCAGCTTTTTCCGATACATAATTTTACCTGGGAAATAAAAATAACTGTGGCAAATCCGTTGACAAAGCCGTTCATAACGGAAGTTGGTATATATTTTACCAAACTGCCAAACCGGCATACACCTAAAATTACCATAATAATACCGGCTAAAAAAATGGAAGCAAAAATGTACTCGGGATGACCATTGTTAAAGTATTGAGAAATCAGTCCGCTAAGTACAAGTGCTGTGGAGCCAGCCCCTGCCGAAACAAGCCCCGGACATCCGCCTAAAAAGGAAGTAATAATGGTTAGAAATATACAGGTAAACAGTCCCATATAAGGCGGCAATCCCACAACAATCATAAAACCGATTACCTCCGGAATCAGTGCAAATGTGGTTACCAACGAGCCGCATAAATCTCCAATAGGATTACCAAACCATTCTTTTCGTTCGCGTTTAAAACGCTCAGCTAATTGCATAAAATAATACCTCTATTCTTTTTACAAATTAGCCGTAACCTCAGTGCATAAAAATGAATTTTATGCTGCTTTGGTCTTATATACAATATGGCAAGTTACCATATTATCCTCAATAAAACATGCAAAACAATCGCTTTGCATGTTTTATAATAATACAATTTTACGAATTTTTCAATATATTATTCTATTTTTATTCATAATTTCTTCATAATTAAAAAGATGTATAAAAAGCAGGTTCCGTACAGAACCTGCTTTTTCATACTTTACTGTTATTATTTTGCTTGATACGGTGTTTTAATATTGGTTTTGCCCAATAAGTAGTCCGTTGATACATGGTAATAATCAGCCAGAAAAACCAAATGATGTAATGGAAGCTCAAACTTTTCACACTCATAATCAGAATAATATTGGCGTGAAGTTTTTAATAGAGAGGCTACATCGCTTTGCGTTAAATTTTTGGCTTTTCTCAATGCCCGTAAAATCATTCCGCTTTGCATGATTATAGTCGATCCTTTCATAAAAAGGTAATCAAATGTGTAAAATTTGCTCTAAAAACAACTCCTATTCTCCCATATTTATTTTAGAACGTCAATTGTTTGTTGAGCGAAAATAATCAACAACATTATTTTTGATGATAAAACAGAATATTTCTTTGCTGTTTATTTGTGAGAACTCAATTATTGTGGCAGAAAAACAGCGTTTTTACAAATTTGTTTAAAGTATATAAATTCAGTGTTTTTTATGTGATTCGCAGTAGATAAAGTGTTAAGT
>OGGQ01004558.1_pt1 | contig 11227 bp, 7 predicted proteins | sample 1571191 | NCBI WGS metagenome assembly OGGQ01 (sample SAMEA2582061, study PRJEB24529) | metagenome | biome: Human gut stool | place: China | collected 2011
GGGGCGCGGGGCGGAGCGCCCGCTCTCTGAGGGTGTGGGAGCTGTGCTCCCACATGGGGAGCGCAGAGGGGTGCACCGGAGGTGCGGCCCCTCGCAAAAGCAACCTACCCGGCGATCGCCGCCGCCAGCGCCTGCAGCAGGCAGCCGGTGCGCTCCAGGTCCTCCTGCTGAATCATCGCGGAGATGGAGTACGGATAGCGGCATGGGAGCGACAGCGACAGCACCTTCACGCCCTCGCAGGCGGTCTGAATCTGGCGGCTCTCGTTTTTGAGCGCACTGCTCTCCAGCTGCTGCAGGGCAAGGCCCTTCTCCTGCGCTGTCTGCACGCAGGTGTTGTAGAGACCCAGATCGTAGTAGGTGGTCGCGTCGTGCAGGCAGATGGCGGGGCCGCCGCCCAACCGGCAGCGGCGCGCGCCGCCGCGCATGTCGTCCGCCTGCGCTGTGCCCAGCACAATCGCCGCATCCGGCCGCAGCGCAAAGGCCGCGTTGGCGGCTCCCGAGGTCATGGTCAGGGCGCTGGTGGTAAAGACCGCGTCGATGTCAAATTCCCACTCCCGGCGCAATAGCTCGGCCAGCAGCGCGCACAGGGCGCGGCTCTCCATCGCCTTGCCGGTCAGATAGCCGTCGCCGAAGGCCGCTGTCCCCTCGCCCGCAAAGGTGATCTGCGCGCCCAGGGCAACCGCCTGCTGCGCGCTCTCGCGGGTGGAGGCGCCGATGTCGATATAGAGCTTGTCGAACGGAACCGGGCGGTCCTGCTCGTCCTTGGTCTGCAGGTGGATCGGCTTGGTGCCGATGACGCCGATGGTCTTGCCGTCGATGCGCACCGCCTTGCCCAGCACCACCCGGCTGTCCAGGTCGCCGACGTTGGCAAAGCTGAGCAGCCCGTCCGAACGGATGCCGGTCAGCATAAAGCCGGCCTCGTCCATGTGGGCGGTGATCATCACCTTTTTGGCCGCGGGGTTCTTTCCCTTTTTGTGGCAGAGCAGGTTGCCTCTGGCGTCCACCTTCCACTCACAGTGACCGTCGATGCGGCGGATAATCCGCTCCCGCACCTGGTCCTCCCGGCCGGAGATGCCGTCCGCCATGCACAGCTGTTCGATGAAGTTTGTCATTTCCTGTACCATTCTTATCTGCCCCCTTCCGGTCTTACCATCTGCGCCACATAGGCCGCCGCCAGCCGGGCGGTGTTTTCCACATCCGCGACGCTGATGACCTCCACCGGCGTGTGCATATAACGCAGCGGCACACAGGTGCAGGCGCCCCTGGCTCCCGCGCCCGCCAGGATAATCCCGTCGGCGTCGGTGCCGGTGCGGTAGCCCGCGTAGACCTTGACCTGATGCCGGATGTTCTGCTCGAGGCCGACCGCGTGCATCTGCTCGGAGACCTCGCGGCTTAAGATCGGGTTGTGGCCGACCATCGGGCCGTCGCCCAGCCTGCCGCCCTGGTGCTCCTGCAGCTCCGGGGTGAGGGCAAAGCTGACATCGACCGAGACGCAGTGGGTAATTGGCTGCAGCGCAAAGGCGCCTGTCGCCGCGCCCATGCCGCCGACCTCCTCCATGACGCTCAGCAGCAGGGTGATTGAGCAGTCGGTGTCCATGCCTTTGAGCAGCCTTGCCGCCTCGATCATCGCCGCGCAGCCGCAGCGGTCATCCAGCGCCTTGCTGGAAACCTTGCCCTCCAGCAGGTGCTTCAGGCTGCCGATATAGGAGATTCTGGTGCCGATGGGGAACTCCTCCTCGGCCTGTTCCTTGCTCATGCCCGCATCGACAAAGAGCTGCTCGAGGGTCGGGTTCTTGTTCGGGTCGCTCTGCTCGGAGCAGAGGATGCCGCGCCGCGCGCCCTTTCTGCCGTGGATGAGCACCGGCGAGGCGGTGGCCACCCGGCGGTCGATGCCGCCGCAGCGGGTCACTTTCAGAAACCCTTCCTCATCGATGGCGCAGACCATCAGGCCGATCTCGTCGATGTGCGCCTCCAGCACCACATGGGGCTTTTCGGGCGCTTCCTGTTTGACGGTACAGATTAAGCTGCCCAGCGGGGTGCGGCGCACCGGGCCGATGTCCTTTATTTCCTGCTCCAGCAGGTCCGCAATCGGCCCTTCGTCTCCGGCGACGCCGCAGGCCTGGGTCAGCTTTTCCAGCAAAGGGATCATTTCCATTCCCTTCTCCTCCTTTTTGCTTTTCCAAAGCTTTATTTCTGTTCTATTGTACAAAAGAACGGGGCAAATAGCAAGGGCCTGTCCCCGCTTTTTTCGCGACTGACGGACAAAAAAGCAGGACCGATTTCCCGCCTTGACTGGCAAAAGGGGAACCGGTCCCTGGAAAGGATCTTATTCTGCGCCGGCAAACTGGCTGTTGTACAGTTCGGCATAGAAGCCGCCCCTGGCCAGCAGCTCCTCGTGGTTGCCGGTCTCCACGATGTCGCCGTCGCGCATGACCAGGATGATGTCCGCATCGCGGATGGTGGACAGGCGGTGGGCAATGATGAAGCTGGTGCGTCCCTCGGTCAGCTTGTTCATCGCCTTCTGGATCAGGATCTCGGTGCGGGTGTCGACGCTGGAGGTCGCCTCGTCCAAAATCATAATCTTCGGGTTGGAGATGATGGTGCGCGCGATGGTTAAAAGCTGCTTCTGGCCCTGGCTGACGTTGGTGCCCTCCTCGTTGAGGACGGTGTCATAGCCGTGCGGCAGGGTGCGCACAAAGTGGTCGACCTGCGCGGCCTTGGCCGCCGCCAGCACCTCCTCGTCGGTGGCGTCCAGACGGCCAAAGCGGATGTTCTCCCGGATGGTGTCGTTATATAGCCAGGTGTCCTGCAGCACCATGCCAAAGCTGTCGCGCAAATCCTTGCGGGTGAACTGCTTGACGTCGTAGCCGTTTAGCAAAATCGCGCCCGAGCTGACGTCGTAAAAGCGCATCAGCAGCTTTACCATCGTGGTCTTGCCCGCGCCGGTCGGGCCGACGATGGCCACCTGGGTGCCGGGCTTGATGATGGCGGAAAAGTCGTTGATGATCGTCTTTTCCGGCACATAGCCGAAGTGGACGTGCGCAAAGTAGACCGAGCCGTCGATCTGCTCCGCCGGCACCGAAGGCTGCGGGTCGGCCGGTTCCTCTTCCTCCTCCAAAAACGCAAAGACGCGCTCGGCCGCCGCCGCGGTCATCTGCAGGACGTTGGAGATGTTGGCGATCTGGTTGATCGGCTGGGTGAAGTTGCGCACATACTGGGTGAAGGCCTGGATGTCGCCGACGGTGATGCTGCCGTTTAAGGTCAGAAATCCGCCCAGCACACAGATGGCGACGAAGCCTAAATTGCTGACAAAGTTCATCAGCGGCTGCATGACGCCGGAGAAAAACTGGCTCTTCCAGGCCGCGTGATAGAGGTTTTCGTTGAGTTCGTCAAAGGTCTCGATGCTCTTTTCCTGTCCGTTGAAGGCGGTGACGATGACGTGACCGCCGTACATCTCCTCCACATGGCCGTTGACGTGGCCCAGATATTCCTGCTGGCGGCGGAAAAACGGCTGGCTGCGCTTTACCACCTGGGTGACAATCAGCACGCTCAGCGGCAGGATGCACAGCGCCACCAGCGTCATTAAGGGACTGATGGAGAGCATCATGCACAGCACACCGATCATCATGGTGACGTTGGTGACAATCTGCGAGAGGCTCTGGTTGAGCGTCTGGGTGATGGTGTCGACATCGTTGGTGATGCGGCTGAGCACCTCGCCGTTGGGCACCCGGTCAAAGTAGGCAAGCGGCATCCGGTCAATCTTCTCGCTGATGTCCTTGCGCATCGAATAACTCAAGCTGATGGCAACCCCTGCCATAATCCACCCCTGCACATAGGAGAGCAGGGCGCTGATGAGGTACAGGCAGGCCAAAAAGAGCAGCACCTGCCCGATGGCTGCAAAGTCGATGCTGCCGGTGCCGGTGAGCATCGCGATCAATCCCTCAAACAGTTTGGTGGTCGCCTGGCCCAAAACCTTCGGGCCAAAGATGGAAAAGACGGTGCTGGCCGCGGCGCAGACCAGCACCAGGATAATGCTGGGCAAGAATTTTTTCAGATAGGTCAGCAGTTTGCCCATCGTTCCCTTGAAGTCCTTGGCCTTTTCGCCGGGCATCATTCTGTTTCTTGGTCCTGCCATTATGCCAATTCCTCCTTTGAAAGCTGACTTTGTGCGATTTCGCGGTAGGTCTCACAGTTCTGCAGCAGCTCCCTGTGGGTGCCGATGCCGACCACCCTGCCCTCGTCGAGCACCACAATCTGCTCGGCGTGCATGATGGTGGAGACGCGCTGCGCCACGATAAAGACGGTGGCGTTTTCGGTGTAGCCCTTGAGCGCCTGGCGCAGCCTGGCGTCGGTCTTAAAGTCCAGCGCAGAGAAGGTGTCGTCGAAGATGTAGATCGGCGCCTTCTTCACCAGCGCACGCGCGATGGAAAGGCGCTGGCGCTGGCCGCCCGAGACGTTGGTGCCGCCCTGGCTGATCTCGGTGTCAAAGCCCTTTTCCAGCTCGCTGATAAACTCGGTAGCCTGCGCGATGTCCGCGCTCTGCTGCAGCAGCTCATCCGGCGCGTTCTCGTCGCCGTAGCGCAGGTTGGTGGCGATGGTTCCGCTGAAGAGCAGGCCCTTCTGCGGCACATAGCCGATTTTATCGCGCAGCTCCTTCTGCGGGATGTCGCGCACGTCGACCCCGTCGACCAGCACCCGCCCGCCGGTGACGTCGTAAAAGCGCGGGATGAGGTTGATTAAGGTCGACTTGCCCGAGCCGGTCGAGCCGATAAAGGCGGTCGTCTGGCCGGGGCGGGCGGTGAAGGAGACGTGCTCGAGCACGTCGGCGTCGGCCCCCTCGTACCGGAAGGAGACGTCCTGAAACTCGACGACGCCCTTAAAGTCGCTGCCCAGATGTCTGGCGTCCGGCTTATCCTTGACGCTGCTCTCGGTCTCCAGAATCTCGTTGATGCGGTCGGCGGAGACCGAGGCGCGCGGCACCATGATGAACATCATGCTGATAAAGAGGAAGCTCATGATGACGTGCATCGCGTACTGGATGAAGGCCATCATGTCGCCGACCTGCAGGTTGCTCTGCTCGATCTGCTTGCCGCCAAACCAGACAATCATCAGCGAGATGCCGTTCATCACCAGCATCATCACCGGCATCATGGTGGCCATGGCGCGGTTGACAAAGAGGGTGTTGTCGGTCAGGTCGCGGTTGGCGCTGTCAAACCGCTTCTGCATGAAGGACTGGTTGGCGAAGGCTCGCACCACCATGATGCCGGAAAGCTCCTCGCGGCTGACAAGGTTTAAACGGTCGACCAGCTTCTGCATCCTTTTAAAGCGGGGCAGCGCGACGGCGAACAGAATCAGAATCAGCCCCAGCATGATGATCAGCGCCAGCGCCAGCACCCACGCCAGGCTGACGCACTTGGACAGGCCCATAATCAGGCCGCCCAGCCCCATGATCGGCGCAAAGCACATCATGCGCAGGCCCATGCTCAAAAAGTTCTGGACCTGGGTGATGTCGTTGGTCGAGCGGGTGATCAGCGAGGCGGTGGAGAACCCATCCATCTCGTTGTTGTTAAAGTAGGTGACCCTGGCAAAGACGTCCCGGCGCAGGTCGCGTCCGACGCCAGCGCCCAGCCGCGCCAGGCAGAAGCCCGCGCCGATGGCGCAGCCGGTCAGCAGCACGGTCAGGCCCAGCATCTTCAGGCCGTCCACGATGATGTAGTTGGTCTGGATGGCGTCGGTGTCGGCCCCCAGCAGCTGGTAGATGCTCTTGACCATCACCGGGCCGGTCTGGGAGATCAAGCTCTCCGGGGTGACGGCCGCGGCCTGGATGGCGCTGTCGATGGCGTCCTTCACCTCGGCGCTCAGCATCTCCTCATTTTGCAGCAGTGGGACCAGCTGGTTCAGAGCGGCCATATCCACCGTTCCCTCAGAGGAGGATTCGGAATCTGTCTCTGTAGAAATCGCCCCGATGGACTGCTCAGACTGTCCGGCAATCGACTCCATCGCCTGCACCAGCGCGTAAGAAGCGCGGGAAAAGGCCGCGTCTGCTGCATCTGTCCCCTCCGAACGCTCTTCGATGAGGGCATAGTCCCCGGCCTTTAAGTTCGGGTAGGTCTTTTGCAGTTCGGTGAGCTGTTCCCCTTCGGAAAGCGTGGCGTAGACGCCCTCGACACTCTCCCTGTCCTCCTCGGACATGAACAGCTGCATCAGCTGCATGCTCTGCGCGTCGATGGCCTTGGGCGCCGAGTAGGTGATGCCGCCCTGCTGCAGGCCGACGTTGACGATGTCGCTCATGTAGTTGGGCAGCGTCAGCTCCAGCAGCGCCTGCCCGAACAGCAGGATGATCGCCCCCAGAAACAGGGCGATGTACGGCTTCAGGTATCGCTTTAGTTTCAGCATGTTATCAAACCTCTCCTGTTTGTTTTGTTTCCCCGTTGGGGTCTGCGGGGTGGGAATCCCCCTCTTTGGCGGCGGCGGACGAGCGGTTTTCGCTGTTCATCAGCTCCATCACCTGCGCCAGACGTTCCATTCCCTGGAACATCATCTCGGTGTTCTCCTGCCCCATCTGCTCCATAATCCATTCCATGCGCCGGACCATATTCCGATAGGTCTGCTCCAGCTGCTCGATGCCGGCATCGGTCAGGTGGATCCAGGTGGTGCGCCGGTCCCTGGGGTCGCTCTGGCGCCGGACATAGCCCATCGCCTCCAGCTTGCTGATGCGCTGGCTGACAGCCGGCATGCTCTGCCCCATCCTGGCGGCCAGCTCCGACATGGTCATCGGCTTGTGCTGGGTCTGCTGCGCGGGCGCGCAGGGCTTGGCCGTACCGTGGCGCAGAATCAGCAGGGTGCCCAGCTGGGACTTATTTAGGTCGGTCGACGGGTGAAATTCCGACCACGCGCGGCGCAGCCGGTCCATGATTTGAAACATCCGCATCGAGCGGCTCTGCTCCTGCTCCATGCTTTTCTCCTTTCTCCGCAATTATTTAACCTGATTAATTATCTTACTTAAGTATTTTATCGCCTGCCCGGTTCATTGTCAATATGCCTGAAAAGGATTCATAGTTTTTTAACAGGATGATGGATTTTCTGCCGGGAGACATGAAAAAAGAGGCCCGGAAAAAATTCCTGAGCCCCTTTGTTTTTTAGGCCTGCTGCCGCTCGCGCAGGTAGTCGTGCATCTTCTGGTCCTCCTGGTAGTATTGGGCCTGCGCCTGCCACATCCGGTAATAGCGGCCCTGCAGGGCCATCAGCTCGTCGTGGCTGCCAACCTCCCGGACGCCGCCGCCGGCAAAGACCGCAATCTTGTCGCAGAAGCGGCAGCTGGACATGCGGTGGGAGATGTAGATGGCGGTCTTATTGACGCCGTGGGCGCTGACCAGGTTGTCAAAGCGGGAGTAGATCTCGTACTCGCTGATCGGGTCGAGCGCCGAGGTCGGCTCGTCGAGGATGATGATCGGCGCGTCCTTGTAGAGCGCGCGGGCGATGGCAATCTTCTGCGCCTCGCCGCCGGACACCTCCACCCCGTCGTCCCCCGACTGATAGAGCACCGTCTGCAGGCCGCGCTTCATCCGGCGCACCCGGTCGCCCACACCGGCCCGGTCCAGGCTGTCCCAGACCCGACGCTCGTCATAGTCGGTGTTGGCGGCGACGTTTTGCCCCACCTCGAAGGAGAAAAGTTTAAAGTCCTGGAACACCACCGAGAACAGGCTCTGGTATTCCTGGTAGTCGTACTTTTTGATATCGATGCCGTTGAGCAGAATCTCCCCCTCGGTCGGGTCGTACAGGCGGCAGAGCAGCTTAATAAAGGTGGTCTTGCCCGCGCCGTTCTGGCCCACCAGCGCCAGCTTTTCGCCCACCTTCAGCTTAAAGGAGAGGTGGTCCAGCACGTTGTGGCTGCTGCCGGGATAGCGGAAGCTGACGTCGCGGAATTCCAGCTCGTACTCGTTGTCGTCGCGCTTTTCCACCGGCAGCTGGCCCTCATACTTCTGGTTGTGCAGGCGGAAGAACTGCACGTCGGTTTTCAGGTGGGCGGCATAGATGTTCATGTTGGTGAACTCGGTCAGCAGCGAGAGGAAGCCCTCGTGGAAGCTGGACAGCGCGCCGACATACCGCAGGATGCTGCCGACGGTGATGACCCCCAGCAGGGCCTTGGCGCCCACTAGGATGTAAAACAGGGTGACCGCCAGCTGGCTGATGAGGATGATGCGGCCGCCGTACCTTTCTTCCAGCTTGCCGGTCCTGCGCTGATAATCTGTGACCAAATCTCCAAATTGCGAGAAGCGATTGACAAAGAAATCACCCAGCCGGTAGGAACGCAGCTCCTTGCCGATCTGATACTTCAGCAGGGTGTTGTGGAAGTATCGGAACGTCCTGTTAAACACCAGGCTTTTTTCCCAGTCCTCCTGCATCATCTTTTCCTTCTGCTTAAAGTTGTGCAGGGCTCCCCAGATGGAGCCCACCAGCACCGCCGCCAGAAGCAGAGCGCTGAGCGGGGAGGTAAAGACCAGCGGAAGGATGCCGCTGCCGGTGACGGTGCGGGTGAAGAAAAACGGCACGATCAGCACGATGGCATAGACGACCGAGACCAGCCACTTGACGGTGCGGCCAAGGCTCTCGGCAAAGACAAAGACGCCGCCCATGTTGTCCACCTCGTCGTGCAGGCGCAGCATGTTCTGCACCTCGGTCTGCTCCATCCGCTCATAGTCGAGCGTCAGCGTCTTGGCGGCAAACCGCTGGTCATAGGCGAACCAAACGTGCAGGTAGCCGTTGGCCAGCCAGTCCAGCAGCGAGATGAGCAGGGTGGCAAGCAGGTTGAGCGCGGCCATCCAGATGACCACCCGCATGATCTGCCCCACCGGCTCCCCGGCATACAGCCCCTCCAGAATCATCGACGAGCAGACGATGTTGATGAAGGGCTTGAGCGCCTCCACAATGTTCCTGCCCAGAATGACCGGCAGTCCCCACGGGCTGCAGAAATGAATCAGCCTGATGACGTCGAGCACCTCGGGGCTGATGATTTTGTGCCACCATTTGGCGGTTGGTTTATTGTTCATCTGGTCTTTCCCCCAATCTCTTTTGATAGTAGTAAGCCTGGTAGGCGAACATTTTGGCATAGCTGCCGCCCAGCGCCATCAGCTGCTGATGGGTGCCGTCCTCGACGATCTTGCCGCCCTCCAGATAGAGCACCCGGTCGCAGAACTGGGTGCTGGAAAGCCGGTGTGAGATGAAGATGGAGGTCTTGTTGGCGGTCAGGTCGTTGTACTGCGCGTACATCTGCGCCTCGGCCAGCGGGTCCAGGGCGGCGGTCGGCTCGTCCAGCACCATCACCGGGGCGTCCTTGTAGAGGGCGCGGGCCAGCATCAGCCGCTGCGCCTCGCCGCCCGAGAAGGATTCGCCATCCTCGTACAGCTCCTTGGTGTAGGGGGTTTTGACCCCTTTGGGCAGCCGCTCGATGCGCTCCCACAGCCCCGCCCGCTGCAGGCACCGGCAGACCCGCTGATGGTCGGCCTGCTGCTCATCGCAGCAGGCGATGTTTTCCTCAATCGAGAAGGCCATCAGAAACGGCTCCTGAAAGACGGTGCCGATCAGGTCGAAGTATTCCTCCTGCGAGTAGCTCTCGATGTTGCGCCCACCCAGCAGAATCTCCCCGCTGTCCGGGCGGTACAGGCCGGTGAGGAGCTTTACCAGCGTGGTCTTGCCCGCGCCGTTGGCGCCCACCAGGGCGATTTTCTGCCCGGGCCGGATGGTGAGGTTCAGGTGTTCCAGCACCGGTTTGTCGGTCTCGGGGTAGGTGAAGGTGACGTCCCGGAACTCGATGGAGGGCGGGCAGGACAGGGGCGCAAGCTCTTCCCCGCTGCCCTGCATCAGACAGTCGTCCATCTCCATGTAGGCGCGCAGATAGCCCTGCTGGATGGCGGCCTTGCGCAGGTAGGAGAAGTTTGTCACCATCTCGGTCAGCCAGGCGGTGAAGCCGGAGATGATGCCGATGAAAAAGGTAAACTCGGCGACGCTCAGCTGCCCGGCCAGCACCTGCCGGATGAGCAGCCCGTAGGCCACGATGTCCCGCGCCACCAGAAAGGCGGCGTTGGAGATGTCCATCAGCTTCATGCGGCCCCAGATGTTGGCGTTGATGCGGATGCGCCTGTCGTACACCTGCTTCATCCGCTTGGGGAACCAGTTCTCGATCCCGTACAGGCGGATGTCCTTGGCGTTTTCGATGCCGCAGCAGTAGTTGCGCAGCAGAAAGGTGTCCTGTTTGCACGCGCCCTCCTCGGGGCGGGAGCGCTGCTGATAGCGGTAGGAGACGCGCTCAAAGACAAGGCAGCTGACCGTCATGGCGATGAGGATGAGCAGAATCTTCACGTCGATCGCGGTGAGGAAACTGGCGTAGAGCACAAGGCCGATCAGGTTGTAGACAAACAGCGGGGTCTTGCGAAAAAACTGCCCGATGCCCCAGTTGTCGCCGTTGAGCGCCGAGAAGGCGTTTTGAAAATCGACCTGCTTGCCGTGCGGCTCGACGTTCTGATAACTGGTGGTGGCATATTTGCGGTAGAAGCGGGTGATGGCCTCCATCCGGCACTTCTGGGCATAGACCAGATTTTTCTGCTGCAGGCTGTTCTGCAGCCACTTGGCCCCGGCAAAGAGGACGCCTGCTCCGGCAAGCGCCAGCAAAAAGCGGCGGATGCTGCCCTGCTCGATCATCGCGACGATGAGGGCGGGCAGGACGTTCTGGATGACCGGCAGCAGCACCGACAGCGCCACCATTGCCGGGACGGCGAGGATGGCGATCGGGCTGCTTTGAAAGAGCAGCCGGTAGGCGTAGACGATGTTCTGCCAGATGGAAGTATAGCGTTTTGGCATGGTTTGGGTTTGTTTCATGGGGTGTTCCTCCTTCTGGCTCTATGATAGCACAGGGCGGGGCCTGCGGCGCAATTTGTGCACGAATGGTAGCCGTGGGTGCACGAATTGCATTTTCCCCTGCGGGGACAGCGTCAGCGTCTCCCCGCGGCCCCGCGGGAGCGGGGGCTTTTTGCGAGGGGGCCGCACCTCCGGTGCATCCCTCGGGAGCAAGTCGGCAGACTTGGCTCCTGCTCCCCGTTTTTCTCTTTCTACCGCGGGTGGGTGGGGCACCCGGGAGCCTCTTTGCGAGGGGGCTGACGCCCCCTCTGCGCTCCCCAATGTGGGAGCACAGCTCCCACACCCTCAGAGGGGAGGGCGCTCCGCCCCTCCA
>OGGQ01004559.1_pt1 | contig 11208 bp, 6 predicted proteins | sample 1571191 | NCBI WGS metagenome assembly OGGQ01 (sample SAMEA2582061, study PRJEB24529) | metagenome | biome: Human gut stool | place: China | collected 2011
TGCTGGCGGCGGCGCTGGCCTGCGGCGTGCTGGCGGCCGGGGCGGCGGGCGCCTTTGCCTGGGGCGCAGACTTTGCGGCCTTTTTGGGCTTTGAGCAGCAGGAACTGCCCCTTTTGGGCGAGCTGAGCCAGGGCCTGGGCCTGACGCAGACGGTGGGGGACGCCTCTATTACGCTGGAGGGCGTGCTGGGCGACAGCCACTGCGTGTATATTCCCTTCACCGTCACCGCGCCGCCGGGCACGCAGCTGCAAAGCGCGCAGGAATATAATTTTGACGTGGCCTCGTTTCAAACAGACGCGCCGGACGCCACGGCCGTCACCCTTCAGGCCCTGCCCGGCGGGCAGGCGGCCGAAAACCAGCTTCGCTTTGTGCTGATGGCCAGCGTGTCCACCCCGCTGAGCGGGCGGACGGCGCAGATAGAGCTGTGGAACATGTACCACAACTCGGCCCCCGGCGCGGGCGAGCGCCTGCACGACGGGGACGCCGTGGTGCCGGGGCATTTCAGCTTTACCTTCCGCCTGGAATACGAGCCCGCGGGCGTCAGCCTGCTGCAGGAGCCTGCCGATGCGGGCTTTGAAAGCGCGCTGGAAAAGCTGGAAATTTCGCCGATCTCGGTATATCTGCAGCTAAAGGCGCCCGTGGCGGCAAGCGAGATGTCTGCCCTGATGGACACGCCCGTGGCCCTGTGCTTTGCGGACGGCACACGGCTGCCCGTTTTGAGCTGGTGGGACATTCAGCAGGGCGCCGCGGGCGTACCGGGCAGGCGCTTTCAGGCACAGGACAGCCTGATTATTCAGCTTTTGCAGGCGCAGGATATGGAGCAGATAACCGCTGTGGAGGTGAACGGCACGGCCTTTCCGCTGGAATGAGGTTTGACAAACCGCGCCCGGCCTGCTATATTAAACTATAGTGAAACGGTATAGTTAAAAGGAGGCCGGGCCGGTGTATATCACGCAGGAGACGGATTACGCCATTCGCATTGTGTATTGCCTTGCCAAAAGCGGGGCGCGGCGCGACGCGCGCAGCATCAGCGAAGAGATGTGCATTTCGCTGCGCTTTGCCCTGAAAATACTGGGCAAGCTGGCCCAGGGTGGGCTGGTATCCAGCTTTAAGGGCAACCGCGGCGGCTACGAGCTGGCGCGCAGCGCAAAGGACATCAGCCTGAAGGACGTGATTGACGTGGTGGAGGGCCCGTGGCGGCTGACGCGCTGTGCAGACGACAGCGCGGCGTGCAACCGCAGCGCGCAGGACACCTGCGCCTTCCGGCGCGAGATGTGCCGCATTTCCCAGCGCATCAACGAAGAGCTTGCGGCCGTGGATTTTGCGGCCCTTGCAGAAAAGGCATAAGCCGGGCTTCACACAGCCCGGCACGAAAAAAGGCGCCCGTTTGGGCGCCTTTTTTTTGAACAGGTTACCGTTTGCGCAGCGCTTCCACCAGGCTGGCAACAAGGGCAAGGTTTTCGTCTGACAGGTTTGAAACATCAAGCGCATATTTTCCGGTGTTTCCCAGCAGATAGTCTGTGCTCACACCAAATACTTTGGAAATGCGAATGAGAACTTCATAGGATGGGCAGCGGCTGGAGGCCTCATAGGCAGACACCACAGACTTTGTCACTTTCAATTGCTTGGCCAATTGCTCTTGTGTCATGTGACGTTCTAACCTTAACGTTTTTATTCTGTTTCCGAGGTCAATCATTTTTTCACCAGCCTTTCTTTTAGTGTACTCGCGAAAAGAACACTATTGGTTTATTTATATACTTCTATTAGTTGACTTTCTGGGTGAAATTTGTTATGCTGATGGTGCTGAATCTCAAAGGTGAACAGGAGGTAAGGGAATTTTATGAAAAAAAGTGTCGTCCTTCGAATAGTCTCTTTCATGATGGTTTGTTTCACTTTGGCTTTTTTTACAGCCTGCGGGGGCGCCTCAGGTGCAGCAGAACAGCTTTCTGAGGAAGAAGATTTAGAGAAAAATAAAACAGGCGTAACCGTCAACGGCTCAGTAATCAGCTGGGCAAATATGAAAGTAGACAATCCGAATTTGCAGTTAAGTGATGAACAATTGCAGGTTTTGCAGTATTTCGATAATGACTATTTTTCCGTCGGGGAATATGAAAACTTGCAGCGTTATCCCCAGATTTACAGGAACGCACAAATCAGCTTCCACGGAATCATTACGAAAATTCTGCAAATGGACGATGAAACCTATGAATGCCTTTTCTGGATGAATGGCTATCCAGATGAAACGACAGGGGCATTTAATCCGGATTTTGTTGACACGAATAAATTGCTGGTGATTCGTGGCAAACAGCCGCAGAACGCGCGCGTCACTGTAGGGGATTGGATAGAATGCAATGGGCGATATCTGGATGTTGAGTCCTTTACAATAGATGGAGAATCGGCTTATTACCCCGTGGTATCGGTTAATTATACTGTGCCGTTCGGGTTTACAGGCGTAGAGACAAGGTTTGATCTATCTACGATAAAATCAGTGGCTCAAGCGGTTTTTGGAGAGGATATCAAAATCAAAGAGCCGGTATACGGGGAAGATTTCGAACTGGATGCACTGCATCCGGCACAGTATTTCTTTTATTTGGTTACGCCAGACAATCAGAGCAACAGCAACTTCTCGCAATTTGAGTTTTCACGGATGAACGGTTCGATACGAGATGCGAAGTCGACCAGTGATGTAGAACGGATTTTTAATGTTGCAGCAGACTTTGAACATTATATTGTATCTGTTTATGACCGCAACCTTCATTTAATGTACCTGGAATATTATGACCGGGACTTTCAGAAGTTGTGGAGCAGAGAGTTCGAAAATGTGGATAGTATCCCATACGACTATACTTCCCAAGAGATTGCTTTAGTGGCAGATAATGATCTTTATATTATTGATACACAGACGGGCCAGGATAAAATGGCCCCCGTCCTCGTGGGAGAAAAGGTATCTGTTAACATCATGGAAGATGGGATTGTGCTGATTGGTACGGGCAATAAAGACAATGTAATGAAAACGGACAGGCAAGGAAATGTTATCTGGAAGGCAAGCGCAGATATGGAAGTTACTTCATGTAACCGTCTGCAAATTATCGATGGCAATATTATTGCCGAATTAATGGAAACAGAAATGGTTCCCGTATATGGAGGAGAAGCCGAAATGATTCGCCGCTCTGACATGGTTGCGATTGACGGCGAGGGTACGATCATTTCTCAGTTTACAGATTGGCAGAGCGAGTAAAAAGACAGACTAAGATTATTTTGAGCACTTCGCTTTTGGTGAAGTGCTCTCTGTTTTTCAAAAAGAAAAATAGGAGCAACTTCATGAATAAATGAGAAAGGAGGAACATTTTATCAAAATTTTCTGAAATAACAAGGAAAGTATGTTCGGGATACAGCACATCTGGTGGCACGCAGCGCGTGCGCGCCACCAGATGTGCGCACGCGGGAAGAAAAAAGCAGGGAAAAGCCAAAAAGCACACACGCTGCCCGGCGTTTCATGTGCGATTTTTGGCTTTATTTTTTTGGTTTTTCCCTTGACGGCGCGCTTTTTCCGTCTTATAATGCTTATCATGTATCATCATGGCCTTGTCTGCCCCTGCGCCAAAAAAATGCCGAAAATATTTGTGCATTTTGACGATTTTTGCCCCGGCAGAAGGGCCGCTTTACGCGGTGTTACGAAGAAGCGGAACATGCTGAAAAAATAAGGAGTGGTCGCAAATTATGGTGAAAGTCAAGCCCGTACAACTTGGCAAAACCGAGCGCATGAGCTTTTCGCGCATCGATGAAGTCATCGACATGCCGAACCTCATCGAGGTGCAGAAAAACTCGTACAACTGGTTTTTGAAAGAGGGCCTGAAAGAGGTCTTCCGCGATATTTCCACCATCGAGGATTATTCCGGCAACCTTGTGCTGGATTTCATCGACTACCGCCTGGACTCCCAGCCCAAATACACCATCAAGGAATGCAAAGAGCGCGACGCCACCTATGCCGCGCCGCTGCGCGTCACCGCACGCCTGCTGAACAAAGAGACGGGCGAGGTGAAAGAGCAGGAGATCTTCATGGGCGATTTCCCGCTGATGACAGATTCCGGCACGTTCCTGTACAACGGCGCCGAGCGCGTCATTGTCTCGCAGCTGGTGCGCAGCCCGGGCGTGTATTTCGGCAAAAGCTACGACAAAACGGGCAAAGAGCTGTTTACCGCCACCATGAACCCCAACCGCGGCGCATGGCTTGAGTTTGAGACAGATTCGAACGACGTGTTCTATGTGCGCATTGATAAAAACCGCAAAATTCCGGTGACGGTGTTCCTGCGCGCTTTGGGCCTGGGCGACGACGCGCGCATCCGCGATTTCTTCGGCGACGACGAGCGCATTGAGGCCACCCTGGCCAAAGACCCCACCACCAGCGAGGAAGAGGGCCTGCTGGAGACGTACCGCAAGCTGCGCCCGGGCGAGCCCCCCACGGTGGAGAGCGCGCAGAGCCATTTGAACAGCCTGTTCTTTGACGCGCGCCGGTATGACCTTTCGCGCTTTGGCCGCTATAAAATGAACCAGAAGCTGGCGCTTGCCAAGCGCATTGCCGGCCATGTGGCTGCGCGCGACATCATTGCCCCGCTGACGGGCGAGCTGCTGGCCGCCGCGGGCGAAAAGGTGAGCAAAGAGACGGCCGCCGCCGCCGAGGCCGCGGGCGTAAGCCTGGTGTACCTGACGGTGGACGGCAAGGAAGTGAAGGTGTTCACCAACGGCACGGTGGACGCGAAAGAGTTCCTTTCGTTCGACCCGGCCGAGTGCGGCATCAACGAGCGCGTCAGCTTTGCCGGGCTGCGCGCCATTCTGGACGAGACGGAGAATGTGGACGAGCAGAAGGAACTGCTGCGCAAAAACCACGACAAGCTGATTTCCAAGACGGTGACGGTGGACGACATCTTCGCCTCGGTGAACTATTTGAACAACCTGGGCCACGGCCTTGGCACCACCGACGACATTGACCATTTGGGCAACCGCCGCATCCGCAGCGTGGGCGAGCTTTTGCAAAACCAGTTCCGCATTGGCTTTTCGCGCATGGAGCGCGTCATTCGCGAGCGCATGACGCTGCAGGCGCAGGACATGGAGGTTGTGACGCCGCAGGCGCTCATCAACATCCGCCCGGTGGTGGCCGCGGTGAAGGAGTTCTTCGGCTCTTCGCCGCTGAGCCAGTTTATGGACCAGAACAACCCCCTTGCCGAGCTGACGCACAAGCGCCGCCTTTCGGCCCTGGGCCCGGGCGGCCTGTCGCGTGACCGCGCGGGCTTCGAGGTGCGCGACGTGCACTATTCGCACTATGGCCGCATGTGCCCCATCGAGACGCCGGAAGGCCCGAACATCGGCCTGATTTCGTACCTTGCCACCTTTGCCAAAATTAACGAATACGGCTTTATTGAGGCGCCCTACCGCCGCATTGACAAAGAGCGCGGCGTGGTGACGGACGAAGTTGTGTATATGACGGCGGACGTGGAGGACGAATACATTGTGGCGCAGGCCAACGAGCCGCTGGACGAGGAGGGCCACTTTTTGCGCGAGCGCGTTTCGTGCCGCTGGCGCGACGAGATTTTGGAAGTGGACCGCAGCCGCGCCGACTTTATGGATGTCTCGCCGAAGATGGTGGTTTCCGTGGCCACGGCCATGATTCCCTTCCTGGAAAACGACGACGCCAACCGCGCGCTGATGGGCTCGAACATGCAGCGCCAGGCCGTGCCCCTGCTGGTGACCGAGCAGCCCATTGTGGCCACGGGCATGGAGTATAAGGCCGCGTGCGACTCGGGCGTGTGCGTGCTGGCCAAAAACGACGGCGTGGTGGAAAAGGTGACGGCGGACAAGATTATTGTGCGCACGTCCAAAACCACCACGGACGAATACGAGCTCATCAAGTTCATGCGCTCGAACCAGGGCACGTGCATCAACCAGCGCCCCATTGTGGACAAGGGCGAAAAGGTGCTGAAGGGCCAGGTGATTGCCGACGGCCCCGCCACCAAGAACGGCGAGATCAGCCTGGGCAAAAACGCCCTCATCGGCTTTATGACGTGGGAGGGCTACAACTACGAGGACGCCGTGCTCATCAACGAGAAGATTGTGCGCGAGGACGTGTACACCTCCATTCACATTGAAGAGTACGAGATTGAGAGCCGCGAGACGAAGCTTGGCCCCGAGGAGATTACGCGCGATATTCCGAACGTGGGCGAGGACGCCCTGAAAGATTTGGACGAGCGCGGCATCATTCGCATTGGCGCCGAGGTGACGGCGGGCGACATTCTGGTGGGCAAGGTGACGCCGAAGGGCGAGACAGAGCTTACCGCGGAAGAGCGCCTTCTGCGCGCCATCTTTGGCGAAAAGGCGCGCGAGGTGCGCGACACCAGCCTGCGCGTGCCGCACGGCGAATACGGCATTATTGTGGACGTGAAGGTGTTCACGCCCGAAAACTGCGACGAGCTGCAGCCCGGCGTGCGCGAAGTGGTGCGCTGCTATATTGCCCAGAAGCGCAAAATCAGCGTGGGCGACAAGATGGCCGGCCGCCACGGCAACAAGGGCGTTGTGTCCCGCATTCTGCCGCAGGAGGATATGCCCTTCCTGGAGGACGGCACCCCGCTGGACATTGTGCTGAACCCGCTGGGCGTGCCCAGCCGCATGAACATTGGCCAGGTGCTGGAAGTGCACCTGGGCTATGCCGCCAAGGCCCTTGGCTGGAAGGTGATGACGCCGGTGTTTGACGGCGCGCACGAGGCGGATATCCGCGAGATGTTCCGCGAGGCGGGCCTTTCCGAGGACGGCAAGAGCGTGGTGTACGACGGCCGCACGGGCGAAAAGTTCGACAACCCCGTTACCGTGGGCTATATGTATTATTTGAAGCTGCACCACCTGGTGGACGACAAAATCCACGCGCGCAGCACCGGCCCGTACAGCCTGGTTACCCAGCAGCCGCTGGGCGGCAAGGCGCAGTTTGGCGGCCAGCGCTTTGGCGAGATGGAGGTGTGGGCCCTGGAGGCCTACGGCGCCGCCTATACCCTGCAGGAGATTCTTACCGTCAAATCGGACGACGTGGTGGGCCGCGTGAAGACGTACGAGGCCATTGTGAAGGGCCAGCCCGTGCCGCAGCCGGGCATTCCGGAGGCGTTCCGCGTGCTGATGAAAGAGCTGCAGAGCCTTGGCCTCGACATGCGCGTGCAGGATAAGGACGGCAACGAGATCGACATCAAGCAGAACTATGACGACGACGATGTGGGCTTCGACCATTCCGAGCTTTCCATTGGCGACGACGTGATGGTGGAGAGCGAGCTGAACGACGACTACAGCATCGAAGACGTGGAGGACGCCGAGGGACCCGAGGACGACAGCTTCGCCATGGACGACCTGTTTGCGGACGGCGCAGACGGCGAAGAAGACTAACACCGGCGCCGCGCGCCGCGCTGAGGGCACAGCGCGCGGCCGCTTTCACGAAACAGGAACATCGAGAAAGAAAGGGTTCGATTCATGGAATTCAACGCATTCGATTCTATCAAGATCGGCCTTGCCTCGCCGGATCAGATCCGCGAATGGAGCTACGGCGAAGTGAAGAAGCCCGAGACCATCAACTACCGCACCCTGAAGCCGGAGCGCGACGGCCTGTTCTGCGAGCGCATTTTTGGGCCCACGAAGGACTGGGAGTGCCACTGCGGCAAATATAAGCGCATCCGCTACAAGGGCAAAATTTGCGACCGCTGCGGCGTGGAAGTGACGCGCGCCAAGGTGCGCCGCGAGCGCATGGGCCACATTGAGCTGGCCGCCCCGGTAAGCCATATCTGGTATTTCAAGGGCATCCCCAGCCGCATTGGCCTTATGCTGGACCTCTCGCCCCGCCTTCTGGAAAAGGTGCTGTATTTTGCCGCGTATATTGTGACAGACCCCGGCATGACGCCGCTGGAGGAAAAGCAGCTTCTGAGCGAGAAGGAATACCGCGACATGCGCGAGCGCTATGAGGATGAGTTCAAGGCCGCCATGGGCGCCGAGGCCATTCAGGAACTGCTGGCGAAAATAGACCTGGACGCGCTGAGCGCCCAGCTTCACGACGAGATGGAGAGCGCCAGCGGCCAAAAGCGCATGCGCCTGTTGAAGCGCCTGGAAGTGGTGGAGGCGTTCCGCGTGTCGGGCAACCGGCCCGAGTGGATGATTATGGACGTCATCCCCGTCATTCCGCCCGACATCCGCCCCATGGTGCAGCTGGACGGCGGCCGCTTTGCCACAAGCGATTTGAACGATTTGTACCGCCGCGTCATCAACCGCAACAACCGCCTCAAACGCCTGCTGGAGCTGGGCGCGCCCGACATCATTGTGCGCAACGAAAAGCGCATGCTGCAGGAGGCCGTGGACGCCCTGATTGACAACGGCCGCCGCGGCCGCCCGGTGACGGGCCCCAACAACCGCCCGCTGAAGAGCCTTTCGGACATGCTGAAGGGCAAGCAGGGCCGCTTCCGCCAGAACCTGCTGGGCAAGCGCGTGGACTATTCCGGCCGTTCCGTCATTGTGGTGGGGCCGGAGCTGAAGATGTACCAGTGCGGCCTGCCCAAAGAGATGGCGCTGGAGCTGTTCAAGCCCTTTGTGATGAAGGACCTTGTGGAAAAGGGCATTGCCAACAACATCAAATCGGCCCGCAAAATGGTAGAGCGCACCCGCACCGAAGTGTGGGATTCGCTGGAATACGTCATCAAGGGCCACCCCGTTATGCTGAACCGCGCGCCCACGCTGCACCGCCTTGGCATTCAGGCCTTCGAGCCCGTGCTGGTGGAGGGCCGCGCCATCAAGCTGCACCCGCTGGTGTGCACCGCCTTCAACGCCGACTTTGACGGCGACCAGATGGCCGTGCACGTGCCCCTTTCGGTGGAGGCACAGCGCGAGGCGCGCATGCTGATGCTGGCCTCGGGCAACCTTTTGAAGCCCGCCGACGGCAAGCCCGTGACGGTGCCCACGCAGGACATGGTGCTGGGCAGCTATTACCTCACCATGGTGAACGAGGGCGACAAGGGCGAGGGCAAGGTGTTCCGCGACGAGAACGAGGCCATCATGGCCTACCAGGAGGGCGTCATCACCCTGCAGGCGCCCATCAAGGTGCGCCGCACGCTGGAAGTGGGCGGCGAAACGCGCTCGAAGCTGGTGGACACCACCGCCGGCCGCATCATCTTCAACACGCCCATCCCGCAGGACCTGGGCTTTGTGGACCGCAGCACGCCGGACGGCATGTTCGAGTATGAAGTGAGCTTCCTTGTGAACAAGAAGAAGCTGGGCCAGATTATCGAGCGCTGCATCCACACCCACGGCACCGCCGTGACGGCCGAAATGCTGGACCGCATCAAGGCCCAGGGCTACAAATATTCCACCAAGGCCGCCATCACCGTGGCCGTGAGCGACGCGGTGATTCCGCCGCAGAAGGCCGAGCTGCTGCAAAGCGCCGAAGAGCAGATTACCAAGGTGACAAAGCAGTACAACAAGGGCCTTATCTCCAACGAAGAGCGCTATGCCAGCGTCATCAAAATCTGGTCGAAGACCACCGAGGACGTGGCCAGCGCCCTGCAGGCCAACCTGGACGCCCACAACCCCATCTTCATGATGGCCGATTCCGGCGCCCGCGGCAGCATGGCGCAGATTCGCCAGCTGGCCGGCATGCGCGGCCTGATTGCCAACACCTCGGGCCGCACCATCGAAATTCCCATTCGCGCCAACTACCGCGAGGGCTTGAACATTCTGGAATATTTCATTGCCGGCAAGGGCGCCCGAAAGGGCCTGGCCGACACGGCCCTGCGCACGGCGGACTCGGGCTACCTGACGCGCCGCCTGGTGGACGTCTCGCAGGACGTCATCATCCGCGAGGACGACTGCGGCGCCACCCAGGGCATTGTGGTGTCGGACATCCGCGAAGGCAACGAGATGATTGAAAAGCTGGCCGAGCGCCTGGAGGGCCGTTTTGCCGTGCACGACATTGTGCACCCCGAGACGGGCGAGGTGCTGGTGCGCGCCGACCACATGATGACGGCCGGGGACGCCCAGAAAGTGGTGGACGCCGGCATCGAAAAAGTGGAAATTCGCAGCGTGCTGTGCTGCCAGGCCAAGCACGGCGTGTGCGCCAAGTGCTATGGCGCCAACCTTGCCAACGGCAATCTGGTGGAAGTGGGTGAGGCCGTGGGCATCATTGCCGCGCAGAGCATTGGCGAGCCGGGCACCCAGCTCACCATGCGCACGTTCCACACCGGCGGCATCGCTTCCGCCGAGGACATCACCCAGGGCCTGCCGCGCGTGGAAGAGCTGTTTGAAAGCCGCCGCCCGAAGAACCTTGCCATTATGACAGAGATTGCGGGCAAGGCCAGCATTGACGACACGAAGAAAAACCGCCATGTGGTGGTGCAGGGCGTGGACGAGAACGGCGCGCCCACGGAAAAGAGCTACCTCATTCCGTTTGGCCAGCGCGTGCGCATTTCCGACGGCGACGAGCTGGAGGCGGGCGACCTCATCACCGAGGGCTTTGCCTACCCGCAGGACATTCTGGCCATCAAGGGCCCCATTGCCGTGCAGAACTACCTCATCAGCGAGGTGCAGAAGGTGTACCGCCTGCAGGGCGTGGATATCTGCGACAAGCACATTGAAGTGATTGTGCTGCAGATGATGCGCAAGGTGCGCGTGGAGGACGCCGGTTCCACCAACCTCATCGAGGGCTCTACGGTGGATAAGGCCGATTTCCGCGACGCCAACGAAGCAGTGGCCGCGCGCATGGCGGCCGGGGAAGAGGGCCTGCGCCTGGCCACGGGCCAAAGCGTGCTGCTGGGCATCACCAAGGCCTCGCTGGCCACGGATTCCTTCCTCTCTGCCGCCTCCTTCCAGGAGACGACGCGCGTGCTGACGGATGCCGCCATCAAGGGCAAAGTGGACCCGCTGATGGGCCTGAAGGAGAACGTCATCATCGGCAAGCTCATCCCGGCGGGCACCGGCCTGCCCGAGGTGGAGCAGCGCCTGGAAGCGCAGGACCCGCGCGCCGCCGAGTTCGCTGCGCCCGAAGAGGAAGCGGACGAAGAGCTGGTGGTGTGATTTGCCCGCCGGGTGAAACCGGGCGAAAGCGCGGCACAGACGCCGCACCCTTGGCGAATGGATGAGATTTGCATTGCTTGAAAAACAGAGCGCCGGGCGCGCGGGGCGGTTGCAGCCGTCCCGCGC
>OGGQ01004561.1_pt1 | contig 11203 bp, 10 predicted proteins | sample 1571191 | NCBI WGS metagenome assembly OGGQ01 (sample SAMEA2582061, study PRJEB24529) | metagenome | biome: Human gut stool | place: China | collected 2011
ATTTTGATTTCTGAATCATTATAATAGGGAATATACCTCGAAATGAGGTATTTTTTCGGCTTGAAAGAGTTTACATTGAGAGAAAAGAATCGGGGCAGGTAATGAGCATGAATCAGGATATACATAATTTTATCCAATATCTTCATCAGGAAAAACAAACTTCAGAGAATACAGAAGTATCTTATGAGCGAGACTTAAAGAAGATGATTTTGTATTTAACAGCACATGGAGTGGATAGAATTGACGCTGTTACCCCAGAAGTTCTGAATTCTTATGTGATAGAGTTAGAACAGTCAGGATTAAAGCCTGCAACAGTATCCAGAAGTGTTGCGTCCATGAAAGCATTCTTTCACTATGAAGAGTTAGAACAAAGGACAAGCGCAGATCCAGCTTTTGAACTGAAAGCTCCAAAGGTGGAGAAGAAAGCCCCAACTATTCTGACAACAGAGCAAACAAACCGCCTGTTAGCCCAGCCGAAGGATAATTCGGCGAAAGGTCTGCGTGATAAAGCAATGCTTGAATTGTTGTATGCAACAGGAATCCGTGTTTCTGAATTGATCTCTTTGAAATTAACAGATGTGAATTTTGATACCGGGTATATTACATGTGTAGATTCACACAAGGAGCGTATGATTCCAATGACTCCGGTGGCAAAGGACGCACTTGTCAGATATATCAGGGATGGACGTCCACAGTTGGTGAAGGATGAGAATTCCATCTGGTTGTTTACAAATTGTTCCGGGGATGCGATGAGCCGTCAGGGATTCTGGAAGCTGATCAAGTCCTATGGAAAGCGGGCAGGAATAGAGTCCGAGATCACTCCGCATATGCTGCGACATTCTTTTGCTGCACATCTTGTGTGCAGCGGGGCAGACTTAAAGAGCGTGCAGGAGATATTAGGACATTCCGATATTTCAACAACACAGATGTATGCACATATGAATCAGACTGCAAATGTATAAATAGGTACCGTGTAGTCTGCAGATATACACATAACATAATAATAAATAGAGTGTTCAGGATAAAATCCTATTGGGATTTATTTGCATATCAGTCGAGCAGATTTCGTACATCTTTCAGGGAACAGCCCTGTTTGAAAGCAATTGCTTTTAAATCTTCAAATTCCGGTTTTTCATGGTTTACATGATAACCGGAACTTTTTTTTATGCGGATTTTTCCGTAAGGAGTTTCTTTTGTCTCAAACGTGGAGACGAGTTTCACACGTTCGTAAACAGCATAACGGATGCCGCGGGGGGTTGTGTGCTGAAAGAAAAGGTTTGTGAACTTTTCTTTTTCAGACAGCGGACAGAGGCAGGTCAGGATAATCCCTGGTCTGCCTTTTTTCATCTGGATCGGGATCGTATATACATCGAGTGCGCCGGCGAAGGATGCAACGCCTTTGCGCTGATTTACCGCCCCAACGCCCGGAGCGCCTGTGAGGATCTGGCCCAGGCGATCTCGTTTGTCTTTCACCATGCAGCCCAGCTGCAGCTGGACACACACGGTTGCTCCCAGTGGGGCGGTTCGGCGGGGGCCCGAATGGCGGTGTGGCTTGGGGGCTTACGGCCCGGCGGCCTTCGGGGGAGACAATCTGTCCTGCCCCGGTACGGTGGTGATGCAGTACACCGGCATGAGTGAGTACAGCCCCGGAGATCCGCCCACCTTTGTATGTGTGGGAGACCGGGACGGCATTGCCCCCTGTCAGTGGATGAAGGCCCGGCTGGAGGCCATGTCCGCCTGCGGCATCGACACGGAGTTTCACTGCTACCCGGGTCTGGGCCACGGCTTCGGCCTGGGGGTCGGCACGCCGGCGGAGGGCTGGCTGGATCTGGTAGTCCAATTTTGGGAGCGGCAGATAGGAAAGACTCGGCTGAGTTCTCCCCATAGGAGATTTCAAAATTGCGAATAAGGAGTGCGTGGAAATGAAAAAACAAATGCGGCTGCTTGGGTTTCTGCTGGCTGCGGCAGTCTTATCGGCAGGCGTTATGGCCGTTGCTGCCGCAACGGTCGGAGACACGGGTTTTTCCGATGTGGAGGAAACGGCATACTATGCCGACGCCATCCGGTGGGCCTCTGCAAACGGCGTCGTCACCGGATATGCCGACGGAACTTTTCGGCCTGACGCGCCTGTCACCCGCCAGCAGATGGCGGCTATCCTCTGGCGCTATGCCGGCCGCCCGGCTGCGGAGGCCGGTACGGACTTTGCTGATGAAAGTGTGATTTCGGACTACGCATCCACGGCAGTGGACTGGGCCCGGAGCAGCGGCTTGATTTCCGGGCGGGCTGGCAATATGTTCGATCCCTATGGACGAGCCACCCGGGCACAAACGGCGGTCATTCTTTTCCGTTACCAAAATGGAATAGAGGCTGTGGGCGATGGCATTGTCCGAACCACTGCCGGACTGGTGCAGGGTACCAATGAGAATGGTATTTACCGCTATCTGGGCGTTCCATACGCCCAGGCTGAAGAGCGGTTTGTCCCAGCCGAGGAAGTCGCTCCCTGGGATGGAGTCCTGGTGGCGGACTCTTACGGCCCCATGTCCCCCCAGGGTTCCATCTCCGGTGTGGGCGGCAGTGGTGACCAGTCCGGCACCGACAACAACTGCCAGAACCTGAATATCTGGACGCCGGGTGTGAACGATGGACAGGCCCGGCCGGTAATGGTCTGGCTCCACGGCGGCGGTTTTTCCACCGGCTCCGCCAACGAAGCGGGCTACGATGGCGAGAACCTGAGCCGGGAGGGTGATGTGGTGGTCGTGTCCGTCAACCACCGGCTGAACACGTTCGGCTTCCTGGATCTGTCCGCCTATGGGGACAAATATCAATATTCCGCCAATGTGGGCATGATGGACATTGTGGATGCATTGGAGTGGATCCAGGACAACATTGCGGCCTTTGGCGGCGACCCGGACAATGTGACTGTGTTCGGACAGTCCGGCGGCGGTGCCAAGGTGCTGGCCCTCATGTCCTCCCCTTATGCGGAAGGCCTCTTTGACAAGGGCATCGTTCAGAGCGGAGCCACCGAGACCATGGGCGTGGTGTTCAACTCCCAGGAGGCCAGCACCGCTTTGACGGAGAACATTCTGGACATTCTTGGGATTACCGCCGGAAACATTGAGGACCTCCAAACCGTCCCCGTGAATGAACTACAGGCGGCGGCCACCCAGGCCCTCCAGCAGACGGGCCAGGAGCTGCAGCTCCCTGCGGCCCTGGGTGGCGGCGACTCCATGGACTGGGAGCCGGTGGTGGACGGGGACTTCCTGCCGACTGATCCAGTGACAGAGGACTCCTTTGCCGAGGCAGGCCGGGACATCCCCCTGCTGATCGGCAGCAACCTGAACGAGTGGAGCGGCTTCTTTGCCGCCGACCCCATCGAGGAGACGCCGGAGCTGGAAGCGGCTCTCCGGGCGGCCTATCCCAACAAACCCGGCCTGACGGCCGACCAAGTGGATTCCACCACCATCCGTCTGCCGCTGCTGAAGATCATGTCTCACAAGGCGGATCAGGGCGGCGCGCCGGTCTATGCCTATGTATTTACTTACGGAAATTCGTACCACGGGGCCGAGATCCCCTACGTCTTTGACAATATCAATGGAACAGCAGAGCAGGAAGCTCTGGCCGAACAGATCAGCACAGCCTGGATCAACTTTGCCCGTAGCGGGATTCCGAGCGCGGACGGTCTGCCGGAATGGGAACCGTACACCCGTGAGAGCGGCGCCACGATGATCCTTGATACGGAGTCCCAGTTGGTCTATCACCACGACCAGGCGCTGATGGAGCTGCTGGCCCCCGACTATACATACTGAGAGAACCATGTATTGATTTCGTACTGGAGCCGCCAGCCTTCCTGCTGGCGGCTCCAGTACGCGGGATGTTGCAGCACAACTCATAATGCGGTACAATACAGGAGAAAAATCAAATTGGGGAGGAAAGTACGTGGAATACCGTCAGCTTGGAAAGACCGGCCTGCTGGTCAGCGAGATCGGCATGGGCTGTGAGGGCTTTGTAGACAAGCCCTATGCGCAGGTGGAGGAACTGGTGGACGCCATGGAGGCGGGCGGGGTCAACTGCATCGACCTGTACACCCCCAATCCGGAGTTCCGCTCCAACCTGGGCCGGGCCCTGCGGGGACGGCGGGAGAAGTTCGTCCTCCAGGCCCACCTGTGCACCATTTGGAAGGACGGACAGTACAAGCGCACCCGTGACCTGGCGGAGGTGCGGGAGGGCTTTGGCGACCAGCTCCGGCGGCTGGGGACGGACCATACAGAGATCGGCATGATCCACTATGTGGACTCCATGGCCGACTGGGAGACGGTGCGCACCGGCGGCGTGCTGGACTACGCAAAGGAACTGAAGGCCCGGGGCGTCATCGGGCACATCGGCCTCTCCAGCCACAACCCGGAGGTGGCCCTGGCGGCGGTGAACAGCGGCGCCATCGAGGTGCTGATGTTCAGCATCAATCCCTGCTATGACCTCCAGCCCGCGGGGGAGGACGTGGAGCAGCTGTGGAACGAGCAGAACTACGCCCAGCCCCTGGTGAACATGGATCCCCAGCGGCAGGCGCTGTACGAGACCTGCCAGCGGCTGGGGGTGGGCATCACGGTGATGAAGGCCTTCGGCGGCGGGGACCTGCTCAGCGCGGAGCTCTCCCCGGCGGGAAAGGCCCTGACGCTCTATCAGTGCCTTCACTACGCCCTGACCCGGCCCGGCGTGGCCTCCGTCATGTCCGGCGCCCGGAATCTGGAGGAGCTGAAGACCAGCATCGCCTATGAGAAGGCCCCGGCGGAGGAGCGGGACTATGCCGCTGCCTTTGCCGCCCTGCCGAAGATCAGCTGGGTGGGCCACTGCATGTACTGCGGACACTGCGCCCCCTGCCCCATGGGCATCGACGTGGCCAGCGTCACCAAGTTCCTGAACCTGGCCTGTGCCCAAGGGGAGGTGCCGGAGACCGTGCGGGAGCACTACGCTGTCCTGCACCGCCACGGCGGGGAGTGCATCTCCTGCGGGGCCTGCGAGAGGCGTTGCCCCTTCGGTGTCCCGGTGGTGGAGAATATGCGCCGGGCCGCAGAGGTGTTTGGCCTGTGATTCTCAATGCGCGGACAGGCGAGTGCGCCTGTTCGTGCATTTTTCTTGCTTTTTGCGGTGAAAGACATTAAAATAATGTTCAAATAGAGTCCGAGGCGTGGGCGGGAAGGCGGTGGTACGTATGATGTATAACCCCCAACTGGAGACATTTCTCCGGGTAGCGGACGCGGGGAGTTTTAACAAGGCAGCGGAGGAACTGTACATCACGCCGCCGGCGGTGATCAAGCAGATCACCTCTCTGGAGGCCGGCCTGGATCTTCAACTTTTTATCCGCAGCCCTCGTGGCCTGAAGCTCACTGAGGCAGGCAAATCCATTTACCGGGATGCCCGGTATGTTGTACAGTATTGCAAGGACGCGGTGGTGCGGGCCAAGAACGCTGCGGAGGAGGGCGACAAGGTTATTCGTATCGGCACCTCTCCCATGACCCCGGGGCAGTTCCTCCTGGATTTGTGGCCCAGCCTTCATCAGCACTGTCCGGACATCAAATTCCAGCTGGTACCCTACGACAACACCCCGGAAAATGCGAGGGAGATTTTGCGCAATTTAGGCCAGAACATCGATATCGTGGCCGGTCCCTATGATCAGAATCTGCTGGACACCCGCCAATGTGCCGCCCTGGAGCTGAGCCGGGAACCGGTTCGTTGCGCGGTGTCCATCTACCATCCTCTGGCAGCAAGAGAATCTCTGACGGCGGAAGACCTTCATGGAGAAAACTTCCTCATGATCCATCGAGGCTGGAACCGTTATCTGGATCAGATGCGGGATGAATTGTGGCGGGATCATCCTCAGATCCACATCGTGGATTTTGACTTTCTCAGCATCAATATATTCAATCAGTGTGAGAATTCTCATGATATTCTCATGACAATCGACAACTGGAAAAACATACATCCTTTGCTGAAGACCGTTTCAGTGGACTGGGACTACACCGTTCCTTTCGGCATCTTCCACGCACCCAAACCTTCCCCTACAGTCAGCCGCTTCTTAAGTGCGGTCAGGAAGGTCTACGAGCTATAACACAAAGGTACATACTGCTTAACTTTTCGAGACTTCTCCGGAAGTCTCGATTTTTTTATAATAAAATGCACATAAGGAGTCGTCTTTTATCCGGACGAGATCAGAGGTGTACCATGAACAATTTTCTTTTTGAAAATGGAACGAAATTTCACTTCGGCGGCAGATGTGTGAAAGAGTATCTGGGCAACTTTCTAACAGAGTACGGCCCCAGTGTACTGCTGGTAACCGAGGAACGGGACGGACGCTCCGGCGCAGTAGACGAGGTGCGGCGCATCCTTCAGAGGAGTGGAAAACTGACGGTGGAGTGTTTCTCCGGGCCCTTCTGCCCACGGTATGAACAAGTCCAGCGGGCGGCCCGCCTGTGCCGGGAGAACCGGGTGGATTTGATCCTGGGAGTGGGCGGTTCCGCTGTGTTGGACGGCTGTAAGGCCGCCGCCTTGGCGGCAGTATGCCGGGGAGATTTGTGGGAAAATTTTGGCGAATTGCAGGGGGTAGTGGATATTCCCCCCCTGCCGGTGGGCTTTGTGGCGTCCCATCTGGAGGCTGGGGCTATCAGCGGCGCGGCAGGAGTGATTCATGAAAACCGCTGCATTTGGCGGGATTATTCGCCTTGCGATCCTGTTTTCGCCCTGTTGGACCCTGCCTATACATACGAGCTTTCCCGGCGGGAATTCATTTTCCAGGGCTTTTCTGCTCTGAGCGGGGCACTTGAGGAATCCCTGATGCCGGCGGGTGGGATGGGCGTTTCCCAAGAGCTGATGGATGCCCTGATGCAGGGCATGAGCCAAAACCTGCGTGTCTGTCATCGAACCCCCGGCGATGAGAGTGCCCGGAGCGATTTGATGTGGCGGTGTGCCCTGTGGGGGAGCCGCTTCTTCCGGTTGGGGCGGCGTTTTTCCTTCCCGGCACTGCCGCTGCGGGAGGCAGCTATCCTCTCGGCATCTGACTGGAGAGAATATGCCGGGGCGTTGTCTGTCCTTTTGCTGGCCCGCTTCGGCCAGGCGATGGAACAGCAGCCTGCTACATTGGCCCGTCTGGCACACCGGGTATGGGGGGCCGCTGATAAGGGAAACTCCGACCAGAAAGCAGCCCAAGCAAGTATTCATGCCTTTGCGGAGTTTCTGCGAGAACTGGAATTGCCCACAGAATATGCAGAGTTGGACACGACCCAGCAGAAAAGACTGACAGAATTGATGGATGCCAGAGATGACTGTGCCCTGCTCCCCCATCTGACGGAGAGGCGGGACAGCCATGCGTGCGTTTCTTAGCCTGTTACTGACTTTGACTATGGGCCTTCCTCTGACTGCTTGTAGTTCTGACGGGGTAATTTCCTCACGACTCCCGTCTGAGGGAACCGCGCCTGTTGAGAAGGCGCCTGCGGAAACCATACAGCTGATTGGGGACACGGCGGCCACGGCTGCAGCTGATCCATCGAATCAGCAGATTCTCTATCTCTGGGAGGAGGGAGCTGTCCCAACCATTACGGAATACGCAGAGGATCCTTCTGGCCGATATTTTGAAGATCCGGATTTCCGCCCCTATCTGATATCTTTTCCTGTGCCGGTGGGAACGAAAATCAAAGGTGCTGTACTGATCTGTGCTGTGGAGCTCTCCAATACCGCAGCGATGAAAATGAGGGTACACCGGTGGCCCGGGCCCTCAGCGGGCTGGGCTACCAGAGCTTTGTGGTCAACTACCGTCTGCGTCCCTATACCCAAGAGGAAGGAACGCTTGATTTAGCCCGTGCGGTGAGGTTCGTCCGGCAGAATGCGGAGGTATACGGAATGGATCCCAGCGATATCGCCGTGATGGGCTTCTCCGCTGGGGGCATCCTCTCCGGGGAGCATCTGCTCCACTGGGACGGCCTGGCAAATGGCTCTGTCCTGGATCCAGCGTATATACCGGATAAACTTGATGAGATCTCTGCCGACGCCGCAGCCTGCGGCATGATCTACGCCTTTTATGGCCGTAGGTTCCACCGATGTGGAGGCACTTCGAGCCGGAGACCTACCGCCAACTTTTTATTGTTACGGCACGGAAGATCCATTCTATCGTCAATTTCTGGCCAACGCCGATACAGGAGAGGAAGCAGGAGTCCCGGTGGAGCGCCTTCCGCTGGACGGGATGCCACATGGGTTTGGTGTGCAAGGTGGATGGCTGTCCACCTATGACCAGTGGCTGGCAGAGGTGTTTGCTGTCAACTGATCGATCCAAAGCTATCCTGCACTTGAAATGAAAAGGTATATACTGCGAAACGAATCGGAACTTCCGCATCCGGGCGGATGCCCCTATAATACAGGGCAGAACGAGATACCAGGAGGTATTTTGAGATGAACACACGCACATTGGGCGCGGACCTGACGGTCTCCGACCTGGGCCTGGGGTGCATGGGCTTCAGCCACGCCTACGGCGCCCCCACCGAGCGGAGCGAGGCCGTCCGGGCCATCCGGGCCGCCTATGACCTGGGCTACACCCTGTTCGACACCGCCGAGACCTACGGCACCGCGGACGATCCCCACGACAACGAGAAGCTGGTGGGGGAGGCGTTGCAGGACGTGCGGGACCACGTCCAGATCGTCACCAAGTTCGGCATCCGGTTCGACGAGACCAGCACTGCGGTGAACAAGCCCCTGATCCCGGATTCCCGGCCGGAGACCATCCGCGCCTCCGTGGAGGGCTCCCTCCGGCGGCTGGGCACCGACCACATCGACCTGTACTTCCAGCACCGGATGGCCCCCCACACGTCCCCGGAGGCGGTGGCCCAGGTGATGGCAGACCTGATCCGAGAGGGTAAAATCACCCACTGGGGCATCTCCGAGGTGACGGAGGACTACCTCCGCCGGGCCCACGCCGTGTGCCCGGTGACGGCGGTGCAGAACCGCTACTCCATGATGGCCCGGTGGCACGAGGCCCTGTTCCCGGTGCTGGAGGAGCTGCACGTGGGCTTCGTGGCCTTCTCCCCCATGGCCAACGGCCTGCTGACCGGGGCCTACGGAAAGGATCCCACATTCGACCCCAAGCTGGACTACCGCAGCGCCATGCCCCAGTTCGCCCCGGAGGCGGCGGAGCAGAACCGGGCGCTGCTGGAACTGCTGCGGGACCTGGCGGAGCAGAAGCGCGCCACCCCCGCCCAAATCTCCCTGGCCTGGATGCTGTGCAAGAAGCCCTGGATCGTCCCCATCCCCGGCAGCCGGAAGGTGGAGCGGATGAAAGAGAACGCCGGGGCCGCCGGCGTCGCCCTGACCCCCGCCGAGGTGGCGGCACTGGACCAGGCGCTGGACACCCTTCCCATGTCCGCCGTGTTCGGCGGAACGGCCATCAAGAGCCGATAAGACTTTGAAAAACCAGAAAGGATGAATGACCATGAAACAGACCCGTAAATGGCTGGCTCTGGCCCTGTCCGGAGCCCTGACCCTCTCCCTGCTGGCAGGGTGCAGCAGCACCGCCGCCGACGACGACACGGCGGACACCCAGGAGGACCCGGCCGTGGAGGAGGCCACCGTCTCCGACGCCCTGGTGATCGCCGAGCAGGGCATTTTCTCCGCCGGCGGCACGGTGATCGAATCCGACGGCACCTTCGACGTGGCCAACTACTACACCTCCCGGGAGGGCTCCACCGCCCATGTGGACCACGCCAACGTGCTCTACCAGATCCCGGAGGACGCCACCGGCCTGCCCATGGTGTTCCTCCACGGCTACGGCCAGTCCCGCATGGGCTGGATGACCACCCCCGACGGCCGTGAGGGCTGGAGCGACATGTTCCTGCGGATGGGCCACAGCGTGTGGCTGATCGACCAGCCCCGCCGGGGCGAGGCCGGCCAGACCTCCGTGGCGGGCACCATGACCACCACCCCCTCCGACCAGACCTGGTACACCCAGTTCCGCATCGGCACCTATCTCAATGACGAGTTCACCTACAACGAGGGCTCCCAGTTCCCCCAGGGGGAGGAGGTCCTGGACCAGTTCTTCCGCCAGATGACCCCGGATACCGGCATGGACAACGCCGCGGGCGACCAGAACATCGACAACGCCGTGGTGGCCCAGGCAGTGGCGGCCGCCATCGACGAGATCTATGACCGCACCGGCCAGGACTCCATCCTGGTGACCCACTCCCAGGGCGGCCTGCCCGGCTGGGAGGTGCCCCTGTACACCGACCATGTGGCCGCCATCGTGGCCATCGAGCCCGGCGCGGCCCCCACCGTGGACAGCGAGGCCTACAGCGCCATGGTGGAGCAGGAGATCCCCGTCACCTTCTACTACGGCGACTACATCGGCGAGGAGTTCACCGACGTGCCCGCCGCCGCCATGTGGTCCATGATGGCCGCCAGCGCCGACACCTTCACCGAGGCCTATAACGCCGCCGGCGGCAGCAGCACCGTGGTCCATCTGCCGGACGAGGGCATCACCGGCAACGACCACTTCATGTTCCAGGATCTGAACAACGACGTGATCGCCGACCACATCGAGGCCTGGATCCAGGAGAACGTGACGGCGTGATCACGAACAGACAGGAGGAATTCACGATGAAGACTTGGAAGAAGCTGTTCAGCTGCCTGCTGGCAGGGGCCATGACGCTGTCCCTGGCGGCCTGCGGCGGAAATGACAGCGCCGCGGAAGACCAGACGACGGAGGACCAGACCCAGGAGGAGACGACGCCTCCCGCGGATACTGGCGAGGACGCCGCCCCGGAGACCTCCGGAGAGACCACGGCAGATTCCGGCAATGTGCTGGTGGTGTACTACTCCGCCACCGGCAACACGGAGAATGTGGCCGATCACATCGCCGAAGCCGCCGGCGGGGATCTGTTTGAAATCACCCCAGCGGAGCCCTACACCTCTGACGACCTGAACTGGACCGACGAGAACAGCCGGGTCAGCCAGGAGTACGGGGACGAGTCCCTGCGGGACGTGGAGCTGACCGCCACCGAGGTGGAGAACTGGGACAGCTACGACACGGTGTTCATCGGTTACCCCATCTGGTGGGGTATCGCCGCCTGGCCGGTGGACACCTTCGTGGAGGCCAACGACTTCACCGGCAAGACGGTGATCCCCTTCTGCACCTCCTCTTCCTCCGGCCTGGGGGAGAGCGGCGACCTGCTGG
>OGGQ01004569.1_pt1 | contig 11187 bp, 9 predicted proteins | sample 1571191 | NCBI WGS metagenome assembly OGGQ01 (sample SAMEA2582061, study PRJEB24529) | metagenome | biome: Human gut stool | place: China | collected 2011
CGGATGCCCACTCCGGCCAGTCCGGCGGGGACGTGGTGTAACCACACGTTGGAACGGAAGCGTTCCATACTCTGACGCAGCAGCGGCGAGGCTTTTTGCCTCGCCGCTGTTTTTATGTTAGGAACCGGAATCCATGCATGGCCTCTTTGGCCGAGCAGCTTCTCCAGAGAACCAGCCCACAGTACCTGCTCTTTCTGTCACATATAGAAAGCAGGCAGCCTTTCCGGTTGGAGGAAACGATGGTGTCTACCTCCCGGTCTCCGATCCGCTTTCTCCACAGGGCCTGTCTGCTGCGTTCGTCCCGTTTCCGAATCCCGTGAAATCGTCCTCTTTTCTCACCGTATCGGTACTTATGGTGCCGTAAATGGACCTGTAATGCCGTAGATTGATCTAGAAAGCCCTTTTTGAGCATTTGGAAGTCGCCTGGGGGTATTCCTGGCGTAGTCTCCCCGCAATTTGTTTTGGGGCCAGCATTGGCACAGCTTTTCCCGCACATATTGTTGGGTCCAGGAATCCTGATAGTGCAACCTACGGTGGCTGGCCTGCCGACGCAGGACAGAACACTTCTGAGCCTCCTCTGCTCGGTACCGGCCCTCTCCCTGTCCATTCGCCAACTCCCGGCTGATCGTAGAGGGACTGCGGTGCAGGAGACGAGCGATTTGTCATGCGCCCTGGGAAAACAGTTCATCAGGAGAGGTGGCCTTAAAGAGCAAGTCCTTCTTGAAGCTCCTGGAAAGTTTCGTACTTTTGGTCAGCAGAGCGCGTACTTTCCTGTAATTTTTATCGATATATTTTACACAATAATATTCTGCTCCATTGAGACGGTATAAAACATGGACGAGCGCGGTGTAATCCTCAACATAGTTGCCAAGATTGGAAGAAAATGCGTTCTCTTGGGTTGTATAGTACACATCGGCAAATACCTGACCGGTTGGATTGAGGCCTTTCCGGGAGAAAACGCCATCCATTTTTTGGATTACAAAAGCAGGATAGGAAAGGGTGCCCTGTAAAAGATCATCTGAAACCTCTTGAATCTGATCCAATAAGGACCGACTGACAAGCTGGTTCTCCAAACACCATCGGAGGAAAAAAGCGATGTGTGTGGCACCTTGTTCCTTTGAAACTTTCTTCAGAAACCCGATTTTGTAATGCCATTGGGCATTATCGTAGATGCCCTCGGAAGGCATATGTTGTCCTTTTTTACTGCTTTCCACTTCGCGAACACTATCCCGATATTCGTCTTTGACCTTTCTAAGAAAACTACCAAAAATATCAATTTGCATTGTGTCTCCTCCTTAGCAAGCACAAGAGGGTGGTAGATAATGTTAGCGAAGTCGTTGCCAGAAAATAGGAAGATATCATACGCGCATCGATAGACTTGAGTTGCTTCACTTAAGGCAAGATAATCTTGCTGAAGAAGGTATTGTCGCATATTTCTGTGTCTCATACGGCGAGACGAAATGAGTGTTTTTCTAAGCACTTATACTCTACTTAAAATTTTCCTTGCACTTTCCTATTCTTGTGGTATAATGAGGGTAACAGAAGGGAAACAATGCAGTGATCGCTGTAAAACTTGACGAAATTGGTGCGGGAACACAGGAAGAACTGTTCGGGATGAAAACTACCAGACAAAGCGAGGAGGACGTTATATGTCGATCACACTCCAACAAGCCTGGGCAAAGACAGAGCCGTTCCAGTCTGTGTGGACCCATAGTGTGGTAGCTGGTGTGGTTGCACAGGAAGTGCTGGAGCATGTTCTCTCCCAGGGTTCCAGGGAAGAACTGGCGCGGGTGTTGTGCTGCTCGGAGGAAGTGCTCCGGGGTTTGGTGGGGTACATTGCGGCCCTCCATGATATTGGCAAATTAAGCGCCCATTTCCAGGCTGGGTGGAAGGACATGGCAGAACGTATGGCGCAGAGGGGACTGCTTCCGGTGATCCCGGGCACAGTGCGCCATGAGATCACATCTTTTACGATTATGAAGCGCATTTGGCGGCAATGTGATGTGTCGTCCAATGCGCTGTTTTTCTATGGGGGGATTTTGCGCGCGCATCACCAGGGCCGCTTTGGGAAAGGGGACAGGGCAGGGGACGGGGTATGGAAAGCCCTACAGGAGGAATTGGAACGGGAGATGCGGCGCATGTTCCTGAGAAGCGAGGAGGTTGTGCTTCCTGACCCGCCCAAGCAGGACAGGGGTGCGGTTGGGGCTCTGCTCCTTGGTGTGGTTATCCTTGCAGATTGGATTGCCTCTGGGGCATTGTTTCAGGATGCAGAGAGTTGGTTGGGTCTAAGCGGCACAGCCGAAGTGAGACGCCGCGCACGAGGTTTCCTTTCCGACAGTGGGCTTAAACCTGTCCCAGAGGATTTTGGGGATGGGTTTACAGAAGTATGGCCGGAAATCCCGCGGGAGGGGATGCGAGAGTTGCAGCGCAGCGTAGAGGAGATCTTTGCCCAAGAGGGCAAGGAACGAATTGTGGCCATGCTGGTGGAGGCCCCCATGGGGGAGGGGAAGACAGAGGCAGGGATATACGCAGCCCTCCAAATGGGAAAACAATGGCATAAAAATGGATTTTATGTTGCCTTGCCCACAGCGGCAACTTCGAACCAGATGGTAGCACGGATGCGGGCGCTGCTGGAACGTCACAAGTGTGAAGAGACCGTCCGCCTTCTCCACAGCATGGCTTGGCTTACGGATACGGTTTCTGCTGGGATCAACAGTGAGGAAACAGAGTATGCTGCTGGCTGGCTGCAGCCAACACGGCGGGGGCTGCTCGGTCAGTTCGCAGTTGGCACAGTGGATCAGGCTATGATGGCAGTGTTGCTGGTCAAATACGGGGTGCTGCGCCTGCTGGGGCTTTCGGGAAAAGCCTTGGTCATCGATGAGCTGCACGCCTATGACGTCTATATGAGTGAGATCCTCACCTTGCTTTTGCAATGGTGCCGAGTGCTGGAAATCCCTGTCGTGATGCTCTCTGCGACGCTTCCGCCGGAAAAGAAGCAGCAAATGTTGTCGGTTTATACCAGCGATGCAGTCCCTCAGGCGTATCCGTCCATTACATGGGTCTCTGCGTGTGGCCGTGTAAGGAGTAAAAAAATCCAATCCTCGGCAAAACGCTGGACACTCTGTGTAAACACTATGCCTATCCTCCACGACAGCGCAGCCGTTGCCCGGGCAGCGGTGGATAGGGTATCGGATGGAGGGTGCCTCTGCGTACTGATGAATACGGTCGACGCTGCACAAAAGGTATATTCCGCCATCCAGGCGGCTGGATTTGAGGGAACCTTGCTCCTTTTCCACGCGCGCTTCCCAACCAGGCAGCGTGATGAAATCGAGCGGGAATGTATCCGCCTGTTTGGGAAAGAGAAAAACTTCCGACCGGCAAAGGCAATTTTGGTAGCCACACAAGTGGTAGAGCAGTCTTTGGACGTGGACTTTGATGCCATGTTCACTGCGCTTGCCCCCATTGACCTCCTTCTCCAGCGTGCCGGACGGATTCACCGGCATGTGCGTTCCCATCGACCAGGAAAGCTGGCGGTGCCAACGCTGACAGTTTTAACTCCCGCGTTGGAGGGGGAATATGAAGCAGATGGGTTTGTCTATCCAGATTGCCTGTTAGACAGTAGCTACCGTCTGCTTTCAGGGATTCACGCCATTGCCATTCCTGAGGACATGCCTGCCCTAGTGGAGAAAGGATACGATCCCTCTGCCGCCAGTCCGGAGAAGTTTCAGAGATGGGCAGAGCACCTCATGGAGAATGAGGTAAAGGCCGCCATGAGTATTCAATATGAAATTGGGCCGCCGGACCAAGGGTACACCCCGATCCAGGATGCGGGGGAACTCCGGTTTGATGATATAGAGGGGACCAGCTATCTTTCGGCCAAAACCCGTTTGGGAGAGCCGTCTATACGCGTGGTACTTTTGACTGCTGATGCCTTTGGTGCCTATGCCAAACGTGCGGTCAAGCGGGATAGTATCTACCTCCTTTCTGCAGTTTCTCAACAGGAGGCGAGGGAACTGATGCTGGACAGCGTTTCCGTACGATGGAAACTGCTGGGGCAGGTTCCGCCGGAAAAAGTGCTGGAAGGCGGTGGCCTTCTCTCTGGGCTTCGCATCTATCTTGCAGAGGTGGATGAGAGGGGGCGAAGGGTTTTGACGGTTCAGAATGAGACGAAACTGATTCTAGACAAAGCGCTTGGCGTGATATGGAAGAGGGGAGAGAACAATGAAACCAAGTTTTGATGTTTTGCAGGAACCGTGGATACCGGTGGTGACCTTTGAGGGGGAAACCCTCGAGATGGGGATCCTGGATGCGCTGCTTCGATCTCCGGAATGGAAAGAGATCCAAGACCCGTCCCCCATGGTGGAGTATAGTGTCTATCGTTTCCTCATTGTGTTCCTGATGGATGCCCTGCGGCCGGAGACGCCAGTGGACCTGGAGGAACTGCTGTATGCCGGGCAGTTCGATGAGAGCGCCATTCAGGACTACATTACGCTTTGCCACAGTGAGGGCGTGAGCTTTGACCTGTTTGATCCCAACCGGCCATTTATGCAGACAAGCGTGGATAAAAACTGGGATAAGCAGCGCAAACCGGTCACAACCCTCGACTACACGGTTCCCAACGGGAACAACCACATCCACTTTGATCATCGCCGCAAGCATGAGGTATACGTCCCGGGAAAAGCTATGCGGATGCTGTTGACGGCACAGATTTTTTGCACATCTGCGGCCCAGGGTTATCCGTCGAATGTCAATGGGGCGCCGCCATGGTTTTCCCTGGTCCAAGGAGGGAATCTGTTTGAAACCTTGGTGAGGAACATGGTATACCGGGACCAGATTAAGGTGCCTTTTGACGATCCGCCGGTTTTCTGGCGGAATACAGCGGTGGTCGAGTCCAAGAAAGCGGTGGCACAGACCTCATGGCTCTACGGGATGTTCTTCCCAGCCAGGCGGATACATCTCCTCCCAAGGGAGGATGGTACGGTGGCAGAACTCTATTTCAGCCAAGGCATGAACTATTTGGATCCTGCCAACTGGCGAGACCCCCACGTCACATACTGGCTCACCCAGGAAAGACGCTCGAACTGGAAGCCGAAAACAGAGGTTGCCGTATGGCAGAACCTGGCCAATCTCATTGATACAGAGCATCAATGCACCCCACAGGTGCTGTCCAATTATAAATCGTCGGATTCTGAGGCAATGGTTGTACTCCAGCTGTACGGTGTGGCTACGAATCAAGCGAGCTATCTTCAATCGGAAAAATGTGCGCTGCGGCTCCCCTTAGGGATTGTGGGAAACGATGTGGCAGAAGGGTTTGTGCAGTCTTTTATCGATACCGCCAAGCTTTTGGCCACAACAGTATATCGTGCGCTGAAGCACAAAGAGATCCCGGAGGTGTGCCGCAAGCAAGGGGTGCAGCGGTTTTATGCCGCCAGCGAACAGAGCCTCTTTCAAGGGTTGGACCTTTTGTGTGACAGCAGGGCAGATCCGATGAAACTGCTTCAAGAGACAGAAGACAAACTGCTGGCCCGTGCCGCTGCCTGTATCAGCGAGGAGCTCAACAGCTTGCGGCTGCGTGGCAGAGCCATGTTGGAGACGGCAGAAGCCCAACAAAGGGAGTGGAACAAAGCCAGAAAAACCATCAAAAGGAAGTGGAACCATGAATGAGGAAACTGCAAAGCGCTTTTTTGAAGCCTTGGATGCCCTGCCGTCGGGAGACCGTGTGGCACTGAAGCGAGCGGCCGGTACCATGCTGGAGCAGGCCAATGGCCGGGCGATCCGGGTGTTCTACCAGTGCCTGCCGTACTCGGTAGCACACTGGCAGGAGAGCCGGTGGTTTGCGGCGGGATGCCTGCACTGTTTGTGGGATGCAAACACAAAAGGGCGTGTCCGCTTGGTACAGGCACTCTATCAACTGGGATCGGAGGCAGCAATTTCGGAAAGTGTGGGGCATCGGCTGGAGAGTCTGTTGGACCTTGCATGGGAACGTGACGGCTACATGCTGACAAAGCTGTGGCGGATGATCAAACTTGTCCAGTCCAAGGGGATAGCAATCGACTGCGAAGATCTCCTGGGCGATCTTATTGATTGGAATGCAGACAGCCAGAATGTCCAGAGGAAGTGGGCCCGTGGGTTGTATGGAAAACTAGAAGCGGAAGAGGCAGAAAAGAAAGGAGAATAACCATGCTCTATGAAATCCACATGCTGAAAAACTATCCCCCTGTCAATCTGAACCGGGATGATTCCGGGGCACCGAAATCCTGCATCTTTGGAGGGGTTGCTCGAGGGCGTGTTTCCAGCCAGTGCCTGAAGAGAAGCTGGCGGACTTCGCCCCTGCTGGCCGAGGCTGTCGGGGCGGAGAACCTTGGCGCCCGCACCCGGAAGCTTCCGGAACTGGTGGCGGCAAAACTGGCGGACATGGGTGTCAGCCAGGAGTACATCGACATCCTGCTGCCCAAATTGAGTGGGTTTGGCAATAAAGAAGGCAAAGAAAACGGCAAGGGAAACTACACGGCACAGGTGGTGTTCTATGCTCCGGAGGACATCGTCGCCGTTGCGGAGGCAGTCAAGGAAAAGCTGGATGCCTGTGCCTCGGCAAAAGCGGTCAAAGCCCTCAAGGCCAAGGACCTGCAGGATGCGGTAAATGGGGCTGAAGTGCGCCCGGTCACCTTGGACATGGCGCTGTTTGGCCGCATGGTAACCTCCAATGCGTTTCGTGACGTAGAGGCATCCATGCAAGTGGCCCACGCCATTTCTACCAACAAGCTGAACATGGAGTCGGATTACTTCACCGCCATGGATGACCTGCTCTCCGGGGATACGATGGAGGAGTCCGGTTCCGGCATGATCGGAGAAACGGATTACAACGCCTCCTGCTACTATATCTACGCTTCCCTGGACACAGACATCCTACGGGAAAACCTCAAGTACACGCCGGACAGCGAGGCGCTGATTTGCAAGGCGATTCCCGCGCTGATCCGCACCATGGCGTTGACGAATCCCTCCGGGAAGCAGAACAGTTTTGCTGGAAACATCCTGCCCAGCGCCATTTTGGTGGAGTGCAAAGAAGAAAAGGTACCGGTGAGTATGGTCAATGCTTTTGCCAAGCCGGTGAAGCCGGAAAAAGATAACGATGGGGACCTGATCCTGGGCAGCATCCAGCGTCTGTGCACCGAGGTGGAGAGCATCCAGCGCAGCTTTGGCCTTTCGGTAAGCCGGCGTCTCTGGTTCTGTCAGGACCGTTATGCTCAGAGGCCGGAGAGCGACTGCGTGGTTTGCTCCACGCTGCCAGAACTGCTCCAGGCCGTGGCTACGACAGGGGAGTGACCAGCCATGGCAGAGAAAATTCCCCTGATCGTTCTCCGGTTGGAAGGTGCATGGCAGGCCTGGGGGGATCATTCGAAATGGGATGCGCGCGACAGCGGCGATTTTCCCACAAAATCCGGCGTGGTTGGCTTGCTCGCCTGTGCCATGGGCATGGAGCGTGGCGATAGGGAGCTTGTTTCGTTGTCTCACGCCATCCGTATGGCGGTCCGCGGAGACCGGCCGGGGACCCGCGTGGTGGACTTTCAAACCGTACAGGGCCGTCCGCACCTTTACACGGCAGAAAACGGGCACCGGGCTGAGGACAAATCCAACATTGTTTCCCGTCGCTGGTATCTGGAGGACGCAAGTTTTTTGGTTCTCATGGAGACGGACGAGGGCTGGCGCCAGCGGATCGTATCCGCCCTAAAGGCCCCTAAGTGGCCAGTCTATCTTGGGCGTAAGAGCTGCGTTCCCTCCCGGCCGGTGTTTGAGTGTGTGACCACAGACTATGATGGACTGGTCGACGGGCTGGTTCGGTATCCCTTGGCGGCGCGTGCTGAGGCAGGCTGCCTGCGCTACGAAAGCGAAGTGGCTTTACCCGGCGCCTCACGGGTGACACGGGCCGATGCGCTGGTGCGTGCTGAGAGAGGGTTTGCCCAGCGCACCGTCTACACTGGTGTTGTAAAAAGGGAGGTGCCACATGTATCTGACGAGAATTGATATGCCCCTTGCCCACCGCGGCGTCCAGCGTGCTTTGGGCGACTGCCAGCAGATGCACCGGCGTATTGCAGGGCTGTTTGCCGATTCCCGAGCAGGGGCGGGGGTGCTCTACCGGCTGCGCTATACCCGGGGCAGCTGTTCGGCCTATCTCTACTCCGCTGTGCCGGTGAAGCGGGACAGACTTTTGCCGGACATGCAGTTGGTGGGGGAACGTGACATGACAGACTGGCTGAATACTTTGACGGAAGGGCGGGTCTGCCATTTTGACCTTCTCGCCTGGCCCAGTAAAAAGATCCCCAACGACGGGGGAAGAAACAGCCGCCGCCGTGTGCTGCGTACCCAGGCAGAACGTCTTGCGTGGCTGGCACGAAAGGGACAGCAGAATGGTTTTTCTCTTTTGAACGTTCGTGAATTGGAGACGATGCAGCAAGTAGGTCATCATGATGCCAGTCATGGAGGCAGACTTTATGTAGATAGTTATCATTACCAAGGGACCCTGCAGATCGCTGATGCGGCTGCGCTCCAGTCTGCGATTTGCAGTGGCATCGGTCCAGGAAAGGCGTATGGCCTGGGAATGCTTCTCCTATCGTAACTACACTGCGAGATAGGAAATCGAACGATTTTCTGGGAAAAGAGATCATTGCGCTCGATTTTTCTTGAAATGCGAACTTTCTTTCAGTATTAACCCCACGTATGTGGGGATGAACCGCTACCACACAATCACACATCACAGGGGAGGGGATTAACCCCACGTATGTGGGGATGAACCGGCGCTGGAGAGATTGCATGGTACTGAATGACGCATTAACCCCACGTATGTGGGGATGAACCGGGTTTGACGGCCAACCGTGCTTATCTTGATAATATTAACCCCACGTATGTGGGGATGAACCGTCCAGGCGCATCTACATCCCGCAGCGCCTCCTCATTAACCCCACGTATGTGGGGATGAACCGGGTTTGCGCGCGTCGCGAACTTATCTTGATAAATTAACCCCACGTATGTGGGGATGAACCGGACGCCGAGTACATCATCCCAGACGATCCCGAATTAACCCCACGTATGTGGGGATGAACCGAAATCAAGATCGGATTTCGCATCGAGGACAGAAATTAACCCCACGTATGTGGGGATGAACCGACCAGGACTACATCCTCCCTGATAACGCCGATGATTAACCCCACGTATGTGGGGATGAACCGAACGTCACAACCCCCGCACAGACCATCGAAGTATTAACCCCACGTATGTGGGGATGAACCGTTGTCGGGAGTGCGCTGCCCCACATAGCCGTCCATTAACCCCACGTATGTGGGGATGAACCGCCGCTTCCGTTCCCTGGCCGGTTTAAGTACACATTAACCCCACGTATGTGGGGATGAACCGGGCGACACCGGCGAAACTGGCGCAACTGGTCCCATTAACCCCACGTATGTGGGGATGAACCAGCCGCCGCATCTACATCCCTGCCCGGCTGCTGATTAACCCCACGTATGTGGGGATGAACCGGATAGCAGAGCCCCCCAGGGTAGCCTGGGGGGCATTAACCCCACGTATGTGGGGATGAACCAGGTGGGCGGCGGCGCGGTGTCGAGGAGATGGCCATTAACCCCACGTATGTGGGGATGAACCGCTGTTGATGAGATTATGGAAGGGGCTGCGCCTGATTAACCCCACGTATGTGGGGATGAACCGGTGGCGGCGTCCTTCCACTTGAATGGGAGGTTATTAACCCCACGTATGTGGGGATGAACCGACTGACAATGCCCTCCAGCTCCTTCCGCTCCAATTAACCCCACGTATGTGGGGATGAACCGGCGTGGGCGTTTTTGGACCAGCTCATGAATGAATTAACCCCACGTATGTGGGGATGAACCGAATGAAGAAAAGAACGTCACCGGCCTGGAGAACATTAACCCCACGTATGTGGGGATGAACCATGGAGCATAAGCGCTTAAAGCAAACAGGTTCTATAGCCCCACGTATGTGGGGATGCACAGCACGATAGATTCCTTAGAAAGGAACGCAAGGGGGAAACCATGAAAAACTATCAGGAACTTCCTAAATTAGGGGATAGTATCAGTTATCTTTACATCGAACATGCGGTCATCGAGCAAAATGACACAGCGATCATTGCCATCCAAAAGGAGGGAAAAACGCCGATCCCCATTGCCGCCATGACTTGCCTCCTCTTGGGGCCTGGGACTAGGATCACTCATGCGGCGATCCGTGCCATTTGTGACAACGGCTGTATGGCCATTTGGTGCGGAGAGAATGTTGGGCGGTTTTATGCCTCGGGGATGGGTGAGACCCGAAGCGCCAAAAATCTGCTGCGGCAAGCAAAGGCGTGTATGGAGGAAGAGGAACATCTGAACGTGGCCAAACGAATGTACCAGATCCGGTTTTCCCACACAAAGACAGATGGCCTGTCCCTCCAACAGCTCCGGGGAATGGAGGGGATCCGGGTTCGAAAAGCCTATGAACTGGCTGCCCAGTCGGCTGGGGTAACATGGCACAAACGCACCTACAAAACAGACGATTGGGACACGGCGGACCGGATCAACAAGGCCCTGTCGGAAGCAAACGCATTGCTTTATGGACTGTGCCATGCGGCCATTGTATCCTTGGGATATTCTCCTGGATTGGGTTTTGTGCATACAGGCAAACAACTGTCTTTCGTGTATGACATTGCAGATCTGTACAAGGTGGAGACCACCATTCCGGCGGCGTTTTCAGCGGTGAAAGAGACCGTGCGTTTGACAGACGACCTGGGCAGAGCGGTGCGGGTCCAGTGCCGCACTGCTTTTGCGAATGCCCGCTTGTTATCAAGGATTCCCAAAGATATCGCTTGGATTTTGCAGGGCGAAGAGACAGAAACGCAGGACAACCATACAGCGGTCGGAAATCTCTGGGATGACGAAGCAGGAGGAATAGCCGGTGGCGTGAATTACGGGGAAGGGGAGGAGAAAGTATGACGGTGATTGCGATGGACGCGGCGCCAGAAGGCGTGCGGGGCGAATTGACCAGGTGGTTCCTAGAATTAAAACCAGGTGTGTTTATCGGTAAGGTAAACACCAGGATCCGTGACCTGCTCTGGGAGCGAATCTGTCAAACCGATGCGGCCAATGGCGCGGTCATGGCCTACGCGGCCCCCAATGAGCAGGG
>OGGQ01004570.1_pt1 | contig 11182 bp, 10 predicted proteins | sample 1571191 | NCBI WGS metagenome assembly OGGQ01 (sample SAMEA2582061, study PRJEB24529) | metagenome | biome: Human gut stool | place: China | collected 2011
GGCCTGTCCCGCCGCCGTCCCACCCCACGGTGGCTGGGAAGCCGCTGGTTCCGCTATGGATTTTTGATCTTCTTTTTCGCCATGTTCTTCCAGATGCTTTTTGTCACCTATCTGGTGGGGGCGGGGCAGCAGGAACTGGGGCAGACGGTAAAGCTCTTCTGGACCTTCCGCCTGCCCTGGCACTGGGCCTATCATGGCACCCTGTTTGCTCCTTGGGTGGCCCAGTTTGCCTTTGGATTTTATTCTCTGATGCTCACTTCCACCCTCATCGGCTTTATCGTTATGGTGCTGTGGATGCCCCGTTCCTGGTGTGTCTTTTGCCCCATGGGCACCATGACCCAGCTGATCTGCCGTTTGAAGGCCGGAAAGGCCCAGCCATGAGCCGGGGGCTGGAGGAACAGGCCCGCCAGGTGGCGGAGCTTCTGGGGCGGCTGGCCAATGAAAATCGGCTTCTCATTCTGTGCGCCTTGGAGGACGGCCCCAAGACGGTGGGGCAGATCGGGGAAAAGGTGCCCTTCCTGACCCGGCCCGCTCTGTCCCAGCATCTGCACCTTCTGCGGGAAGGGGGACTGGTGCAGGGGGAAAAGCAGGGACAGTATGTGGTCTATTCCCTATCAGACGAAAGGCTCCCCCAGCTGCTGGGCGTATTGCGCCAGTTGTACTGCCAGGGAGAATAGGCTCCCTCTTGCAGGAAAAAGGCAGATGGGGTATACTGGAAGAAAAAAGGAGGGGATGGGATGGAAGAGCTGCGTCTGCATCCAGTGGGGCATATCCGCCGGGAAGGGAAGCGGGTCTTTGTAGAGATTCTGCCTGAATACCGCCCGGCCCTCAAGGGCATTGAGGAGTATGAGTACCTTTATCTTTTGTGGTGGTTCGATCAGAGCCAGGACCCTCACAGCAGAGAAAGGCTGCTGGTGAAAACACCCCATGCCAACGCTCCCGAACGACTGGGGGTTTTTGCTACCCGCACGCCCCATCGGCCCAATCCCATCGCCCTGGATGTGGTGAAGGTCTATTGGGTGAACCATGGAAAGGGCCTTTTGCGCATTGATGCCAGCGATGCCTGGGATGGCACACCAGTGCTGGACATCAAGCCCTATGTCCCCGGCTGCGATCGGGTAGAGGGGGCGGGAACGCCCGCCTGGCACCAGGGCTGGGCCCAAAGCCGTGCCGAAAAAACCGAATAAGCAAACAAAAAAGCCGCCCTTTCGGGGCGGCTTTGAGTGAGTCGAAAAAGTGGCAAAAGCCACTTTTTCGAGTTTTTGCAAGGGTCTTCATGCACGCCTTTGGCGCACACTTGCCCCTTGAGAGGTGCAAAAATCGACGCGCAGGTCGCCGTTTTTTGCAAATTGATTAAGGGTAGGGCAAACGGTTTCTTTTTGCTATCTAGGTTTTTCGGCAGTCTAAAAGCCGCCCTTTTGGGGCGGCTTTTTTCTCTTTTTGCAAAATATGATGAAGATATAACTTTAAGTATTATAAATGGAACTCCTGGCCTTCCAGAGCGCAAAGGCGCTGTAAGGTGAATTTGGCCATGGTCAGCGCAGCGGACAGACCGCCGGGAGGTTGGAGCCATTGGCCGGTGAGCAGGCAGTTGTCCACCCCAGGCACCGAGCCAGGGCTATTTTGCAGCTTTCCGCCAGGGGCCAGGTAGAATCCCATGGGGGAGCCTTTGTAGGCCCCGGTGACCCGGTGGAAGCTGGCGGGGGTGACGGCGCTGAGCAGGCGGGGCTGGCTCAAAGAGGGCAGGGCCTGCTCCAGCTTTTCCTTGATCATCACAGCCACCCGGTGCTTTTCCACCCCGTAGGCCTCCTTGTTCTGGGAGAGCCGGAGCCAGGCGTCGCATTGATGTTCGCTTTGGCTGATCTGGCAGGAGAGCAGGGTGAAGCCATTGGGAGCGCCGCCAGGATGCCGCCGCAGCCACAGGGTATCGTATGTCTCTCCAGCCAGAGAGAAGGGGGAACAGGGCAGCAGCGCCGGAGCCTCCAGCGGCAGAGGGCTTTGCCCGGGAATGGCCAGATAGACGGTGAGGAAGCTGGAAACCGGGTATTTTTCCGGAGTGCTGTACCACCCTCCCATCATAGGGTCCAGGTAGGAAGGCCCCAGCAGACGACTGCGCACCAGCCAGGGATCACAGGCGCAGATCACATAATCCCCCAAAGCGGTGCGTCCGCTGCGCAGCAGCAGCCCTCGGGCACGATTGCCGGAGAGGAGGATGCGCTCCACGCCCTGGCCGGTGAAGAGCTGGCCGCCGTAGGTCTCCAGAGCGGCGGCCATCCGCTGGGCCAGCATGGCTCCCTGGGGCAGGTATAGCCCGTGGGGATGGAGGGCTTGCCCCAGCCACAAAAGGGCAAAGGAGGCCGAAGCACCCGGCGGGGGCACCTTTTCCAGCAGGGCCTGGAGCAGAGGATGGTGAAAGGAGCGGGCATATTCCCCGGCGCTTTGCCGGGCATAGGGCAAAAGCCGGCCACGGGCGGTGAGGTGGGCGCCCAGGCGCACCTTTTCCCAGGCCATCATCATATCCAGGGGTTTTTCCTGGGGAAAGGACAGCTGACTGGTGCGGCGCAGCAGGCGGCACAGCTCACCGATTTCCGGCCCATCCTGGGGCGAAAGGTGGAGCATAGCCTCTTCCAGATCCTCCGGACAGCGGAACAGGGGAAGCGCGGTCTGGCCCTGTCCCAGGGAAAAGGCCAAAGCGGGCTGTGTTTCCCCTGGGCCCATTTCCTCCCCCAAAGCCCCTACGGCCTGCCACAGAGGGCGCATTTCGCCGCCAGGAGCGGCGCCGGAGAGCCAACGAGGCCCGGTGTCCAGGCGAAACCCACGCCGGGTCCACCCGGCGCACAGTCCACCCGGTTGGGCGTTTTTTTCATAGACTTCCACTTGGAAGCCGTTTTTTGCAGCCAGCACTCCGGCAGCCAGGCCGGCAATGCCGCCGCCCACAATGAGCAGCTTTGCCATATGAATTCCTCCTTTCTTTCCAAAATAGGCCGGTCACAGCCCGCGGTGATGCAGAACAAAGAAATAGACCACAAGGGAAAAGGCCCCGAAGGCCAGAAAAACACAAGGGGCATAGAGAAAAAGGGGCAGCGCCCCCACGGCCGGATGGCACAGATAGGCCAGAAGGCAAAAAAGCAGCAGAGCCGTCCCGCTGCCAAGAATACCCCAAAGTCCTTTTTTCTCCCGGGTGTTCTGGCCCCAGGAGGAGCTGGTTTTCCTTTGCAGCAGGGTAACAAGCTCTTCTGCCCCTTCCAGACGGCGGGAGAGCAGATAGACCGGCCCATGGCCCTGCAAGCGCAGGAGAAAATAGGTGCGGTGGGGCACAATGGCCTCCACCCGGGTGATCTTCCGGGCCCCCAGGGGGATGGAGGGGTTTTCAGCCAGGGAAGAAAGAATGTGCTGGGTCGTTCGTACACCCTGGAAAAAGCCCAGCACTTTGCCCGATGCAAACGCCCGGGCGTCAAAGACATACAATTCCCCCTGAAGGTCCTCAAAGAACAGAGTACATTCCATGGCGCTTTTCCGCCCTACGGCTAGGGCCAGCACACCCATGAGAAGGGCGGTGCCCAGGCAGAGAAAAAGAGAAGGGAGGGCTTTTTTCGTTCCCAGAGGCATCAGCACCATGGCCCCGCCTACCGACAAAAGCAGCCCCAGAAGCAGGATTCCGCCTATGCTTCCCCACAGGAAGCGGATGTAATGTCCCTTTTTCCCCAGATGGGGGCTGGCCCACATCCGCCGCTTTTCCATTCCTGTTTCTCCCCTTTGGCCCGGTGTTTTTCTTATCATACCTGAAATGGGGCACAAAGGCAATGGGATCAGTCTTCCAATGCCCGGCGCAGCTTGAGCAGAGCCTTTTTTTCCAGGCGGGACACATAGGAGCGGGAAATGCCGCATTTTTCCGCCACCTCCCGCTGGGGCAAGGGCTGGGTGTCATACAGGCCGTAGCGCATGACGATGATCTGCTTTTCCCGGCTTTCCAGCACCTGGTCCACCTTTTCCAGCAGCTGCTTTTGCCGCTCGTCCTGCTCCAGTTTTTCCATCATGTCTTCATCGCAGCGGATCACATCCACCAAAGAGAGCACATTGCCATCTTTGTCGCTGTCGATGGGCTCGGAGAGGGACACTTCGCAGCTCTGCTTTTTCCGGGACCGAAAATGCATGAGGATCTCATTTGCTATCCTCACCCCAAGGCGTTTTTGATGCGCCTGGGGTTTCTATTTGTTGGTCGGAGGAAAGAGGGGGTAGGCTTTCACCCATATGATTGGCAGAGCGGTGAGGAAGCAGCTGCCGATTTTCCCCTTCATCGTCCGGCACGCCCAACAATATGACATGGGCGTTGGTTCCATCCCAGATCACCTTGCGGACGATGGCGCGGATGGCGGAGCGCTTTTGCTCCAGGGTCATTTGATCCACGCTGTCCCGAAAAAGGCTCAACATCTGCCCCATGATGCTGGATTCCAGATTGCTGAGTGCGTGCTGGGATGTAAAATTTTCCACTTCTTGAATCTGCTTTTCTAGGTCATCACATTGGCAGCTGAGCTCTTCAATCCGTTTGGATACCTGGGCTCTGGCTGCACTCTCCCGGATGTCTGCGAGAGAATCCACCAACGATCCCATTTTCTTCTCGGTATCTAATTTTTTGTTTTTCAGTTCGGTCAGCCGCCCTTCCCACTCCATCGGATTGCCTGTATACAACTTGCGGCTTTGCTCCAACTGTTTGAGAAAGGTTTCCTGGTCTTCCGGCAATCGCTTCAGCTGTTCCATGATTGCCAGATCCAATGTATTGCCATGGACATTTTTGCTGTTGCAAAGGGAGCGCCGGCTGTGTTCTTTCCGTTTGCACACATAGAAAAAGATGGAATCACCCTGGGCGTTTTTGCGTTTGCTCACCTTGGGATACATCCGCTCCCCACAGCTGCAAAACAATAAGCCGGTCAGCAAGGCTTCATTGCTGCGGGGCTTGCGGAACGCCTTGGATTTGTTCCGCGCAAGGGATTTCTGAATGGTGACCCATACCTTGCCGGGAACCAGTCCAGGATGTTTGCCCACCGCCACGATCCATTCCTTTGGGGGAAGATAGATGGTGGCCCTGCCTTTTTCCTGGTCTGTGCGATGATAGGCCATGATGCCGTGGACCCCATCAAAATCACTTTGTGCAGAAAACAGGTCTGTTTCTTGTTGCAGGAAAAAGCGGTAGGCCTCTTCATCGGCAATCATATAAACCGGGTTCTGCAAAATGGATTTAATGGCAAAACGGGTGAAATAATTTCCCTTTTTCGTTTTGATCCCCCGTTGCATCAGCGCAGATTCGGTCATTGTGAGAGAATCGGTCTCCAAGTATAAATCATAGATGGATTTGACGATTTTTGCTTCTTCAGGGATCAGCTTCAGTTTGCAGGCTTTTTTGGTTTTGCCGTCCATGGTCATACTTTGGACTGCTTCGGAAGCAAAACCGGTGGGGGTTGTGCCGCCCAACCAGCGCCCGGTCTTTGCCAGCTCGTGCATATTGTCACGAATACGCTCGGCAATGGTTTCCCGTTCCAGCTGAGAAAAGACAGAGGCAATGTACATCATGGCCCGTCCCATGGGGGTGCTGGTGTCAAATTGCTCTTTGATGGAGACAAAGGCGATGTTTAACCGGGACAATTCTTCGATCAGGCCGGAAAAATCGCTGACATTCCGGCTGATCCGGTCCAGACGATATACGATGATCGCCTGAAACTGCCGCTTCTTGGCCGCTTCCATCATTTTTTTGAATGCAGGGCGGTTGAGATTGCCGCCGGAAAAGCCTTCGTCTTCATAGATGACAATTTGCTCTGCGGCACACTTTCCAAAATGCCTTTCAACATATTCTTTGCAAAGGTCAATCTGGTTGCCGATGCTTTCGCCCTTGCCGGTGAACTTGGATTTGCGGGAATAGATGGCAATGATATTTGTATGGTCGGGCATATCTGCTCCTCCTGGCACCCTTTGATAAAAGATATAGTAATACAGAAGGAGGAGGAAATCTCTCGAACCAGAACCATTTGGAATCGATGACAGCAGAAGTTTTTGGGGGGCAAAACAAAGAGCCTGTTGTCAGCGATGCGCTGACGACAGGCTCTTTGAATGACGAAAATGTTTTATTCCATGTTTGCGGAATCGCGCCCCATGGGATCGATGTACTCGTTCTCATAACGGCCGGTGGTTTCGGTGAGATGATAGGCTTTGTTGGCATATTCGATGAATTCGGAATCATTCCGCTTTTCATTGGGAATATATGCCTTGCCCGCTTCACGCTTACGAAGGTTAAAGTGGTTCATCTTATCCCGCAGGAACGCCGCCTGATGGCGCATTTCCTGGCTGGAAGCATCCGATTCTTCGCTGATGGCAGCGTTTCTGGTTGCAGCGTCGGTAATCTGGGACACAGACTCGGCAACCTGCCGGATGCTTTCCATCTGTTTGGTGGACAGACCGGAAACCTGCTCAACGATACCCACGATCTGACCGATTTTTTCGTTGATGCCTTCAAAAATAGCGGCAGACTCTGTTGCGATATTGGTGCCATACTCTGTCTGCTTGATGCTGTTTTCAATCAGCGTGTGGCTTTCCTTTGCGGCCTCTGCGCTCTTCATGGCCAGGGCGCGCACTTCGTTGGCAACCACGGCGAAGCCCTTGCCGGCGGCGCCTGCACGGGCGGCCTCGATGGCGGCATTCAAAGCCAGAATATTGGTTTCAAAGGTGATGTCGTCGATGGTTTTCATCACGGTGGCGATTTCTTTGGAAGCATCCCGCATTTGCACAACGGCGTCAAACAAAATCTTCATATGTGCATTGCTGGTATGCAGATCGTCCTTGATGGCTTCTGTAATATCGTGTGCAGCCTGGGCTTTTTCATCATTGAACTGAATCAAATCGCTGATGTGCTTCATTTCATCAGACAGGTTCTGTGCAGCTGCCGCCTGAGTGGTGCTGCTTTCCGCCAGCATATGGCTTGCGCTGGCGATTTCATTTGCACCGGCTGCCACAGAGTGGGCCGATTCCACAATCTCGCTGAACATAATGTCATTGGACTGCACCAGACGGTACAGGCTCTTGCCCAGGTGGTCGCGGCCGGAACGGATTTTGACAAAAGCGGTCATGTCGCCATCGGCAATGCGCTGCACAACTTCCACATTTTCCTGGATGTTGTTGGCCATGATGCGGAAGGCGGAAATCATCAGGCCCACTTCGTTGTCCTGGTTTTCCTTTTCCATCTGCGCCAGCGTCTCGCTGGCCACCTTCAGATCGGAAGCGCCAAAGGACAGATCCTTGGACCAGTCTGCCACCATCATAACAGGGGCAGCGATCCGGTCAGCCAACCGTTTGCCGTAGCGCCAGGAGAAGAGGCAGGTGGCGATGACACCCAGCACGATTACCACAATCATAATCGACATCAGCCGATTAAAGCTCTGGGTGTTCTGTTCGATTTCAGCGGAATATGTATTGTCCAACTCATGGAGATCGTTGATCACATCGGTTGTTTTAGGAGCCAGCTCATTAAAGAAGCGGTTGGTGGCTTCTTTGGGGTTGGTGTCATGCAGGGTGAGCAGCTCTTCGGCCAGTGTGTGAATCTCGTTATGGCGCTGAGAAATTTGCTGAACGGTGGATTTGATCTGCTCGGGCGTATCTTCACCCATATATTTGTTCAGCCATTGACCAAAGGAGCAGGTGTTGGGGTCCAGGCTGCCAGTGAAAGGAGAATCGATCTCCAGAGTGCTGAGCACATCTGTACGCCATTGGTAATGGGAATTGATGGTGTTGGAAAGTTCAGCCCGCGTTTCATCCAGCGTGGTGATGTTGTTATAGAAAATAAGCAAAGTACCCAAAGAGATGACAGTCAGCACTCCCAATAAAACGGATAGCAGGGTGACGGTCAAATATCCCTCCATAATCCGTTTGCGGATACTTTTTTTAATTTTAGTGTCTGACTGATTTTTTTCCATGTTGGCTTCCCCCTCGTAAAAGCGCTATATTCCCCACGGTTCCACATTTTGGGCAAAACAATTTAGCATCTCCAAAAGATGCAGCCTATTCAGTTTTGCTTTCAAGCGGCTTTCAGGGAATATATGAAGTAGCATTATTTTCAAATGTATATTATCATACGCACATATGACTTTCAAGCATACAAATTGATGTTTTTGAAATGATATGCAGAAATTGCGGATAAAAATCCACATGATATTTGGCAATATTCTCATTTGGGCGAAGGGGAGACAGGGACGGTATGCAGCTTACAATGCCGGGCTGTCAGGTTGGTGAGCCGGGAGAGCGGGCGTTGTTTTGCTTTGCAGCTGCGATCACTGCGTCCAGCAGCCTGATTTTTTCAGTGGATGGGCAATGCAACTTTTGTATGTAGTGATAAACGGCATCGGCATGCACACGGGCAACACGGCCAGCCAGCTCCTGCTGGCCTGTTTTTGTCTTTGGAAAATGAACCACGATATGGATCGGAGCACTTGTTCTGCTGATGATACACACCTCCCAACAACGCAATTTATGAAAACATAGTGATTTCTATCCCCCTATTTCAAAGGCGTTTTGGCCGGCGGTATCAGAGCGCCCGGAAAGCGCTGGGCGCTTGTGTGACAGGCGGCAGGAGGATAAACGCATTGGCGGTAGCATCGCATTTTCGATGCAACGGGAAGCATAGGTGGCCAGACGGGCTCCTTTGCTGGCATCAAAGGAGGAGATGGCCTTGATGAGCCCAAAGGTGCCGATGGAGATCAGATCGTCCTGTTCCTCCCGGGCCGCATAGTATTTTTTGATCACATGGGCCACAAGGCGCAGGTTGTGCTCGATCAGGGTGTTCCGGGCTTTCAGATCCCCCTGTGCCCATTTTTCCAGAGCTTCCCGCTCTTCGGCGGCGGTGAGGGGACGGGGGAAGGAGCCGGCGGCGGGAGATACCCGCAGCATCAGATAAAGGGAATTGACAAACAAAAAGGCGGCGGCTGGCATGAGCATAGCAAACATTCCTCCCAACAAGTTCCGTAATAGCAGGATATTCCCCCGGGTCTTGTCTGTTGCAAGTCCGGGGGAAATCTTCCATGGAGGAGGAAAGGACGGCGGTTGACAAGGGAAAAAGGGCATGCTAACATAATATTTATACATCGGAGGGCAAGCCCCAAAACAAAGGGACGGCCGGATAAGATGGCGGGAGATTTCCCGTTTTCTTATCCGGCCTTTTTTGATATCGGGAGCGCTTGCAAGGAAGGAGAACAAAAATGAAAGAACACAGTCTGACAAAAGGGAGCATTTTCCGCTCCCTGCTCACCTTTGCCGTGCCGGTCTTTCTGGCCCTGTTTCTCCAGGCCATGTACGGCGCCGCCGATCTGATCATCGTGGGTCAGTTTGCAGGCACCGGGGATCAGTCCGGCGTGGCCTCGGGAAGCCAGCTGTTCAACACTGCCACCATGCTGGTGGTGGGGCTGACCATGGGCGTGACGGTGTTTGTGGCCCGGTGCATGGGGGCCGGGGAAAAGGAAAAGGCCGCCCGGGGCGTGGGCACCAGCATTGTGCTCTTTGCTCTGGTGGCCATTGTGGGCACGGCGATCATGGTGCCCGGCAGTCAGGTGCTCACCCGCCTGGTCCATGCACCCCAGGAGGCTTTCGTCCCCACCCAGGATTATATCCGGGTGTGCGGCATAGGCATGGTGTTCATCGTTTTCTACAATGTATTGGGAGCTATTTTCCGGGGATTGGGGGATTCCAGAACGCCTCTGTTCACCGTGGCGGTGGCCTGCCTGTTCAACATTGTGGGGGATCTGTTCCTGGTGGCCGGACTGGGGATGGGGGCCAAGGGCGCCGCCATCGCCACCGTATCGGCCCAGGCCCTCAGCGTGCTCATTTCCCTTGTGGTCATCTGGAAGCGGGGCCTGCCCTTTGCTTTTTCTCTTTCCCATGTGCGCTTTTTTAAAAACTGCCTGGTTCCCATCCTGAAAGTGGGCGTTCCCATCGCTTTGCAGGATGTGCTGGTGCATTTTTCCTTCCTCTTCATCCAGATCGTGGTCAACGGCATGGGTGTGGTGGAATCGGCGGCAGTGGGCGTGGCCGAAAAGGTCTGCGTCTTTCTCATGCTCACCGCCTCGGCCTTCATGCAGTCCATCTCCGCCTTTGTGGCCCAGAACAACGGGGCAGGATTGCAGGATCGCAGCCGCAAGGCCCTTTCCTACGGCATCCGCATGGCCCTGTTCTCCGGGGCTGTGATGGGGGCGCTGGCCCTGTTCTTCGGCGACGGGCTGGCTGCGCTCTTTTCCCGGGAGACAGGGGTCATATTGGCCGCTCACTCCTACCTGAAAGCCTACGCCATCGACTGCCTGCTCACCGCCATCCTCTTCTGCTTTGTGGGCTTTTTCAACGGCTGCGGCAAAACGGTGTTCGTCATGCTCCAGGGGGTCATCGGCGCATTCTGCGTCCGTATCCCGGTGGTCTATCTCATGAGCGCCCTCCCCGGGGCCACTTTGTTCCATGTGGGACTGGGCACTCCCGCCTCTTCCCTGGTGCAGATCGCCCTGTGCCTGCTCTATTACCGGCATCTGGGGAAAAAAGGCCAGCTGTTCTGAGTTTTTCTGGGCCTTTTCCCACGGCTCCCGCTGGGAAGGCTCCGCCTCATGCCATCAGTATACTCCCTCCCAGGCGTGTTTTTCGTCCTGGGAGATTTTTTTGCCTGCCTGAAAAAAGAAGAAAAGAAAGGAATGGACAGGGGGGTGGGTGCAAAGCCCCTTTCCCGCCTTCTCCTTTTTCTTTTTCTTTTTCTTCACCCTCACCCTCTCTTTTTTCTTCGTTTTTGTTTTTGTCTTCGTTTTTGTTTTTGCCTTTGCCTTTTCCTTTTCTTTGGCCCCCAAATGGAGGCATTTGCTACCAAACGGGGGCATTTGCTACCAAACGGGGGCATTTGCTACCAAATGGGGGCATTTGCTTTTTCTTTGCGTCCAAGAAGTTTTGAAGAAAAAATCCCACAGAGGGCCTCTTCCGTGATACAATGTGGACAGAAAAGGCCCCGGCCTTGGGAAAGGAGTTTTTCAGTTGAACAAAGGCACCATGGAGGGAATTCGCCCTCTGGAACAGTGGATCGAAAAGATGATGGCCCATTATGAAGCTGCCGGTCTGGCAGTGGCGGTCGTCGACAAAAATGTGACCTTGTATCAGAAATTTTTTGGCTTCCGGGATG
>OGGQ01004574.1_pt1 | contig 11163 bp, 9 predicted proteins | sample 1571191 | NCBI WGS metagenome assembly OGGQ01 (sample SAMEA2582061, study PRJEB24529) | metagenome | biome: Human gut stool | place: China | collected 2011
GATCATCTCTAGACTCCCCCCTTCCTTTCAAAATCAACCTACTTTATTGTAACATAAATATATAATTTAGCGTCACTCCTATTAGAAAAAGCTAAAAATATAAAGCTATTTTTTCCTGATTCAGAGCAAGCTAACATCAGACGACCCCACATATCCCTTACTTTTCATAAACATAAAAAGAGCTTAGAAAAACTAAGCTCTTTAACTGACTCATTACCTCTTTTTATGGGTACATGCCAATAACGTAGTAGAAATACCAACCAAATCTTCTCATAATGCTCACTCCTCCCTAATTTTTATTACCAATCTATTATAAAACTAATTTAAAGTTTTGAAAATGATGATATGATTACGAAATATCATCATTATATTACAAATACACTCTTAGTAATACCCCATTAATTGCTGATACATTGTTTATGTGCATTCGAAAACCCAACAATTGTTGGGTTTGTTTTTATAGTGTTGCAAGAACTTGATCAATATGTTTGATTGACTTTTCACGTCCGAGCAAGAAAATAGTATCTGGCAATTCTGGACCGTGCATTTCTCCTGAAACAGCAATACGGATTGGCATGAAGAGATTTTTCCCTTTGATTCCTGTTTCTTTTTGAACAGCCTTAATTTGTGGGAAAATGTTTTCAACAACAAACTCATCATCAGACATAGCTTCGAGTTTGGCTTTAAAGGCTTTAAGTACTGTTGGTACTGTTTCACCAGCCATAACCTCTTTTTCAGCCTCTGTCAATTCTGGGAAATCTTCAAAGAAGAGATCTGTAAGAGGGACAATTTCTTCTGCTGCTGTCATTTGTGGTTTGTAGAGTTCCACTAATTTTTCAGCTTTATCTGTCAAACGACCAGCTTCTTCCAAGAAAGGTTTGCAAAGAGCAAAGACCTTATCGAAATCTGCATTCTTAATGTAGTCGTTACTCATCCAGTCCAATTTCTTCTGGTCAAAGGCCGCTGGTGACTTACTTAGACGGTTTTCATCAAAAAGTTTAATGAGTTCTTCACGAGAAAAGATTTCGTCTTCACCGCCAGGATTCCAACCAAGAAGAGCAATGAAATTAAAGACTGCTTCTGGAAGGTAACCTTTTTTACGGTAATCTTCGATAAATTGAAGGGTGTTAGTGTCACGTTTAGACAACTTCTTACCAGTTTCAGAATTGATGATAAGGGTCATGTGTCCAAACTCAGGTGCTTCCCAACCAAGAGCTTCATAAACCATGAGTTGTTTTGGTGTATTGGCAATATGGTCATCTCCACGGATAACGTGTGAAATTTGCATATCATGGTCATCAACAACTACCGCAAAGTTGTAAGTTGGGTATCCATCTTTCTTCTGGATAACCCAATCACCACCGATATTACCACCTTCAAATTCGATATCTCCCTTAACGATATCATGCCATTTATAAATCCCTGACTCATTAACCGCCAAACGAACTGTAGGTACAATACCTGCCGCTTCACGTTCTGCGATGTAGGCAGCTTTTTCTTCTTCAGTCATGCCAAGGAACTCGTTAATGTAACGAGGAGTTTCACCAGCTGCTTCTTGACGTTCGCGCTCTGCAGCCAACTCTTCTTCAGTTACATATGACTTATAGGCTTTACCTTCTGCCAAAAGTTGATCAATATATTTTTGGTAAAGCGGTAAACGTTCTGATTGACGATAGTTTTCATGTGTTTCAGGACTTTCATCCCAGTCAATTCCTAACCAACGCAAGTTATCAAGCTGTGAACGCTCACCATCTTCAACGTGACGTTTACGGTCAGTATCTTCAATACGGATAATGAAAGTGCCACCATGATGACGTGCATAAAGGTAGTTAAACAATGCTGTACGAGCATTACCAATGTGTAGAAGCCCTGTTGGACTTGGTGCGTAACGAACGCGGATATCTTTAGCCAAGATAAATCTCCTTTTTATGTTTCATTCTTCAGTCTTTGGATACCTATTAAGCCTAAAGTCCCTTTCTTAGGACTAACTTAAGATGATAAGTACCAGTAGGCACCTCTATCCCCCAAACTTTCCAAATAAAAATCTAGAAGCGAGTACCAATCTTTCTTATTATATCACAATATAGGGGTGGTTCGAGAAATTTTGTTAAAAAAACGACTACCTAAAGGTAGACGTTTTCAATAGATTACTTAACGTGTTTGGCAAGATCTTTTTGAGCTTTGTCATTAGATTTCGCTCTTTCTTTAAGCCAATCTTTATAAGCTGAGTCGTATTGTTTCTTAGTTACAATATCATCTTGAGATTTAAGATACTTGAAGTAGTATGAAGAACCTTTATCACCAGCTTGAGCATATGCTCCTGAGAATGGCTTAATACGAGAAATTACAGCAGCTGCACCGTTATAAGTAGTTGTTGGAAGATAGAGGGCACTATCTGTCAACCATGCTTGAGCTTTTGCATATTTTTCATAACGAGCCTTCAAGTCTGTTGTTTCCTTAGAAGCATCATCAACCAATTGGTCATATTCTTTAAGACCTACTTTTTCAACCGCTTGACTATTTGGATCGTCATAACCCATGAAGGATTTAGTATTTTCGCTACTTGTCGTTTTCAAGACATCAAGATAAGTTGAAGGATCAAGGTAATCAGGGTCCCAAGCCACACCCACTGACAAGTCCCAATCTTCTGCAGCTGCATTTGGTGCAGAGTAAGTGATGTTGTTAAAATCATCAGCTGACAATTGGTGGATATCAAGCACAACATTGTCTTTTCCAAGAGCAGATTCAACAGACTGTTTAATTGATTGTACCTGATTCACAGTAATTTTACTTGATTGATTAACAGGGACATCCAAATGAATTGGGAACTGAACTCCTTCTGCTTGAAGAGCTTCTTTGGCTTTAGCAAATTCAGCCTTAGCTTTTTCTGGGTTATAAAGACCATCTTGACTATCTGCAAGATTCACACCAGACCACTCATCACCATAAGCTGGAAGTTGATCCATTACCATTGTTCCGAAGTCCTTACCATCTGCTTGAACAAAGTCTGGTTTAACAAAGATATTACGGACGGCAGTACTTCCACCTTCCTTACCATTAAGTTGTGCGGCGTAATTTGTACGGTCAATGGCAAAACCTAATGATTGACGGAAATCCTTATTGAGAAGAGCTGTCTTAGTTGATGTCTTTTGCTGGTCATTTTCTTTAGATGTATGACCATAAGTTTGACGGTCAATATTAATACCAACACCTTCTACAGCTGATCCAGGTTGCGTATAGAAAATATTATCTTTGTACTGTTTTTCAACTTTGGAATAGTTAGAACTTGTTGGGAATAGACGTGCTAAGTTGTATACACCATCTGTAAAGTTGCGTTCCAAAGACTCTTGGTCTGATCCATCATCATAAGTCAATTTGATATTATCAAAATAGACGTGATCCTTATCCCAATAGTTTTCATTCTTGGTGAACTCAATAGATGACTTCGTTGTCAAAGCCTTAAGAAGGTATGGACCGTTATAAAGAATAGATGTTGGGTCTGTTGACTTACCAAAATCTTTTCCTTTATTCTTAAGAAAGTCTTCGTTAACCGGGAAGAGCAAACCATAGGTTGTCTTAGAATTCCAGTATGGTTCTGGTTTTTTAAGGGTATATTGCAATGTGTGATCGTCGATTGCTTTGACACCTACATTTGAGAAATCTTTATTGGCACCAGAGAGGTAGTCAGACAAGCCTGCAATAGAATCTTGTACCAAATAGAGGGCTCCAGCTTTGGAATCAGCCGCATGCTTAAGACCAGTCACAAAGTCCTTAGCAGTCACATCAGCATACTCTTCACCATCTGAAGTGTACCATTTAACACCCTTACGGATTTTATAGGTATAGGTAAGACCATCTTGAGAAACTGACCAATCTTCAGCTACAGAAGGAACAAGGTTCCCATATTTATCAGCTTCCATAAGACCATCTACACCATTAGTTACAGCAGCCTTAGTAGGTCCAGTATTTGACGTGATATAGTCTAAAGTTTCAGGATCTGAGTTATAAATATAACCATAAGTCGTTCCACTAGTACTTGACTTAGAAGAACAAGCCGCTAAGGCACCTACACTGAGGAGTGCCACACCCGCAAGGGCTAACCATTTGCTTTTTTTCATAAGATTTCTCCCAAAAATAAAATTTTACTCTTTCATTATAGCATAAATAATCAAGAATAACAGTCGTTGTCAGACTATTTTGAACAAGTATTGTACATGATAAAACACGATAAACTCAATAACCCCTTGTATTCCCTAGGTTTCTAGCCACCTCAATCAATTTATTTTTAATCACTCGTCATGCATAAAACAAAAAGGTCTAACACCTTGGTTAAACCTCTGTTTTTAAGTTAAAATTAGCCATTAAGAGCTTGAGCAGCTGTGATAATCGCCAAATTGTAAATATCTTCAGCACTAGCCCCACGAGAAAGGTCGTTAACAGGTTTATTAAGACCTTGCAAGATTGGACCGATAGCTTCGAACATTCCCAAACGTTGGGCAATCTTATATCCAATGTTACCTGCTTGCAAACCTGGGAAGACAAAGACATTAGCATGTCCTGCTACGTTACTATCTGGAGCCTTAATCGCTGCTGTTGCTGGAACAAAGGCTGCATCAAACTGCAACTCACCATCAATAGCCAAATCAGGACGCATTTCTTTAGCAATATTTGTTGCCTCTACTACCCTGTCAACTTTTGGCGATTTAGCAGAACCTTTTGTTGAGAAGCTAAGCATGGCCACTTTAGGATCAATACCAAAAACTTTAGCTGTTTCAGCAGTATTAATTGCAATTTCTGCCAATTCTTGAGAATTTGGCTCAATATTGATCGCACAATCAGCAAACACCAAACGATGATCGGTATTTTCACGGTTCATAAGGAAAACACCTGATGTACGTGAAATGCCTGGTTTTGTTTTGATAATTTGAAGGGCAGGACGTACCGTATCCGCTGTTGAGTGGATAGCACCTGAAACCATTCCATCAGCAAGACCAAGTTTAACTAACATAACACCGAAATAGTTCACATCACGAAGCAATTTCTCTGCATCTTCGACTGTTGCTTTTCCTTTACGGATTTCAAGAAATTTTTCCTTCATTTCCTCAAAACCTTCATAGGTTTCAGGATTAATAATCGTATAGTTAAAGTCTGCAAAACCAAGATCGCTCAAGATTTTGTGAACCTCAGCTGGGTCTCCCAAAATAATAGGATCCACCAATCCTTCAAATTTCAAACGGGCAGCAGCACGAACCACACGGTCGTCGTTACCCTCAGGGAAGACAATCTTAACACCTTTCCCTGCAATACGTTCACGAAGTTCACCAAATAGACTACGCATAAAAAATCCTCAATCAATCTTTTTAGTTTGTAAGTTCATGATAACGGTTTCAAAATCATCTGTCAAGGAAGATGCATGGACCATCTCTTTTTTGGTGAAAGGATCAGTAAAGGCAAGACGGTGACAATGCAAGGCTTGGCGCTCAATACCATAGTCTAGAGAACCCCCATAAAGGTCGTCTCCCAAAAGAGGCAAACCTAAGTGGGCAAAGTGCACACGAATCTGATGCGTACGTCCGGTATGAAGATTGATATCAACCAACTTCACTCGGCCATAATCAGTTACCAAGCGATAGCTTGTATGGGCATATTTCCCTGATTTATGAACCCGACGTGTAATAATAGAATCCACATCACGCGCAATCGGTGCAATGATTTCGCCCTGCTCTTCAAGTTTTGTATCACCTTCAACCAAGGCATAGTAATGTTTCTTAATAGACTTCTGCTGCAACTGCTTATCCATACGTGCGTGGGCATAACCATGCTTAGCAAACAGCATGAGACCAGACGTGTCCTTATCCAAGCGTGTCACGATATGCACACGCTGGTTAGGATAATTGTTGCTAACGAAGTGATGTTTGACGAAATTAGCCATGGTATTGTCATGGTTAACACTTGGAATACTGGCATAGCCATAAGGTTTATTGATCACCAAGAAGTTGTCATCCTCATAGACGATATCCAAGTCAAAAGGAATAGGTTTCAAGGTCTCGTGCGGTGCCTCGTCAGGGATTTCAATGGCAACCACGTCTCCTTCATGGACAGGATAAGTCGCAAACTGCTCCTCGCCATTGACCCAAATATGACCGCCCTCAAACTTAATCTTGGCCAGTAGTCCTTTAGAAATATCGTGCTCCTTCAAAAAGGTCTTAACCCGACAAGAACGCCCAACTGTAAACTCATATCTCATTCTTCCATGTCTCCGATAAAGGAATCACGTACCCGTTCCCAGAAACTTGTATGACTGGCACTAGCCACAAAGGAAATCTTACGTTGGTCAATTGAGAATTCTACCTTTTTCACATTACGGTTGGTATAGGTTTTATTATCAACGGATAGAGTGTAACTTCCCATTCGGGTAGGATAAACCGTAATCTTCTCATGCTTGGGCACAATAAGGGGACTTCCTAAGGTCCGGTACACACGATTATTAAGACTGGCAATCTCTGTCAGTTGTAAGGCTTCAATAGTAGGATGAAGGACCGCACCACCCAGTGATTTATTGTAGGCCGTTGATCCTGTAGGCGTTGACACCGACAACCCATCTCCACGGAAGCTCTCAAACAAGACATCATTAAGGCAAACATCTGCTGCCATGGTTTTCTCATTACGCTTGATGGCTGCTTCATTGAGGGCAATCGACGTAAAAGAACGACCATCAGCCAGGGTCAATTTGACATTCAAAAGAGGGTAAGAAATCTTTGCACCACTATCTTTTCGAAGCGTCTCGATTAATTGATCCACTTCACTGTCCAAATAATCCGTATAAAAGCCTAAATGACCCGTGTGAATCCCTACAAAACGCACACGCGCAAGTTCTTTTTCATACATATGAAAGGCCGATAGCAACATGCCATCACCACCAATTGAGATGACCACATCTGGATTTTTCTTGGTCAAATAAAAATCAGGATCATCTCGAAAGGCATTAAAAAGTTTCGAGGCAACACGCCTACTTTGGGGTTTGCCATTGGCAATAATAGCTACCTTCATCTCATCCGAAGAGGTCTTCATCTGTGTCATCACTATTTCCTACACTATCCTTCAAAGTTCTATTAATTGGATCAAAGAGCAACTGGGCTTCTCTAATATCATCACGTATCTTCCGCATTTCTTCGTCAAGCTCATAAGCCATGCGGGCCGTAGTTTCCAAGCGAAGTTTAATCTCCTCAGGAAAATTCCCCTGATACTTGTAATTAAGGGAATGTTCAATGGTGGCCCAAAAGTTCATGGCCAAAGTCCTAATCTGAATCTCTGCAAGAATTTCCTTACGACCACCTATGGTATCAACGGGATAAGAGATAATAACATGATAAGAGCGATAACCCGAATTTTTACGGTTTCTGATATAGTCTCGCTCTGAAACAATAGTCATATCACTACGATGACGAAGCAAAGCCAAAACCTCATCCACATCATCGACAAATTGGACCATGACTCGGAGACCAGCGATATCCTGCATATCTTGAGCCAAATTTTCAATCGAAAGGCCACGAAGGGCGATCTTCTCTTCAATGGAAGCCACTGACTTCACACGTCCCGTCACAAACTCAATGGGCGAGTGACGATTTTGCTTACGAAATTGTTTACGAATGCCTCGGAGCTTGATTTTGAGCTCACCTACGGCCTGAATATAGGGGTCTAGAAATTCTTCCCAATCCATGGTCAAGATAGGACTCCTCCTTGTCAAAAGCTTTAGTTTTTTATAAAATAAATACAATCTGTTATATTATACCACATTTGAAAGCACAAGGGAGGACACACATGAACCATTTAGAGATAGAGTACAAGACTCTACTCACCAAAGACGAGTACAATCGTTTAGCGATGCTTTTCTCCCATGTGACACCTGTTACGCAAACAAACTACTACATCGACACTCCTCAGAGTGACATGAGAAATAAAAAGTTGTCTTTGCGTATTAGGACACTTCCCACTCATGGTGAGCTGACCTTGAAAATCCCTGAAAAAGTCGGGAACATGGAGTACAACGTTACCATGGATTGTGCGGATGCTAAGGCTTTGACTAAGTCGCTGGACTTTCCTGATTGTCAAATCAAATCCATTCTTTTAGAACGTGGGGTTAAACTAGAGGACCTAACCATCCTCGGACATTTAACCACAACTCGTCGCGAGTACCAGACCAACATCGGCCTCATGGCTCTTGATGTCAATGTCTATGCTGACAAGAAAGACTACGAGCTTGAACTAGAAGTTTCGGATGCTGAGAAAGGTAAAGACGACTTTGATGCCTTTCTTAAAGAAAATAATATTGACTTTAAGTATGCCAAGAGTAAGGTTGCACGCTTTGTAGCTACCCTCAAGCGAGACAAAGACTAAAATTTAGACAAGGAGCTGGCTCCTTGTTTTTTTTATTTTAAACACATGTAGCTTCAAATGCCACAAGTATTTAGAACTTCAGAGGGTAATAGATTTCTCTAAAAACGCATACAAAGGAATTTTATCTAACAAAGGTTCGGTATTTTTCACTAATATCACACTTTGAAGGCTGAAATTTCTGCTTCTTTTTGCTAAAATAGAACTATCTTTAGTTTTATTACAATAGCCCTAACTGGGCTTAGCATCTTATTTTTTTAAAGGAGTCACCATCGTCATGGTACATCAAAAAGCAAACCCACAATTGAAATTGTTCTCGCTCAGCTCAAACCCAGAAATTGCTGAAAAAATTGCTGAGGCTACTGGATTGCCACTTGGTAAAGTATCTTCACGTCAATTTTCTGACGGTGAAATCATGATCAACATTGAAGAGTCTGTTCGTGGGGACGATATCTATATCATCCAATCTACTAGCAACCCTGTTAACGACCACCTTTGGGAATTGCTCATCATGATTGATGCCTGCAAACGTGCCAGTGCTAACTCTGTCAACGTTGTTATGCCTTACTTTGGTTACGCACGTCAAGACCGTATCGCTGCGTCACGTGAACCAATCACTGCTAAATTGATTGCCAATATGCTAGTTAAAGCTGGTGTCAATCGTGTCTTGACGCTTGACCTTCACGCTGTCCAAGTTCAAGGATTCTTCGATATCCCAGTAGATAACCTCTTCACAATGCCTTTGTTTGCTGAATACTACAACAAAAAAGGATTCACAGGAAGTGATGTTGTCGTTGTTAGCCCTAAAAACTCGGGTGTTAAACGTGCTCGTAGCTTGGCGGACTACCTTGATGCACCAATCGCTATCATTGACTACGCTCAAGATGATTCAGAACGTGAAGAAGGCTACATCATCGGTGAGGTTGAAGGAAAAACAGCAATCTTGGTTGATGATATCCTTAACACTGGTAAAACGTTTGCTGAAGCTGCTAAAATCCTTGAACGTGGTGGCGTTAAAGACATCTATGCAGTAGCTAGTCACGGTCTCTTTGCAGGAGGTGCTGCTGAAGTCCTCAACGCTGCTCCAATTAAAGAAATCTTGGTGACAGATTCAGTTGCAACTAAAGAAAAAGTTCCTACAAATGTTAAATACATTTCAGCAAGTAAGCTAATCGCTAACGCTACTACTCGTATTTTCGAACGTCAACCACTTAGCCCACTCTTTGCTTACACTGCAAACGAGGACTAAGCTATGGTTTATTTGGACAACGCAGCAACAACTCCTTTAAATACTGCTGCTATTTCAGCTATGACACATGTCATGACTGAAACCTTTGGAAATCCATCCAGCCTCCATGCTTATGGTCGCCAAGCTTCCAAGGAACTTCGTGAAGCCCGTGAAGAAATGGCCAAATACTTTGAAGTCCCTGCTCGTAAGCTTATTTTCACTTCTGGAGGGACTGAAGGAAACAATACAGCTATCAAAGGTTACGCCCTAGCCAATCAATCTAAAGGTAAGCACCTGATTACAACTGCTATTGAACACCACTCTGTCCTTCACACCATGGCCTACTTGGAAGAGCGTTTTGGTTTTGAAGTAACCTATATTCAACCAGAAAATCAAGTCATTACTGCCCAACAAATCGCTGATGCCTTACGTGACGATACCATTCTGGTTTCTGTTATGTATGCCAATAATGAGATTGGCCAATTGCTTCCTATTAAGGAAATTGGTGACTTGATTGCCAATCACCAAGCTGCCTTCCACGTCGATGCCGTTCAGGTAGCAGGAAAGCTTCCTATTCACCCAGAGGAACTTGGAGCCGATTTTCTCTCTATTAGTGCCCATAAATTCCACGGACCTAAAGGTGTCGGCTTGCTCTATCATAACGATTTGCATTTTGACAACCTACTCCACGGTGGTGAGCAAGAAGAAAAACGCCGTGCCAGTACTGAAAACCTGGTCGGGATTGCAGGTATGACCGCAGCTTACAAACAAGCTAGCGAGAATTACCAAGACAATTACCAGCATGTTGAAACGATTCGTCAGACCTTTCTAGATTCCCTTACCATTCCTTATGAAATCAATGGTGGAGGACCTAGCCTACCTCACGTCATCAACATCAGTTTTCCTGATAAGGAAAACGGCCCTCTCTTAACCTTGTTAGACCTAGCAGGCTTTGCTGTCTCAACAGGTTCTGCTTGTACTGCTGGAACTGTTGATCCAAGTCATGTCATCCAGGCCCTCTATGGCAAGGATTCTGACAAGCTAAAAACAGCCATTCGCATTAGTTTATCAGAGGAAAATACCGCTGAAGAACTCCAAGCCCTAGCAGAAAAACTTAATCAAATCATAGGAGACTAACATGGCATTTGAAAAAAGCATTCATTTGACTGACTGTAAGTACCGTTACACCATCAGTCCTAATGTCAAAAAATTCACTCTACGTGATACGACTTTTGTGCAAAATAAAATCGGAAACTACGAGTTGCACCGCCTTCTCGAAAAAGTGCCTAACTCAGGCGAAGGTTTCCCACTCAAAATCACTATTAACAAAGACTTGACAGGCTTCAAATTGTCTATCACAGACAAATCTGGCCTTCGTAACGTTAATATCTTTAAAAATGAAGATCACCACATCTTGCAAGAAAAATTCTACTTCTTGATGCAGAGTTTGGTTGATCGTAACGTTTTCGAGCAAGAAGAAGTCTAAATTTTTTCTTACTACATAGAAATAGCCTATCCATGTGATAGGTTTTTTATATCGC
>OGGQ01004576.1_pt1 | contig 11154 bp, 12 predicted proteins | sample 1571191 | NCBI WGS metagenome assembly OGGQ01 (sample SAMEA2582061, study PRJEB24529) | metagenome | biome: Human gut stool | place: China | collected 2011
TAATAAGAGAAAAGAAGTGAACGTGACCAAAACACCCTTGTATTCATATAAGGGTGTTTTATTTCTTTAGGCGGAAAAGAGGGTATATGGAAAAAGAATTATTGGAACAGCGCAAACAGATACTGACGGAATTAATGGATGATAAGGCTTATGTGCCCATGAAGGCCAAGGAACTGGCCATCCTTTTAAACATTCCAAAATCACAGAGGGAGGACCTGATGGAGGTCCTTGATGCCTTGGTGGCAGAGGGAAGGATTGGTGTTTCCAAAAAAGGGAAATACGGAAAGGCTGAGACATTTTCCGTCAACGGCATATTCTCCGGGCATCCCAAAGGCTTTGGCTTTGTGACCGTGGAGGGGATGGAGCAGGATGTGTTCATACCCGAGGACAAGACCGGTGCAGCCCTTCATGGGGACCGGGTGCAGATCGTGGTGGAACCGGACAGCAGGATGTCTGGCAGCCGCTCCGGCATGGGTTCGGGCGGACGAAGGGCAGAGGGCGCTGTCATCCGGGTCCTGGAACATGCCAATGAGGAGGTGGTGGGATATTACCAGAAGAATAAGAATTTTGGTTTTGTCATACCGGACAACCAGAAGCTGGCAAAGGACATTTTCATTCCCCAGGGCTGCGATATGGGTGCAGTGACCGGCCACAAGGTGGTTGTGAAGATTACGGATTTTGGCAGTGAGAAGCATAAGCCGGAGGGACGTGTTACGGAGATCATCGGTCATGTCAATGACCCGGGCACGGATATCCTGTCCATTGTAAGGGCCTATGGGCTGCCTGAGGCATTTCCCCAGGAGGTGATGGAAGAGATAGAGGATATCCCGGACCATGTGACGGTTCCGGGCCAGCCGGTGGAGATGGGCAGCCTTTATGGCATCAGTAACCTTGTATCCCCCGATGGATGGGGCGGGGAACTATCGGGCCGCCTGGACCTGCGGGGGCTTCAGACCGTGACCATTGACGGCGAGGATGCCAAGGACCTGGATGACGCGGTGACCATATGCAGGGACGGGCAGGGGCATTATATCCTGGGTGTCCATATCGCCGATGTCACCCACTACGTCAGAGAACACAGTCCACTAGACGAGGAAGCGCTCAAGAGAGGAACCAGCGTGTATCTGACCGACCGCGTGATTCCGATGCTCCCCCATAAGCTGTCCAACGGTATCTGTTCCCTGAACCAGGGAGAGGACCGGCTTGCGCTCAGCTGTCTGATGGATATCGATGAGAAGGGAACTGTAACCGGGCATGAGATTGCCGAGACAGTAATCCGTGTAGACAGGCGGATGACATATACGGCGGTCAATGCAGTGATTACGGAGCATGATCCGGAAGCGATGAAGGAATATGAGGGCTTTACCGGTATGTTTGAGCTGATGAAGGAACTGGCCGATATTCTGAGGAAGAAACGCCACAGCCGCGGTTCCATTGATTTCGATTTTCCGGAGAGTAAGATCGTACTGGATGAGAAGGGCCGGCCTGTCGAAATCAAACCCTATGACAGAAATGCGGCTACCCGCCTGATTGAGGATTTTATGCTGCTCGCGAACGAGACGGTGGCAGAGGATTACTTCTGGCAAGAAATTCCGTTCCTTTACAGGACACATGACAATCCTGATGAGGAAAAGATGAAGAAGCTGGGGACATTCATCAATAATTTTGGTTATACAATCCGCATGCCCGGTGGGGAGGTGCATCCGAAGGAGCTGCAAAAGCTGCTTGATAAGGTGGATGGCACGCCGGAGGAGGCTCTTATCAGCCGCCTGACCCTGCGCTCCATGAAGCAGGCAAAATATACTACCCAGAATTCGGGGCATTTTGGCCTGGCGACAAAATATTATACTCATTTCACTTCCCCTATCAGACGGTACCCGGATCTTCAGATACACCGCATTATCAAGGAATGCCTGAACGGAAAGATGGATGGAAAACGAGTGTCTCATTACGAAAAGATTCTTCCCGAGGTATCGGTTAAAACGTCGGCCCTTGAGCGGAGAGCGGACGAGGCGGAGCGGGAGACTGATAAGATGAAGAAAGTCCAGTATATGGAACAGTTCATCGGAGAAGAATTTGAAGGCGTCATCTCCGGCGTGACCAACTGGGGTTTCTATGTGGAGCTGCCGAATACAGTGGAGGGGCTGGTGCATATCCATGAGCTGCGCGACGATTACTATCTTTTCGATGAACTCCATTACGAATTGCTCGGTGAGATGACAAGAAGGACTTATAAATTAGGTCAGCCAATACGGGTGCAGGTAACAGGCTGCGACCGTTTTGCAAAGACCATCGACTTTATTCCGGCCGGCAATATAAACACGGCAAGATAGCGGAATAAAACAGGAGGATAAGAAACAAAATGGGAAAAGAGAGCGTAAAATTAATTGCCAATAATAAGAAAGCATACCACGATTACTTTATTGATGAAAAATACGAGGCGGGAATTGAGCTGTTTGGTACGGAGGTAAAGTCGCTCCGTATGGGTAAATGCAGTATCAAGGAATCTTTTATTAAGATTGAGAACAACCAGGTCTATGTTTACGGTATGCATATCAGTCCTTATGAAAAAGGCAACATTTTCAATAAAGATCCGCTGCGCAGCAGGAAACTGCTGCTGCACAAGCTGGAAATCAGGAAGCTGCAGGCCAAAATAAAGGAAAAGGGCTATACCCTGGTCCCGCTTCAGGTCTATTTCAAAGGCAGTCTGGTAAAGGTGGAGATTGGACTGGCAAGAGGTAAAAAGCTCTACGATAAGAGGGATGATATAGCAAAAAAAGATGCAAAGCGCGAGATTGAGCGCGAGTTTAAGGCAAGAAACAGCTAGAAACCGTTGGACAGCAGCAGAAATTTAATATGACAGCTCATTGGCAGGCGGCGGGTAACCGGCTCCAAAAAAGGATGTGAGTTGTGGGCTGTCATTAAAAGGCAGAGAATAGATGTATTACAGGCAGGAAATAGCAAAAAATTGCGGGCCGGCCCCATTGACAGACGATACGGTTAGTGATATGATAATGGGGCATAAAACCCGTTAAACGGGGCAGTACCGGTTTCGACAGGGATCATGCAGCTGGTGAAGCTATCCGCATGCGATGCGTTAAATGGCAAACTTAAAATTAAACGCTAACAATAATAAATTAGCTTACGCAGCCTAATTCGGCTGTTGTCAGCCTTAGAGCACTCACACTTTAAGAATCTGGCATCGACTATGTGAGAAACGATAGTGGGAGGGTTCCGGACCGCTAGTCGTATCAGGGACTACTGAAGTTCTGAGGATGTTCGTTTCCGCAGGATAGAGGGAATGTCAAAGAACGGACTATGATAGTAGAAGAACAGGGAATTGGTTTTTGGACACGGGTTCAACTCCCGTCTGCTCCATCACAATTGTTAGGACAAAATAGATGCAGATTTGCATTTGTTTTGTCCTGACTTTTTTGTTATACTGAAACCAAGATTATTTATATAATAGGGGGGATAAATGAAATATCATTCTATGATACCTGAGTTAACAATATCGGACATTGAAATAACCAAAGATTTTTATCTTAACAAACTAGGATTTACCCTTGAATATGAGCGAGAAGAGGATAAATTTATTTTTTTATCGTATAATGGAAGTCAATTTATGTTTGAGCAGATACACGAAGAAGGTTGGAATATAGGTAAATTAGAATATCCATTTGGTCGAGGCATTAATTTTTCAATTCGCGCTCCCAATATTCGCAAACAATATCAAGCAGTAATCGATTGTAATATAAAACTGTTCAGGGAACTTCAAGAAGCAACTTATAAATGTGGTACTGAAGAAATCTTAGAAGTACAATTTTTAATACAAGACCCTGATGGGTATCTGTTGCGCTTTACAAATTAGCTGTGTCCGCCGAATGAGCATAATCCCCACTGCATCTATTTTATACTAATGACACAAAACGGGGCTGTAAAAAAACAGCACCTAAATAGGTACTTATTTTACATCTCTTTTTTGATGGCGGTGCCCTGCGCGCGGATCATACAGGTTATCGTTTAACAGGAGAACTTTCCTGTTAAAAAAACAGGGAGTTGAGAAGATTGAACTCCCAACTGCCCTGCTTTAGTCTTCCGAAGTAAACCCCCTCATGTATACTTCCACGACGCTGTGGATCAATCCATCCCCATTCAGCGGTTCCGATTCATATTCATGGAATGCCGTCCAAAACTGCTCGTATTCACATTGTGACAGAACCATTTCTCCGGTTGCTTCGGCGCGTTCCTTGTATTTATAATATAGATTAAATAATTGCTGCTTTAAGGTTTCACGTCTGGCGTTGTTTCTCCGTTCTTCCATATCATCCATCTTGTGTTCGATTTCCTGGAGCATTTGGCTCAGCACATTAAATTTATCTCGGGTAACCTTGTTATCCGTCTTGCCCGACTCTTTGATATCCCTGATATCATTCATAATGGAGGTCAGCTTTTCTTCGTGCTTTAACAGCATGGAGCGTCTTCTCTAGATCACTCTGTGCTAAATCATGTCTTGCTTTTTCTATATTGTATAAATTCTCTAATTCTTGCCGCTGATTCTGTAGATTTTCCAGTTCCTGTTTATCGGTAAATGACAAAGTACCTAAATTTTGAATATCTTTTATCTTCTGGTCTACTTCGTCTAACTTGGAAGTGTAACTATCCATTTTTGATTGAGAATTCGCAATCTCAGAATTAAGTTCTGCAGCTTTTTCGCTTAGCTCCTCGAACGAAGTAGTACAAACATTTATTATTTTATATGCTCCGGCCATAGCGGCGATAGCTACAGTGATGCCTGGCAAGATTGGATGAGCTGATGATAGTGCTTTTAATTCTACTCCAAGACCTTTTATAGACGCCTTAAATCCAGCAGTAACTCCAGTGGCAGTGGCTTCGGCTGTAGTTAATCCAGCTGTTGTAATTATCTGCTGTGCTTCGGCAGCTTCGACTGCTTTCGCTGTCATAATGGCCCTTGCCTGTTCCGCTGTGAATACTTTTTGGTTTATTGCAGCTATTAGGACTTCTTTTGAATATCCAGCAGTCGCTTGTTTTAAACCTTCTACAGTATTTGCTGCCTTTGCGTTTCCAAGTCCGCCAATATTCTCCATAAAAGTAAATGCTTTTGTAATATCATGGATTGCATTTAATGAATTGCCTAGATTCGTTAGTCGCTTTATGGTATACTAAATACAATACTTTTATTAAGGTTGGTGACTTTTATGAATTATGAGGAAGCTAAATATTATTTTGAAAACACCATAGATGGTATAAAGTCTACAATACTATTCGGTGTAATTGCTGATGATAATATACAAAATGGCATTTCTTATATTAAAGAACTTACATCCTGTGATGACCAGACAGCAAAATTAATTTGGTGCGATTTAAAGATGGATTATGGAACGAAAGCAAACAATCCAATCCTTCTAGCGAGAGAAGAACAAGCTAAACAAAAAGCGAGAGAAGATTATTTGTATCGTAATAACGCAGAATGCCCATACTGTCATTCTAAGAATACAATGAAAATTTCTGGATTATCTAAGGCCGGTTCTGTAGCTATGTTCGGTATATTTGCTATGGAAAAAGTGGGTAAACAATGGCACTGCAATAATTGCAAATCGGATTTTTAGACAAAAAGGCAAGAGTGACCTATGGGTTATTCTTTTTGTATTTAAATATCTTGAGATTGCTTGGACGCTTTAAGCATGTAAGATTTTGAGTGATATTATACTTTGAAAACAATCAAAGGAGATATAAAAAATGGAAGTTTCCTATAATTTTAAATGTAATAAATCGTGGCGGTATTGATGTAATGTTGATTAAATGTCCGGAATGTGGGAAAGAGATCAGTAACAAATCAGAGCAATGTATTCATTGTGGTTTTCCTATCAGAAAGTCGCAAGCAAAAAATATTTGTAAAATAGGTAATGTAGAATATGCTCTAACGTCAATTCTTAATCGTGTTTTAGCTAATGAAAGTATATATGCAATCAAGGAATTGAGGGAAATGACGAATCTTGGATTAAAAGAAGCCAAAGATTTATGTGATACCATAAAAGCCTCAAAGAAAGTACCGTATGAATATAAATATGAGGATACGGCAAAGAGCGTATTTCATACGTCCAGTCTTCCTTATTGTCCGACCTGTGGTTCAACAAATATTGAAAAAATAGGGGTATTAGAATGCGGAGCATCTGTAGCTATCCTAGGACTATTCTCAAAGAAGATAAATAAATCATTTAAATGTCAAAATTGTGGATTACAAAAAGGAGAGAGTGACCTACGGGTTACTCTTTTTGCTATAGTTGCTTTGTTTCCCCAATGGAGCAATTTTGTGTGATTTAGTTGTTTAGTTATTCACGACAGGGTGAAGTGTCGCTGCGTTGGGACATTCATTAAGAGCATATCAACTAAGGTATGACATACTCCAAGGAAGGGTGCCCTCTCTACTCCTCTCAATCCAAATATTTTTACCCCGTCATGGCTTTCGCCATTGCTGCTCTAACGGATTATATAATAGCCATTTAAAATGTGATTGAGTTGGCTCGTGCGTTACCACGGAATTCTTGCATTTCAGCAAGAACTTTTGTTTCATCCGATTCACTGATGATAGCAGAATAGTGGTTTCAACGAATTATTCCTTTATTTATTTTGTTTATAGAACCCTATTCGCACAGAATTGTCTGTCACACCATTTCCATGACATCCTTTTCTATACTAGACCAACCAAAAAATCTAGGCAATTTTTGCAGCTCTGCATTTGAGCCAATCTAGGTTCTGTATAAATGCACCGATTCCAAGTCCGGCTCCGACAGTTCCAAACAGTCCAAGTTTCCCAGTCAGAAAATCCACTGCCTCAGCGAATTTATTCAATATATCAATAGATGCCTTCATATCATCGCCGCCAAACAGGTTCTGGCCGATTCCAACTCCTGTTTCTTTTAAGCGGTTTAACTTATAATCAACACTATCGAAAATTCCATTCATTGCTTCCATTGCATTCCCGGAACTTCTTGTCATGGAAACCATTGCGTTTTCAGCGGAATCAAAGTTTGATAAGATAGTATTCCCCGCGTCTGTCTGTTCTTTCCCGAATAGGGCCTCCAGAGTTTCGGCCTGCGCCTTGCCGGCAAGAGTATTCCATACGTCTGATATTTGCTTTAAGATATCGTAGGTGGATTTATATGTATTGGCGTCCTGCATGACGGAAACGCCTGTTAAATCATAGATTGTCTCTTTGAGATTATCTAAGGATTCACTGAACTGTCCCGTATCCTCGTCAATTCCGCGGATGCGCATGGAAACGGATTTCAGTGCATTCCCGGCTTCACCGGCGTTTCCGGTGATTTCCGCGGCAGCTGTGCCGAGGGCGATGGTCTGCTCCAAGGTGTTATTTCCGGCTGCCATGGCAGAAGCTGAATTTGTCAGGATATCTACGATAGTTCCATTATTCAATGCCTTTGTATTCCCGCTCACATTAATCTTCGATATTATCGTAGATGTAAATAAATGGAAATAAAAAACTTGCCCTTAAACGGCATCAGGCATCATGCCGAAAAAAGACAAGGAGGGAGAGTATCAAAAAGAGAAAATGACTATATGAACGATGTAAATGAAAAAATGCAAGGGTATGGTATAGATGAATACAGATAAGATTTTAGACGGGTACTATAAAGATAATGCTCAGAAGCTGCGTGCGATAGTAGACAAACTGCTGAGAGATTTTGGCGGCATATCCCAAAAAGATTATGATGATTTTTACAGTCTGGCCAATGCGGTATTTGCCGGGGCGTTAAAGCAGTATGACGCCGCCCGGGATTTCGATGGATTTCTTTACTCCTGTCTGTCGAACAGGATTAAAACAGAGATAACACGAAGGAACCGTATCAAACGGCGGGCTGACATGACTGCCATATCAATAGATACTCCCATCGGCGGGGAGAGCGGTGAGACAATCGGCGATACGCTTCAGTCTGAGTTTGACATAACAAAAGAGATTGACAGAGAAACCGGCTTATTCCGGGACGATAAAGTGGTAAGATACCTTGACAGAATACCGGTCCGGACAAGGCAGATTCTTGAGATGAAAATGGAGTCCATATCGGCATCGGATATCAAAAAGATATTAAAGCTGTCGGACAAAGATTATGAGAGGTCTTACCGGCAGGCCCGGTTTTTTGATTATACGAGTATTCTGTTTCAGGATACCGGCAGGGTTAGTAATTTGGAGGAGGTTACAGTTATGCAGAAATCGACACAGACGTTGGAGAAAAGCAAGCCGGACAAGCTTTGCATAGCATCGATTAATAAAAAAATAGAACGGCATACCATCCGGTTTGATCATCCGTTACAGCGCGAATCGGAGCAATGGAGCCCGGCCATGAAGGGAAATCTGATATCAGATATTTTACAGGGGAATCCAATCCCTCCACTGGTGTTTGCGGAACAGGTGGCGAACGGACTGGCCATCATCTGGAATTTGGACGGCAAGCAAAGATGTACGACAGCCTACTCCTTTTCGAAGGATGCTTTTAAAATAACTAAGAATATCAGACGATGGCTGATCGCATACCAGACATCGGTAAAAGGAAAGGACGGGACCGAGATTTTTGATAAATCCGGTTTTCCTGTATATGAAAAGCAGGAATTTGATATCAGAGGAAAAAAATATTCGGAGCTTCCGGAAGAATTGCAGGACAGATTCAAGGAATACAATTTTGAGATCGTACAGTATCTGAATTGTTCAAGTGAAGATATTGCCTACCATATTGCAAGATATAATGAGGGCAAACCGATGACCGTATCGCAGAAAGGGCTTACCAGGCTGGGAGAGAAGTTTGCAACGATGGTCAAGAGTATTTCCGGTATGCCTTTTTTCAGGGATTACGGCGGTTATAAGGTGTCTGAGGGAGGCAACGGAACCGTTAACAGGGTGGTTGTGGAGATCGTAATGGCGGCCAATTTTCTGGAACATTGGAAGAAGAAGCAGGAGGATATGTGTGAATTCATTAAAGATAATGCAACAGCGGAGGATTTTGACAGCTTCGAGGATTTGGTGGAGAGGATTACAAGGGCTGGAACGGAAGAAACATTTAACATGTTTGATTCAAAAGATTCCTTTATGTGGTTCGGCCTGTTTGCCAGATTCGTAAAGACGGGATTTGACGACAGCAGATTCATAGAATTTATGGCTGAATTTTCCCGTTCCCTGCACCGCAGGGAGATTAACGGAAAGAGCTTTGATGATTTAAATGGGAAAGCGACAAAGGATAAAGCGGTGGTTCTAAACAAGATTAATCATTTAGAGAAGCTCATGAATGAATATTTGGGCACCGGAAAGGAAGCGGGGCCGGTTGATGGAGAAAAGAGCATATTAGAGTTTTTACGAGATACGGTAAGTCCAGGTATAACACAGGAAGATTTCAGCTTGTATCAGGAAATTTTGGAGGATTTATCGCTTAATGTGGATCATTCTTCGAAACTGCTTGAAGAGGCAAACCGGCCGTCTTTACTGGCGCTGGTCGCTTATTCTATTGAAATGGATATGGATCTCGACATATGGATTGTAGAGTTTTTCAAAAAGAATGCCGCGTACTGTTCAAACCAGGCAGAGAATTATAAAAACATGGTGAAGGAGCTGACGGCGTATTTCCGGAAGCTCCATTAAATACTGATAGCTTGAGATGGGAAAAACCCGTATCTGCGAAGGAGGAACAGATGGATAAAAGATCATTGGAATTTATCCGGGAAATTTTAAAAATGGAATGCCCGGAGAGAAGGTTTGTTGAGCCTGGGAGTATTGGGAATATGACCGCATCTATACGGTCGGCAACTTTATATACGGGACAGAGCGGGGAGAGGAGTTTGCCGGCGCAGAGCACCCGGGCTTCAAGACGAAATATTCCGTCATGCTGCCTGTGAACTGTGAACTGGTAAAAAAAGAATGAGACACAGGTATGATGGAAATAGGTCGGGAGGTAAAACCGGTGGAATTTATTAATACGGATGTATGGGGAATTGAACATGCCCTCCGCTGGTGCCACAATCTGCAAAACACCTGGGCAAGAAGCGACAGCGGATTATGCAAAGGCGGTGACGATGGAATCGGCTGTGTGCATTGTGCAATCCGGCAGCGGTGTTCCCATTTTTATAACCGTGAGTTTGTGCTTGGTATAAGAGACATGGAATTAATGCAGGGACTTATTTGGGCAGGTGGTGAAAAGGCAGAGTTCCTGCGGATGATACATGTGGCGGTGGATTTAGTGACGGACATGGGAAAGGAGGCGGAATGGAAGAAAGACGCTGCCGGAAAAATGGGAGATGGTGCCGTATGTGTAACGTGGGATACGAATTACGCAAAACTGCGGGAACTTTACAAACAGATTAGAAAGCATGGGGACAGGAATGTTCAGGCGGTCTCCTTCAAAAGATGGATTAAAGCGCTTCCATACGGCAGGGAGCTGATAGAATACGAAGGAGAGGAACGCCGGAATGGGGAGACGATGAATGGGTAAGCGGTGAACAGGCAAACGATGTTTGCCATGTACCGCCCCCTCTCTCCGCCAATGAGAAGAGGACAAGTAATGAGAAAAAGGACAAAACCAAAACGGTTTTGTCCTCTCTGAATGGTGGTATGATTCACGGCAGCTACAGCTCCTGAATCATTGCTCTGTTTTCCGTACTTTTCCCCCAGGCTTCCAGGGCAAGTTCGTATGTATCCTGGACTTTCTGTTCCAGAACTTTGATATCCTTTTTCAGGGACAGTTGACCGGCTTTCAGAGCTGCTGTGTCACTTTCCAGCTTGTCGAGCCGCTGTTCAACACGGTCGAGTCGCTGTTCAACACGGTCGAGCCGTTGTTCAACGCTGTCAAGCCGTCCCTCAACCTTACCGAGACGTTCTGATATCTCAGTAAAACCGGCTTCCATGCGCGCTTCAATGGGCGCAAACAGACCGGCAATGGCCTGTAAATCGTCTTTGGTCAAAGACATACGGTACTCCTTTCCGTGTCTCTCCAACTATTCGAAGTCTCCGCTTCTTTACTTGTTTAGTCTAGCACATTATGAGAGTGATGTCCAGCATCAGACTTTAAAATTCAGGCAGCCATTTTTCGCAGAAAAATGAGCGGATTGCGAATGTTTTTGAGGATTGTGAGA
>OGGQ01004584.1_pt1 | contig 11141 bp, 11 predicted proteins | sample 1571191 | NCBI WGS metagenome assembly OGGQ01 (sample SAMEA2582061, study PRJEB24529) | metagenome | biome: Human gut stool | place: China | collected 2011
TCGGTCTGAGTCATCGGCCAAGGAGAAAACCGAATGGACTCACAAAGGCAGACCGAGAAGCCATGAAATGGGATGATCTGCTGAAGCGGGATTTCCATTCCGATGTCCTATTAGAAAAGTGCATGACAGATATCACAGAGATTCCGGCATCCAATGGAAAACTGTATGTATCTGCGATTTTCGACTGCTTTGATCTTAGCGTCCTCGGTCTGGCAATGGAAACAAACAGGAAAGCAGATTTGTGTATCCAAACACTGGAAAACGCCCTGACTGCTTATCCCACGCTGGAAGGTGCTGTTATCCACGGCGACCGTGGGACACAGTATACCAGCGAAGTCTATCGTCAAGCTATCCAGAAATATCATATCCACCAAAGCATGAACAGCGCAGGAGGGCGCTGCCATGATAATGCACGCTGCGAGAGTATGTGGGCCAGAATGAAGACAGAGCTCCTTTATGACCGTTATGATACAAAGCAGATAACTGTAGAGGAATTAAAGGTACTCATTTGGAGATACTTCCTCAGCTACTGGAATAACCGGAGGATCTGCTCTGCCAATGGAGGGGTTCCTCCCGTGGTAAAACGCAGGCAGTATTATGAGACTTTGGAGCGGGCGGCATAGTCAGTGATATCCTTGAGAAAAATGTGCCAACTAATCTTGACAATATCAAATCGTTCCTTCTGCCAGAAGGACGTGGTAGAGTGCCTTTAGTTACTGCAAGCCCCTGTATAATATGCGGATGCGGGATATACGGGTGAATCATCTGGAACAGACAATCAAAGATGCCACAGTAGGGGCGAATACTAAAGGCAGGATGAAAATCCTGTTCAATCTCATGTACAAATACGCTATGAAGCATGAGATTGTATACAAAGACTATGCCGCCTTATGCGACAGCATCAAAAAGCCAAAACTGGAAATTGTCAGAATTCCATTTTCTGATGAAGAAATTAAACGGTTGTGGGATGATATTCATTTCCCGTTTGCCGATATGGTTATGATTGGTATTTTTACCGGGTTCCGGCCGCAGGAACTGGCAATACTGAAAGTTGAAGATGTGGACTTTGAAAACCTGACCATTCAAGGCGGTCTGAAATCAGAAGCAGGCAGGAACCGGGTTGTTCCCATTCACCTGGCAATTCTGGAACTGGTCAAGAAGAATTATGACCAAGCCCAAGCGATGCACAGTGACCACCTGTTCAATGATGAATTCGGGCAGCAGGGAACTTTCCTCACATATGACAAATACCGGGGACGGTTCAATAAAGTGATGAAGCGTATGAACATGAACCATAAGCCCCATGACACCCGGCACACATTCATCACCACGGCAAAGGCTGTTGAGATGCATGAATATATTCTGAAACTGATTGTTGGTCATGCGGTTGAAGATATAACAGAAAAGACCTACACCCACAGGACTATAGAAGATTTGCACCGGGAAATTCAAAAAATCAAATAAAAAAAGGCTATGCCGGAAATCAATATCCTGATTCTGGTATAGCCTTTTCTCATACTTGAATTTGTGTATTACCGCCGTTTTCCCTTGTGTATTATCAGGCAGGATTCACAAGGATTTGACAGAATTTTCATTCTGAACAATCCTTGATTTTACGCTATTTCTTAGAACTTCCCAGCCTTTGCAGCTTCCTCAATGGCTACCGCTACAGCAACTGTCATACCAACCATCGGGTTGTTTCCTGCGCCGATCAGTCCCATCATCTCTACATGGGCCGGTACGGAGGAGGATCCAGCGAACTGTGCGTCAGAGTGCATACGTCCTAAAGTATCTGTCATACCGTAGGAAGCCGGGCCTGCTGCCATGTTGTCCGGGTGCAGAGTACGTCCTGTGCCGCCGCCGGAAGCTACGGAGAAGTATTTCTTTCCTGCCTCTACTCTCTCCTTCTTGTATGTTCCTGCTACCGGATGCTGGAAGCGTGTGGGGTTAGTGGAGTTTCCTGTGATGGAAACGTCTACGTTCTCCTTCCACATGATGGCAACGCCCTCGCGCACATCGTTGGCGCCGTAGCAGTTTACCTTTGCACGAGGTCCGTCGGAGTATGCCTTTCTGAATACTTCCTTTAACTCGCCTGTGTAGTAGTCGTACTGTGTCTCAACGTATGTGAAGCCGTTGATTCTGGCGATGATCTGTGCAGCGTCCTTTCCTAAACCGTTTAAGATAACGCGAAGCGGTTTCTGGCGAACCTTGTTTGCCTTCTCTGCGATACCGATAGCTCCCTCAGCAGCTGCAAAGGACTCGTGTCCTGCCAGGAAGCAGAAGCAGTCTGTATCTTCCTCGAGAAGCATCTTTCCAAGGTTTCCGTGTCCTAAACCAACCTTTCTCTGGTCTGCAACGGAACCCGGGATGCAGAATGCCTGAAGTCCCTCGCCGATAGCTGCAGCAGCGTCAGATGCCTTGCGGCAGCCCTTCTTGATAGCGATAGCCGCGCCTGTGATATAAGCCCAGCATGCGTTTTCAAAGCAGATTGGCTGGATGCCCTTTACCTGGTTGTAAACATCCAGGCCGGCGTCCTTTGTAATTTTCTCAGCTTCCTCGATAGAAGCAATTCCATAGCTGTTTAATACGGAATTGATCTTATCAATTCTTCTCTCATATGATTCAAATAATGCCATGAGTGGTTTCCTCCTTGATATGTAATTAACAATCTCTGAATTTTAAGCACGAAAGCCTGACAGTCCGACGCTGTGCCGGAAATCTGTCCTGCCCGGGAATTTCACTGCTGTCTGTTCTCTGCCGATGCATTCCCCTGTTCCCCGCGCCCATACGTCCCGACAGCCGCATATTCCGGCCGCCATCGGTCTTTTCGTCCATATGTCCCGGCGCCTGTATTCCCTGCACAGACAGAGCAGGCAGACAATTATTCCTCTCTCGGATCGATGATCTTGACAGCGTCAGCCACGCGGCCGTACTGTCCCTTAGCCTTCTCGTAAGCAGTTGTCGGATCGTCGCCCTTCTTGATGAAATCTGTCATCTTTCCAAGGTTTACATACTGATATCCGATAATCTGATCCTCAGCATCCAGAGCAATGCCTGTTACATATCCTTCTGCCATCTCAAGGTAACGCGGGCCCTTTTTCAATGTACCATACATGGTGCCGACCTGAGAGCGGAGTCCCTTTCCTAAATCCTCAAGTCCTGCTCCAATCGGAAGCCCCTCCTCAGAGAAGGCGCTCTGTGTTCTTCCGTAAACGATCTGTAAGAACAGCTCTCTCATGGCTGTGTTGATCGCGTCGCAGACAAGGTCTGTATTCAGAGCCTCAAGAATGGTTCTTCCCGGAAGAATCTCTGCCGCCATAGCTGCGGAGTGTGTCATACCGGAGCATCCCAGTGTCTCTACAAGAGCCTCCTGGATCACGCCATCCTTTACATTCAGAGTCAGCTTGCAGGCACCCTGCTGCGGAGCGCACCAGCCTACACCGTGTGTTAAACCGGAAATATCCTTGATTTCCTTAGCCTGAACCCACTTTGCCTCCTCTGGAATCGGAGCTGCTCCATGACAGACACCCTGTGCAACTGGGCACATTTTTTCTACTTCATGTGAATAAATCATTGTAAGACTCCTTTCAAACAAGTGTTTTAGTACATTGTTAATTTTATCACACCGTACATACCGCTATTATCGCATGGAAAAGCGAAATAGTCAATCTCTCCCATGTAAAAAATTACCGCGCCCGCAGCCCCTGTCCCCCCGGACAGTGCAGCCGGCTATTTTCGTCCGTTCCACGCAGAACTCCTGAAAAAATAACGCAGAGCCCTGGCGGTATCTCTGCCGCTAAGGCTCTGCTGCATCACCTCTGCCGTTTTTCCGGCGCGTAACTTTTCTACCTGTAAATTCCCTGGTATTTTTCACTGACTTTTCTGTATCCGGGCACATCCACTCCATACTTTTCTCCCAGACGCACCACCTCATAAATCAGGCCGTCGATTTCTGACTGGTCCCCCTTTTCCAGGTCTCTCTGCATGGAGGTGGAGGCGGTAGGCTTTAAGGCATCCAGAATTGCCAGATTTCTCTTGACAATATCCTCGCCGAAGTCAATTCCCATGGCTTTGGCCACAGCATCCACCTCCCGGACAAGCTGAATAAAGAAGCCTCGCATTCCGTCATCCTTCTGGATCGCCCCGGCCTCTGCGTGACAGTAAAGGCCGCAGCCTGCCTGAGGAGACACATAGGAAAACTTGAGCAGCGCATCTCTCTCTATATTTTCAGACAGAATCCCCTCGATTCCGGCCTTTCTCAGATCTGCCTCCACAGCGCCAAGACGCTCCCTCTGACTTTCCTCTGCCTTCTGTCCCCTTCGCAGGCCGAATACAACGCGGAACACGTCTCCATGGCGCTTCAGATGTCCGGGGGAGGATATGTTGGCAGAGATGTAGATGCAGCCGTCTGTCACCAGAATTTCAGGCAGCTTCTCCTGGATCCTCCCGCCTGTCCCGTAGATATTGAGAACGGGAATTACAATGGTTTTTTCTCCCGCAGCCTGCCTGATAAAGCTGACGGCCTCCTCCAGCGAGTAGCTCTTGACGCAGACGAAAATTACATCCGGGGCCTGGCCGTCAAATACCTTCGCGCCGCCGTCTCCTCTGTCTGTGCCCAGATATTCTTCCATTGAGCAGGCTTTTACCCAAACGGTGTATTCTCCGCGCTCCGGCGTTTCCAGCCCGAGTCCCTGAGCCCGTATCCTCTGCAAATGCTCTCCTCTTGCAATTACCGCCACATCCAGTCCCGCCTCCGCCATATTGGCGGCCATGAATCCTCCGGTTCCGCCGGCGCCTATAATCAGGTATCTCATCTGCTCTCCTCTCCCTTCCATTTTTATAAGTAGTTTACGCCTTCTCTCCTTCCCCTTCCTGTCCTGCTCTCTTCACTATTCGTTTCAGCACGATGCAGCACACCAGGAAGAAGGTGATTCCCTTCAGGATGCTGGACACCGTCAGCGCCCACCAGATTCCATCCAGTCCCAGAAACGTTGAGCCAAACAGCATGGCAAGGGGAATCCTGGCGCTGGTCAGGGTGATACTTATGATGGAGCTGTAAAGCGTCTTTCCCATTCCGGCCAGAGCTCCCACAGTCATCAGCTCCACGCACATGAAAATCTGTCCCACTCCCATAATTTTCAGATAGTCCGCCCCGTAGGGAAGCACATCTGCCTCATGGATAAACAGGCCGAAGATCGGCGTGCTGAACAGGATCATCAGGGCAGTAATGATGCTTCCCCACACTGCCATCATCCCGGCTGCAATAAAATATCCCTTTCTCATACGGCCAAACTGCCTTGCTCCGTAGTTCTGCCCCACAAAGGCGTTGATAGCCATTCCAAATCCCTCTGCCGCCATCCAGGAAAGAGACTCAATCTGGCCTCCTACTCTCTGCACCGCCACAGCCGTATCTCCCCATCCTGTCACAAATCTGGTGAGGATCATGGAGATTCCGCAGTAGATAGTTTCCTGCACAGCGGCGGGAAAGCCAATCTTTACCATAATGATAAAATAGGGAAGAGGCGTTTTCTTCCAAAACTGTATCCGGTTGAAGAGGATCGTGTCCTTTCTTACGTGCCACAGCATCACAGCCGTCACCACTGCCTGGGAAGCCACCGTGGCTGCCGCCGCTCCCGCCACTCCCATTTCAGGGAAAAATCCGATTCCAAAAATCAGCATGGGATCCAGCACAATATTGCTGAGCATTCCGATACAGTTGGCTGCAAACGGAACGCGGCTGCTTCCGATGGCCGTGAACAGGTTCGTCAGCGTCTGGTTCAGGAAGGTAAAGATAATCAGCCCACCTGCGATCCTGAGATAGATAACTGCATCCCCGATAATCTTCGGATCCTCCAGGCCGAAGAAGCCGATCAGCGGATAGGCAAACACATTCATCACAATCCCGTAGATTACCGCCAGGATCACTGCCAGCTGAAGCGCTCCCCTGCCGTACTGGGCCGCCCGCTCCTTCCTGCCTTCTCCCAGCGAGTGGGCGACCTTCACCTGGCCTCCCATCTTGGCCAGCATAACCACTCCTGTGGAAAGCCAGGTATACATTCCGGCCGCTCCCACCGAGGCCACCGCCGTAGCTCCCACACGGCCAATCCATGCCATATCCGTCAGATTATAGGCCATCTGAACTGCCGCTGTTCCCATGATGGGAATAGCCAGCTCTGTCAGAGCGGATATTATTTTTCCGTTCAGTAAATCAACCTGCTTTTTCATTTCTGTCATTCTCCCTCTGCCTCATGCAAACCGGCCGTTTTTCTTAAATTCCTTGGCTCTGCCCGTGTAAACGAGATGAAACACACCTGGCAGGCTTCATCCGCTGCCCCGTCAGCGCCAGGCAAATATACAGACTTATTCGCCTGGCCTGCCCTCCGGGAAATCACAACAGGGACATGATACTCTTTCAAATATCATGCCCCTGCTCTTATCCCTCTTTTATGAGTTTTTATCCTCACATTCAGTCTTTAAAGACCTGTGCCGCTGAACTGACAGCCTGATCCCTCATTTTTCCGGTCTGGCTATTCAGCCTTCTTCCCGGAGAGGAACTCGTCAATTCCCTTTGCACCGGCACGTCCGGCCTCCATGGCGAGAATTACGGTCGCCGCACCTGTCACGGCGTCACCTCCGGCGTAAACGGCCTCTTTTGTGGTCTTGCCGTTTGTCTCATCGGCAATGATGCATTTCCACTTATTGATCTCCAGTCCCTTTGTGGTGTTGGAGATAAGGGGGTTCGGGGATGTTCCCAGAGCCATGATAACCGTGTCCACATCGATGGTGTAGTCGGAACCTGGAACCTCTACCGGACGTCTTCTTCCGGACTCATCCGGCTCACCCAGCTCCATCTTGCGGCATACGATGCCTTTTACCCAGCCGTTCTCATCTGCAAGAATCTCTACCGGATTGGTCAGAAGGTGGAACTCGATTCCCTCCTCCTTTGCATGGTGAACCTCCTCCACACGGGCCGGGAGCTCCTTCTCACTTCTTCTGTATACAATGTAAACCTCTGCGCCCAGGCGAAGAGCTGTTCTCGCTGCATCCATGGCCACGTTTCCGCCGCCTACTACAGCTACCTTATGTCCTGCTGCAATCGGTGTGTCATAATCATCGCGGAATGCCTTCATCAGATTGCTTCTTGTCAGGTACTCGTTAGCGGAGAATACGCCGTTGGAGTTCTCTCCCGGGATTCCCATAAACTTTGGAAGTCCTGCTCCGGAACCGATAAAGACAGCGTCGAAGCCTTCCTTCTCCATCAGCTCATCAATGGTAACAGATTTTCCGATTACCACGTTTGTCTCAATCTCAACGCCCAGCTTCTTTACGTTCTCGATCTCCGGCTGAACAACGCCCTCCTTCGGAAGACGGAACTCAGGAATTCCGTATGTGAGAACGCCGCCCGGCTCATGGAGGGCCTCAAAGATCTTCACCTCATAGCCCATCTTAGCCAGATCGCCGGCGCAGGTAAGTCCTGCAGGGCCGGAACCAATCACAGCTACTCTCTTTCCGTTCTTTGTCTCAGGAGCCTTCGGAACAAAGCCATGCTCTCTCGCCCAGTCTGCGACGAAACGCTCCAGCTTTCCGATGGATACAGGCTCTCCCTTGATTCCGCGGATACATTTACCCTCGCACTGGCTCTCCTGCGGGCATACACGGCCGCATACAGCCGGAAGAGCGGAGGACTTTGCAATGATCTCTGCCGCCTTCTCAATATTTCCAGCCTTGACCTCCTGAACAAAAGCCGGGATGTCGATGGATACAGGACAGCCCTTTACGCACTGTGCGTTTTTGCAGTTTAAGCAGCGCACTGCCTCTGCCATGGCCTCATCCATATCGTAGCCTAAGCATACCTCTTTAAAGTTTTTTGCACGCTCCTGTGGATCCTGCTCTCTCACAGGAACTCTTTTCATCAGATCTCTATTTGCTTCCATTACTCATTACCTCCGCAGTGTCCGCATCCGCCGTGATGGGTGTCTCCCTCTCTCAGTTTTAATAAGGCCCGGCCTTCCTCTGTCTTGTACATCTGCTGGCGCTTCATAGCCTCGTCGAAGTTCACCTCATGTCCGTCAAACTCCGGTCCGTCTACGCAGGCAAACTTCACCTTCCCGCCCACAGTCACACGGCAGGCGCCGCACATTCCGGTACCGTCCACCATAATCGGGTTTAAGCTGACAATCGTCGGGATTCCCAGCTCCTTTGTGAGCAGACAGACGAATTTCATCATGATCATCGGTCCGATGGCTACGCAGACATCGTATTTTTTGCCCTGGTTCTGAACCAGATCCTTTACAACCTCTGTTACCATGCCCTTTCTCTCATAGGAGCCGTCATCTGTGGTGATGTAGAGATTTCCGGCAACAGCCTTCATCTCCTGCTCCAGAATGATGAGATCCTTTGTCTTGGATCCGACAATGACATCCACGTCGATTCCATGCTCATGCATCCATTTTACCTGCGGGTAAACAGGAGCTGCTCCTACGCCGCCTGCCACAAACAGGTACTTTTTATTTTTTAATTCCTCGATGTCCTCTTTCACAAATTCGGAAGCATTTCCAAGAGGTCCCACAAAATCGCGGAACGCGTCTCCGGCCTTTAATCCGGCCATCTTTTCTGTGGAAGCGCCGACTGTCTGGAATACGATTGTGATAGTCCCCTTCTCTCTGTCAAAATCACAGATGGTAAGCGGGATTCTCTCTCCTTCCTCGTCCATCTTTACAATTACAAACTCACCTGGTTCGCAGGCGCGGGCCACCCTGGGAGCTTCCACTTCCATCAGGTAAATCTTGTCGGCCAGCTTCTCTGCTCTTAAAATCTGGTACATGTCTTTTTCCCTCTCCTCCTGTTCTTTACAGCGATAAAATTCACTTTCCATCTATTTTATCATTCCTTTATGGTTCTGACAAGCAAAACAAGAGGAAAATTCATGGTTAAAAGCGTATGAATTCAGATTCTTTTGTCTGATATTTCTATTGTTTGGAATTTTTAGCTCTCTTTTTCGATACATTTTTGTAATTTATTACACATTTTCCCGTCAGAACCCCTGTTTTTTCTGGCGGTTTGACGGATGAAAATCTGCTTTTCAAGGCAGCAGGAAGTAAAATTTTACTGGTAAATCTTCCCCGTTTTTTACTCTGCAAGTTTTACAGCCGGCCGCAGGAATGCAGTCTGCTTCCAGCCCATTAAAAATCTTTTCAGATGATGCGGACTTTTAATCTGGAACATACGGCGGATGACAGGAAAATATAAGGATGACAGGCTTGAAAAACAGGTGAGCCGGCTCTATAATTTCATCAGAATAGATACACAGCAGAACAGTTTTAGGAGGAGCTTACATTGAAAAAGAGAAGAAAAATGAAAATCTGTGTTTTTGCAGCGGGGATGGCCCTCATTCTGGCAGGGTGCAGAAGTCAGACGGACGGCCTGGAGCCTTCTCTGCCCTCGGGTACAGAGGCAGCTTCTGAGATTTCTGATTCAGATCACCTTCCAGAACGTCTCCCGGAAACCACGTCGGAGTCTGAACTGCCTGAAACGGCTGATGCAGATAAGTCGGAAGCCTCTGATGTGAACTTCTCCGACAGAGAAAATTCTGAAGAGAGAGCTCTGTCCTTCGCCGATCTGAGAGGACTGGAGTTCACCTTTTCAAGCGGCGCGGGAGCCTGGAGCACTTCCCTTGTCATCCGCCCTGACGGCAGCTTTTCCGGAGAATACCTGGACAGCGATATGGGAGACTTTGGCGATACATACCCCAACGGGACAGTCTACCAGTCTGAATTCAGCGGGCAGCTTACAGAGCCTGAAAGAATTGATGCGTATACCTATTCCACGGAAATCGCAGCCATCGATTATGAGAAGGAGCCCGGGACAGAAGAAATCCTGGATGGCGTCCGCCGCCTGTACACCAGCGCAGGCGGCCTGGAAGAGCCTGGCCGAATCCTGATCCGCCTGCCCGGCACGCCCCTGGAGGAGCTTTCCCAGGAATTCAGAGGATGGATTGGATACTTCGACCCTTCCGGGACTTCCGAGACCGCCCTCCCCTTCTTTGCGCTGGAGAATGAAAATCATCAGTACGGCTTCAGAAGCTATGATTTGATTGAGCGCATGGATACTCTGATTTCCGATACTGCAAAACAGGGAGCCCAGCTGGAAGAGAAACTCCGGACAGACGCCTCCCTCGACCAGGCAGAGCTGAATGAAACCTCCATGAATCTCTACAGTCTGTGGGATTTCGCCCTGAATCAGCTCTGGGACGCCCTCGGCAAAGTAAAAACCGAGTCTGAAATGGAACAGCTCACTGTCAGACAGAGGGAATGGATTAAAGAAAAGGAAGAAGCTGTCCGGGCAGCAGGCGCAGAGTATGAGGGCGGAACCATGAAACCCCTTGCAGCCAACACAGAGGCCGCTGAGCTTACACAGAAAAGAGTTTACGAGCTGATGGAGGAGCTTAAATCCCGCTAGAGCCCTATCCCTGCTGCCCCCAGAAAGCTCCAGAGCAGCTTTACGCCGTAGACTGTCATAACCAGGCCGCAGACCAGGTTGATTATGCGCAGTACCCTGTCACTGATCCGGCTTCCGAGCGCAGATACGGTCAGGGACAGAACCGTAAACCACAGGGCTGAGGCGCAGACTGCCCCGGTTATAAAGGAGGCTGCCCCGGAGGGCGCAAGCGCCGCCCTGAATGCTCCCAGCATGAGGGTGCCGTCGATCAGAGCCTGAGGGTTAAGCCATGTGACGACGAAGGCGGTGGAAATCACCTTCCACCCAGGCAGAGGCGGTATGTTTTCTGCCTGGGCACCGCTCACCTTTTCCCTCAGAAGTCCCGCCCCCAGCCAGATAACGATCAGGCTGCCTGCCAGCAGGACAGCCATTCTCAGCCCTTCAAACCGCTGCATAACAGCCCCTGCTCCAAAAAAGCAGGACAGTATCAGAGCCACATCAAAGCAGATCACAGCGGCTGCTGTAAATAGAGCGCGGCGGCGTGTACTGCCAATGGCTGTATTGATCACAAACAGATTCTGCATTCCGATAGGCGCCGAATAGGCAAGCCCCATAATCAGTCCCTGGATAAATTCATTCACGGTTCCCGCTCCTCTCCGCAGATGCAGCTGTCTCTGACTGCTGTTTTTCTCCAATCTTCTCTC
>OGGQ01004598.1_pt1 | contig 11106 bp, 15 predicted proteins | sample 1571191 | NCBI WGS metagenome assembly OGGQ01 (sample SAMEA2582061, study PRJEB24529) | metagenome | biome: Human gut stool | place: China | collected 2011
TGCCCGCCTTCGACATTCTGCCCCTGTTCTCCGCTGGCCGCTCCCGGCGGCTGACCCTGGTGCCCATCATCCAGTCCCTGGCCCAGCTGGAGAAGAACTACGGTAAGGAGGGTGCGGAGATCATCCAGGACAACGTGCAGGACACCATCTTCGGCGGTTTTGCCCCCAACTCCCAGACCGCCGAGGTGCTGTCCAAGGCCCTGGGAAGCCGCACCGTCATGAGCGGTTCCATCTCCCGGGGGAAGAACGATCCCAGCCAAAGCCTGCAGATGATCGAGCGGCCCCTCATGACGCCGGATGAGCTGAAATCCATCCCCAAGGGGCAGTTCATCGTCATGAAGACCGGCACCCACCCTATGCGGACGCGGCTGCGGCTGTTTCTGGAGTGGGGCATCACCTTCGGGGAACCGTACCAGGTGCCGGAGAGGGCAGCCCGGAAGGTGGCCTATGCCAGCAAGCTGGAGCTGGAGACGGCCATTCTCCAGCGGCGTCAGTCCGCCGCGGAGCGGCCGACAGAATCGCCACCACCGCCGCCGGAACCCGCAGCTCCCGGTGAGAAATACGGCCCGAACCGGGCGCGGGAGGAGCTGGAAAAGCTGCATCCCAGCGGCAGCCGTCTCAAGGACCTGAAAGAATCTGAGGAGGAAACCAAATGAGCTATTTTCAGAGCATCTACCAATCCGATCTAAGCCACCGGGCCCGGGCGGTCTATATGTATCTCAAGGATCGCTCCGACCAGGACGGCAAGTGCTGGCCGGCCATCCAGACTATCTCGCGGGATCTGAACCTATCCCGCTCCACCGTCAAGCGGGCCCTGAACGAGCTGTACCGGGCGGAGCTGCTGACGAAGGAGACCCGCTGGCGGGAGAACGGCGGCCTGACGTCCAATCTCTACCGGATCCGATAAAGAAAAGAGGTTTGTATCATATTTTGATACAAACCTCTTTTGGAACATTTTGCGCCGCCAAGGGGAGAGTCTGTCCATTTCGTGGACCGTGGACCGGTTCATGATGGCCCATCCAGAAGGGAACACTCTAAGAATGGTTTAAAACAGGGGAAAGAACCACTATGGCTGCTGAAGTGTTCTCAATCGGCGAAGGGAGGACTTCAGGGCCAGAACAGTATCGGAAATCAGCTTGATCTCTTTCTGATCACAGTCTTCTGCCAGTTCACAGAGCCAATTGAACCGCTGCTGATGGTCGCGTTCGATCTCAATAAACAGCAGATCGTCTGCGGAACACTCCAAAGAGTTGATGATATCGACCAGCACCTGGAGGCTGAGAATGCTGTTCCCAGTTTCGATATGACTGATATGGGTAACACCGACGTCTGCAGCCTCTGCCAACTGCTCCTGTGTCAGGCCACGTTTCAACCGTACTCTCCTGATTTGTGCGCCAATTGTCTTATAATCGATCATATAGCAAGCATCCTCCATCCCGTGGATGCTTGTATTGTATGTGCAATCGTTCTATGGTATAATAACTTGAAAGTGCATTAGACCTTAAAGGCCATATATAGAATGATGAAATGAGTCACTTGGCAAAGAAAATGAAATCGCAGCGATAACTGCAGTGATAAGATGTTTCATTAGGATACCTCCCTTTTGTAAAAAAGAGGTAACCTGCCTACAGTCCCAGACGCCCGTCCTTCCCTTTAAAAATCCTGTAGTTCTGTTTCCCTAAAGTGTGATTGTTTCTATTATATGCAACCGAGGAAAAAAGTATTTGCAATGGATCACCCCCTTTGATTTCTAAAATTTAGACCAGCCCTAATTTAGTATGGTAGAAACGGAAAAAAGACACCCAGCTCTCTGTGAGCTGGGTGTCTTCCTTATTTTTCATTCATTTGGCGAGTCATTTTGCTCAGGTTCTTCTGGTTTTTCAATGTGTATGTCTTCGTGATCGTCTGGACGCTGTTTTATGGAAAGGTCATAATCTTGCATAGACTTAATAAATTCCATGGCGTTTTTATCGGCAGAGGCCGGGAAAAGATGTTCCGCAATTTTGCTGGGTAAGATTATGAGGACTCCGAGGACGCTTCCCAGACCTGTCAAAGCTGTCCCGAAATCTGTCCATGCAATGTTTTCTTTTTGCGAAATGCGATAGATGCTCAACGCCCCAATAACCACAACCGCAACAAAAACGATGCATACGATAAAGAAAAATATGTACTTAAAACGCAGTTGAGCACGATCCAGTCTCTTTTGATGATCAACATGATGCTCGAGAAATTGTGTATACTGAAAATCCCGATCTAAGATGTTATTTTGATATTCAAGATTCCTTGGTTCATCACTCTGGTCTAATTCCCTTCTATTTCTCTCTCTAAAAAACACAAAGCATCATTCTTCCAAATAATATTAATCAGGAGAATTTGACCCTAAAATCAGATCCAGAATACTTGCTACCTGAACCCTTGACATTCCTTTTTGCTTTATTGTGATTTTTGCGCCTGGCGGGATTTTTTCAACGGCCTTACCATTTAAAAGTTCTTTCTTTCTAGTAGAGTTATCATATATGTAAATATCTCCGCCACGACGGATTACAGTATAACTCTGTTTTGGCCTTGGAACCGCTCTCTTTGCTGTAACTTCAATAGGTCTTGGTTTTTCAGTAGCTCGCTGCAATGGTTTTACCTGCTTACTACTAATCGTGCTCGGCATATTGCACCTATCTCTTTCTATACGGATCGTGTTGAAAATATAAATACTCATGCAGCCTATCTCCACTTTTGAGGTGATATATGCTATTTTACATGAGTAAATCGACTTGTTTGTGTCGAAAAAATAAAAGCAATTTTTCTGATTTTAAAACCTTGGCATTCTGAACGGATAAATCAGGGGTTTTGTATCGCTATCTGATAAGTTGCATCAATAACCTTTTCTATTTTTCTTATACCATATTTGCACAAATTAGTCAATATTCCACAGCTCATGCTAACCTCGTTCACAGCAAAAAGAAGCCCCGCTTGGCGGGGCTTCTCTCTTAATTGGCAATCAGCACATCGATCCGGATGTTATATGGAACAATGATCCCCGCAGCCTGAGCATCTGCCATCGTATCAACCGCAACCTGGGCAATCGAATCGCCGTAGGATTGATCTCCATGCTCATAATCGTAGACATCTGTCAGAACGAACCTTGTTTTTGTCTGTGTATATTCGAACAGATGGATCGAATAGTAGAGGTCAAGGTTTCCACTGGCCGGGAACTCTCCGGTTCCACTCGGCCTGCCGGCCTTAATGAGATCCCTCACAACAGAACTGTTCTGTGCTACCACCTGGTTTGACGGCACATAAATTCTGTCTTCATCAGTGTTATTTCTCGCAACAACCAGTAGTTCTGAAGATAGTTGGTATCCTTTCATGGCAAACCAGCTCACAACTGCGGCTACTGCGGTTTTTAAATATGCTTCATCGAAAGGATCGCTTGCCGCCAGGCTGGTCCCATTTCCAGGCTCAGAACAATCAGCAATTAGGGTATCAACCCCCTGGGCAAGCTCCAGCCATTCACTGCGCTCATCCGGGAAATTCGCAGCATTTTGGAGATATTGATCTTTTAACTTGATCAGCTCTTGCTTGATCGATGTGCCGGCTGTTTGCAGTTCATTGGAAATTGCAGAGACAGCTTGCATGGAAGTGTTTTCGGCAGAGGCACTCTCCGGTTCAGCTGCATAGGCAGTTGAAAAAGAGGCCAGTAAAGAGAGCGTGAGGAAAAAAGCTGCGATCTTCTTGATCATGTTTTTCATCGCTTTTTTTGCAGATATGCCGTGGCAATCTGCACCCCTTTCTTTAGAGAAGTTGTTCCGCAAGATATATCAGGTTCTCTTCATCAAGCTTTGCAAGCAAGAGCTTGCTTCCATCGCTCTGCTCATACAACACCCACTCACATTTTGGGAGGGCCAGACGGTATTCATTGGGAACATCCAATGCTGTGAAAACATCCTCCAAAAAGTATCCTGCGTCAGAAGATGCTTCGTTTCCAGACATCTGGGTAATATCAGCCCCCTTTTCATTCGCAGACAGATCAGGGAACGCCGCAGTTCCTTCCAAAACAGCATACCGGAAACCCTCGCCAAAAGCACTGTGGTCCGAACTCGCAAAGAAGACTTCTTTGCAAGCGGAGATATTGACATTCCACTCCTTTTGGTATGTTTCCACTGCTTCCAAATAAGCTTGATCCTCAGAAAGATCTTCAGGATCAGAGTTGCCAAGTAAAGAACTGGAAAACAGAGCATAAGTCACAATGGCTGCCGCTATGAGAAGGAAAACCAAAAGCTTTACAGGGATCTTCCTTCCATGAAATCGCTCTTTTAAGTCCCCATGGGTATCACATCCCTTCGGCTCAAAAATTTGCAAAAGCATCTCTTTTTCTTGTGTTCTAATGTGTCTTTTTCAATCTGGAAAAGATGAATCCAAAAACGAGACCGATTACTGAGATTACAACCCCGACGACAAAATATTCCATGTCCGGCGTGTTAGATTTATCAAACGCAAGCATATTTGCGGTTTTAAATGTCAAATAGTCAGCAAGCATATACATAAACCCCAAGATAAGCGGAAGTAGCCACTTTTTCCAGAGACTGTATCTTTTTTTACCTACTGACAGAGAAACCACGAAGGTTGCAACAGGAAAAATGATCCATGAGAATAGGATACCATAGCCCATAGCATCTCCGGGAGCCATAATGCACCAAAAAAGAACCAGGGAAAATACCCAGATCCCCAAATAACTTAAAATCAAAGAACGCTTCATGAGAATGTAACATCTCGCTCAACCATCAAGCTGCTATTTTTTATATCTCTGGGAGTAACTCCAGGTTCACCATTCCCACTTACCTCAATATCAATGCCCTGATTCTTATATGCAGCCCAAACAAGTTCTGAGCAATACCAATCTGCTTGTCCGGGTTCCGTATCTTTCTGCAAATCAATTTTATAACCAGCACCCAATTCCCCTATGCAAAAATCAATTGCATTGTCAATATCATCATCAGAAGCTCCACGCACATACATAACAGTGGCAAGGCGTTGTAGATATCTCATATCATCCAAGATACTTCTGACGACACCCCTGTCGATAGCTTCAATTAATCTAATATATTCCGGATTACCATAGCGATCAGTAATAACATCTTCTACAATGGCAATATGCCCTGTGATTCCCAAAGCTCCAGCAGCCTCATAAATAATATCCCCCCGCTCTACAACATCCAGCAGATTGGATCTTGAGTAGTCAGCTTCATCGGGGCACGATAGTCCTGTATCGTAATAATAAGCGTTACTGCCGCTTGCAGGAACAGGGTAGTTCGGAATAGGCTCGAGGACATCATAGAAAGAGGCTTCAAAATCGGAGACGTTTCCTCCATCATAGAGTGATACAAACTCGTCATATGTCATTTCAAGTGGAATACGGCCTTCTTCAGCATAGGAAACGATGTTGTTGTAGGCGGTACGCAGCTCAGTGTTCAAATTATTTTCAGCAGCAAAAGCAGGGACAACCAGTGTCAGCATCATAATGATTGCAGTTGCGAGAGAAAACAACTTTTTCATGATAGGGCCTCCTTCTCCACTTGTTCAAAAAGGTGACTTCCAAATGCTGTTGCATAAAAAGCCGGTATGTGCTTTTCTCTGTTTAAATTCCCATGGGGATCACCCTCTCAAAAACAATATCTGCTCTGCCTATATTATATGCAAAGGAAGAAAAATCCATTGAAAACAATGCTCAGATAAAGAATACTACCAGCGAATGAGATAATCAAGAGCCATTGAAAGATTTCAAAATATCATGATACGTTACCAGGGAGACATTTCCCAGTTCATTGGCTTTATCAATACAGCTCTTCGTGAATCCGGATTTGGAGAAGAGATAGAGCTGTGTCTTTTTGTATGGAAACAGGTTGCTCCGGTACACCAGGGTCTCCAGCACACCGGCATCTACCTTTTCGTTCGTCCACTTGCATTTGCTATTATGAATACCCCCTTTCTCTATTATAGCAAGAGCGTCTTCTCGTGTAATATCCCCAATACAGATAAATTTGCTATCTTCGTATTTATATGTCGCCATTAGTGTTCCCCCGTTGTTCGAGTAATTGCTATATAAGCAAATAATAGCATAATCTCCTAATGGCGATAAAAAGATGGAGTGGATTTGTGTTGTATGACAATAGCCCACTTCCCTCTGGAAAACGGGAGTTCCAAATGAATTTTGATCTTGAAAAGAAATCGTTACAGTATCATCATTTTTAATGCCCATAATTTCATCACAAAATATAGTTCCTGAAAAATCTCTACCAGTAAGTATAGAATGTGTATATGTCCCCTCAAAAGCCACTTCTAAATTTTTTTGATATGAGTCATCTGCGACTGAATATTCTGTTCCAATTCCACTCAAATCAATTTCAATTTGATGTGAAAAATCTTGAATGCACATATATAAAATAAGGATTATAACAATCGACAAGCTCAAAACAAAAAATAAAGATTTTTTATATTTTTTCATGACTTTGCCTCATGATATTTTGTTATTGCAGGAATCCGCCATGCAAAAAAGCATGGCGGATTCCTACTCTAATTAAAAGTTCGAGCCTTATTCATTGCTGGTTAATTAGGAAGAAGGGATCGTCTCAGAAGTATAAGGGGGAACCGCAAAAACATCAATGTAGGGCATTAAATGAGCTGCAAAGATTGTTTCTGCCTGATCGAGGATCCATGAATTATCTTGAAAATGGGCTTTGAATTCAATCTTATCATATCCGCTTGGATTTGCGGGATCACCAATTTCTTCATCGCTTGCTTCATGGAAGCCTATTGTTTCCCAGCGACCATATTCATCTTCTCTCTCCACAATAGTCCTGTAGAAAGTTCTTTGGCTTCCCACATATACCTGTTCTTCCCATGTACCTGTTTCCGGATTTTTAATCTGTCCAACCTTATTTTGATAATAATATTGCGCAGTACATGTAGCATCAATAGGGTCCCCTGGGCCCAAGTCTTCAGGCGTATACAATGGTGCAAATGAGATAATAAACTGAGCTATGGTAATCTTATTTTTAAAACCAGCAGCGCTAATCAGGATATTTTTTACAGTATCCCACGTTCCGGATTCTTGTTGAATAGGATAATATCCATCTCCCCAGCCATACATATAAGTAATCTTCCTACTATAAGATGACGTTGACAACTGTGATTCAGGTTTAACATATTCCACACGATCAATATAACTGACGTTCCGAGCAATGTGTTCAGGTGGAGCAAACTCAAAGATGATGTAATCTTGATCCTCATTTACAGATTTAATTTCCTGGGAATAAGCATCTTCGAGAATAACGCTAGTCTCTTCAACCCATGTGCTCCGTGGTTCATATGCAAGAGTGTCTTCGACACTTCCTTTGGTTGCAATAATTGCCGGCACATCATCTTCAGTTGTCGATAGTTTTTCTAGGCTTTGAATTGCAGTATCTGTTTCTTGGATAAATTCAACGGCAGAAGCCGGAACAGCTAGAGTCAAAATCATGATTATTGTTGTTACAATCGAGAACAGCTTTTTCATAACAAAGACTCCTTTCCCCTTCCATTTTAGAATTTAGATACGTCTAAATACAGTCTGCTTTTTTAATCATTTGATCACATAGTCTTCCACCCGGGGTTTCCCCGGGTGGTCTGCATATATGCAGACCCAGAGTTTAGTTATGAGCACCTTTTGGAAACCGACACCGCCGGCTGCTCTTCCCCATTGACCGTCCAGGTCATCTCTAGTGTATAAGTCTTTCCGCTTTGGACCTCGGTTTCCCCAGAGATATGCACCCGATATGTTCCAGTCTTGCTCCAGGAGTCCACATAAGTGCTTCCCTGGTAAAGAGTCAGTGTCGCTGTGACCCTATCACTGGTATTTCTTCCGTAGCAGGTCGCTGTACACTGAGCTGTCGTCCCATCGAAAGTTAATGTAGGATTTCCTCCCATACGTGTCTCGGCGGCCTGCGCTGTCACACTCAAGACGATCAGCAGCAACGCCATCAGAGAGAGAACCCGTCTTTTCATAAACTTACCCCCTTCCGCATCTATCTGGACAGCAGCTCCTGTCCTTACTAGATAAATGCAGCAGGGGGTGAGTTTTTTACATGGTTTAGTAAAGTTTCTTTATTTTGTCGATTCTGTCAAAGAAACGCTTTCAGCTATGTGCAAAATGTCGTTTTTTGAAAGAGAACCATTCAAAGTAAATTGGATATTCTCTTCTGGATCGATCCAGGTCAACGTACTCATATTCTGCGGATCGTCCGGCATGAAGAGTGTTCCTTCATGGCCATTGACCAAAACATCTTCTGTCTGGAACCCATCTGTTACAATCAGATTAGCAGCTCCCTCTTCCATGAACGTATAATCAAGACAGATCAAATCATGATCTTCATTTTCATAAACCACACTTACAGAGGTCGGGCCAACATCTCGGCTCGTCTCTTGATAGCCGTCCGGTAGAGCAGTGATTCCATACTGCGGCATCTCCCCATGAATATCTTCACCGGAATACCGGTAGACAATATGAGTTTCATACCATTCTGTGATCCAGCTGATGACAGCGGCCCGCACCGTTGGATTGACCACCATAGCTCCGCCAAGCCCAATAAAGACTGCCAGAAAGATAGCCGCAACTCTTTGCACTATTCTCTTCCAGACCGGTCGACTCCTTCTTTTTGCCCACGAAAGAGGATCTCTCAACATTTTTTGAATTTCTTTCTTGTATTGTTTTGACGCATGGAATTCTTGCTCATGGCCTATTTTGCTTCCATTCTCTGCGGCTGCATCCAGCAATACTCGCCGCATCAGCTGATCCAATTCCTGATCGGTCACAGCTCAAAGCCCTCCTTTTCGATAATTTCTCGAAGAAGCACTTTTCCACGAAAGATCCGGGTCCCCACTGCAGAGGTGGAAAGCCCCAGGTGTTGTGCGATTTCCTTTTCAGAATACCCTAAAAGGAGTTTCATTTCCAACACTGCACGATATGTATCCGGGAGTTTTGCAAACAGCTGCACAAGGCCAGCATAGTTTGTAACAGCTTCTGCCTCTACCTCCATATGGGGCAGGTCATCCATGAGAACCAACCGTTTTTTCTTTCTGATAATCGATAATGCTTCATTCTTCACTATAGAGACGCACCAAAAGGGCAATTTATCACAAGGAATTTTATAAATTTCTTCAAAATGGCGAATAATCTGCAGAAAGGCATTCTGCATGGCATCTTCTGCGTCGCCCTGATCCTTTAAAATCCCGATGGCTGCCTGTTCCATACGAACATGATTTTCCTCATAGAGCTTCATAAACGCCTGTTTGTCCGCATCGCTCTCCAATGCTGCCAGAAAATAAGCAAGCACGGATTCTGCCGCCTCCCCTCTTTTTAGCTGTGCATATAATAGCACATGGATAAAAGAATACAATCCAAAATTCCTTTAATATAAAACGAAAAGTTTGGATTGACTGCTTTTTTGTTCTTCTATTATGCAACGGTTTTTTAGCCCAGATCTGATAGTTGCCATATAAAACTGTATTTAGGAAAAGAGCCCTGGCCAAAAGGCCAGGGCTTTCTGCTGTTTGTTTAATAGCTGATGTGATAGCGTTTGAAGAGGCTCTCTGCATAGTCTAAATCAGACGCTGCCTTAATAACCTCATCAGTTTTTCCTTCTCTAATGAGTCGGGAAGTGAGTTCTTTAAGGGCATTAGCATAGTCGCTGATGCCTTTTTTAAACCCTTGTTCTATTCCTTGTTTTAGCCCCTTCTGCTCGGCCTTATCCAACACTTCGCACATGGTAACGTCTCCTTTCTTGGCATGCTCTTGGAAATCAGGATCCTCCAGCATTTCAGAATAGCGTTTGTCTCCCAAAACCGCACTCAAAAACGACATGAATTCATGCACATGATGCACGGTCTTTTTAGATGGAACATAGTTTTCTCCGTACTTCCGAGTCTGAACAAAGTAGTCGGCCACGAGGCTAAAATCCGATTGGAATTTTTTAACCGTTTCATCATCCAGCCAAGAAATATCAAAGACATTGATCCTGTAGTCGCTGACAAACGGCTTCAGAACCTCAGGAATATGATTCCCCAAACACTCCAAAATCGTCTTAGGCCGATTCCACTTTGTTTTTCCAAAGTAAAGAACGAGAGAAACAACCGGATATGGAGGCCACGGCTCTGTTTCTGGGCCGCTCTTTCCTTCTGCCTTCAACCTCGCTGCAGCCAAATGCTGATTAGCCTGGGCTTTGTATGCTGCTCCATCGTAGCTGACGATCCGGAACGGCATATCCCGGTCCTGTTTTGTCTGGTTTTCAATGCCGAGCAAGGACAGCCTGGCATTGCCCTTCGTCCAGATCTTGCTGACATCCCGCTCCTGCATATGAAGATCATTTGCGATCTTCAGCTGTGAAACCGTCCCATCAGACACCAAGTCCTCCGGTTTGATAATCTGCTTTCCTTCAAATAGCAGCACATTGAAAATGTCTGCAAAGACATCTGGCAGATCAAAGAGAATTTTCTCCGTGAAATCTTTTTCGTTTGACACTGTTTTTACCTCGCTTTCCCATGAGTTCTCTATATCAACAGGGAAAGCTCTTGGAGCTATCCCTGATAATATACGCCAGGGATAACCCCGTATTCTATTTTCCTAGCTGATTCTTACATACTGCCTTGTGACTATCTTTAATTTACCACAAAAGTATGAACAAAGCAAGTTTGGCCAAAATCCAATCTTTTGTTTCTGTACTCGATAACCTATGCAGTATTGAGAGCCTTTGTGGATCACAGTATTCTATAGTATGGACAATCGGCAAAAAGAATACCTACGCCTCGGAGTCTCCCAGGATCAGATTCAGAATGCTTGCAACCTGTACTCTGGACATTCCAGATTGCTTGATTGTGATCTTCGCTCCCGGAGGAATTTTGTCGACACTTTGTCCAGTCAATAGCTCTTTCTCGTGAGTAGAGTTGTTGTAGAGATAGATCTCTTGTCCACGACGCATAATGGTGTAGTCGGACATACAGTTCCCTCCAATCCGATTGAGCAAAGATATCAAGATTTCTAAACAAATATAATACTCTTTGCGGCGGCTGTACTCCAGC
>OGGQ01004604.1_pt1 | contig 11089 bp, 8 predicted proteins | sample 1571191 | NCBI WGS metagenome assembly OGGQ01 (sample SAMEA2582061, study PRJEB24529) | metagenome | biome: Human gut stool | place: China | collected 2011
ACGGCTTCAGCCGGGAGGTGGACGGACGGAATGCTGTTTTCCTCTATTTTGACCGTACCCTTCGCTCGGATGTGCTGCCGGATCGTGAGGGACATCTGTGCATCGGCAACGGGCTGCTGACCGACTTTGAGACCGCCACCTATCAGGTGGACCGGCAGGTGGACGCGGTCTACTATTTGGTGGGAGATTATCTGCAGCTCCCCGGTCTGGCCCAGGCCGAATTTGAGCAGGCTGTGGCGGATGCGGTCCTTTTGTGGGAACGCTGAATCAAGCCTGCAGGCAGAACGCCTGGGCAGCTTTTCGAGGGCTGCCCAGGCTGATTTTATGTTTCGTCTTCCCATACAAAATGAGCGCCCGTTCTCCTGGCCCGACAGGAGAATGAGCGCTCGTTTTCTTCATTTTGCAGTTCTATTGAGAGCCTCCACGCCAGTTCAAAGCCGGCAGTAAAACTGTCGAGGGAGGTCTGTTCTATGATCAAGTTCTGGGCATCGATGATCCGCAGCACCAGCTTGCGCTCTGGTTTTTCCAATGCTGCAATCAATGTGAATGAGCCCCGCTTTTCGAACTGTTTTATCGAAAAGCGGGGCTCATCGTATGTGGAAAGCCTTGAGGCAAGGGGCTTTCCACTTTTTGTTGCTTCGGATTTGTTTTTCAAAATTCTTTAAACGCAAAAACAACATTTTTATATCGGGCCGAGATTTAGACAGCACTTTCCGATAAAACAGGCTTGTAAGCATCTTCAAATGCCCGTGGTGTCTTATAATTCAGCGTTTGGTGAGGCCGCACTTCATTGTAGAAGCGAATATACTCTTCTACGCTTCTGCGGAAATGTTGTTCAGAGGTATAGTCCTTCCTGTAGGCTTCCTCTCTCTTGAATGTCGAGAAAAAGGTCTCGGCCACAGCGTTGTCCAGCGGTCTGGCCGTGGCGGAAAAGGATTGCTTTACTCCATACCTTTGGAAAAGCCCTGTCAGTGCTTTCGACATATATTGTTTCCCACGGTCACTGTGGAAAGTCAGGTTTTTAGGTTGTCCACGATCTTGAAAGGCTGCCTTAAAGGTGGCGGTGACCAAGTTTGTACTCATGTTTCGGGATACCCGCCACCCGACGATCTTGCGCGAGTACAAATCCAAGATGATGCAAAGATAGACCCAGTAGCTTTTGACTTTAAAGTATGTAATATCGCTGACCCATATCTGGTTTGGATGGCCTGCTGAAAACTCCCGTTTCAGCAGGTTTTGTTTTTCATATTGTTGTTTGCGCTTGAATTGCTTTTTAGCATCTACACGGACACTGCTGAGACCCATTTCCTGCATGATGGCTAAAATACGTTTCTTACTTACATGGATACCGCTGTCCGCCAAGACAATGCGTATCTTTTCCGCACCGAAACGTTGTCCGCTGTCATCGAACGCTTGCTTGACCTTCAGCATGAGTTGCGCCTGCTCCTCCTCATACTTGCTGCGATCTGCTCTTCGGAAGATATGGTTGTAGAAGGTTCCTCTTGCAACCCCCAGCGCATCGCAAAGCTCATGAACGCTGTACGGATTGTCCGGTCGGTTATATAGTTCCTCCAGGGTAGCAAGCTTTTTCTGTAATGGTATACTGGAGAAATAGCCGGATTGATGGATGATTTCCATATAATGCTCCAGCTTTTTCAACCGCCGGGTCATTGCATCAAATTCCGCAGGCGTGTAGGTGCGATTGGGCATTTCGATAGAGCAGTATTCTTTGCGCCATTGATATAGAGTGCTTTGAGAAATATGAAGTTCTTGGCTTAACGCTTTGATAGATTCACCTTTCTCATAACGCCGAATTGTTTTGACCTTGAACTCGGTGGGGTAGGTGGTCGGCATAGACTCAACTCCTTTTTTGATGATGAGTCTATTATATTTGTTAAACGGCACATCTGGGATAAATCGATATTTTCCCAGGATTTTTATGTAATATCCAAAGTCTCTTGATTTTGTCCCCTAATATAATAGCTGTGCAAAAACATTTAACCGAACATATCCGATTCAAGTATTTTTAATTGCTATATAAACACTAATGCAGTATCATAGACAGTGTACAAATAATTATTGATATTATAAACGAAACTTACTATCGTAGGCTTTCTGAATAGATTATACAGACAATTTGACATTGTCTCTACATGCGAACACATTGGATCGTTTGACTAAAACCGCTTCAAAACTATATAACACTATTATGTCCAGCTATAAAATCATTTTCAAGTTTTCATTCTTTACGGCAAAGGGCGAGAGAAGATATGCTAAATTATGCAAATTTAAACGATGTCGAATTCGAATATTTGTGTCAAGATATTATGCAGAGAAAACTTAACATGGAATTACATAGGTTTGCCTCTGGTAAAGATGGGGGTATTGACTTGGCGGATGATGTCCATTCAAAAAACATCATTGTACAGGTTAAACACTATATAAAATCTCCTGTTTCTCAGCTTATGGCAGCATTAAAGAATGAATTGGATAAGGTTACTAAACTTTCACCAAAGGAATATTATGTTTGTTGTTCCAAAGAATTGACCCCTCAAAAAGTTGAAGAAATTTACAACCTTTTTTCTACCTATATGCGTTCTACTTCAAATGTCATCACACTGAATGACATAGACGATTTTTTGAACGCCCCTGAAAATATAGAGATCCTCAAAAAACACTATAAGCTGTGGCTTGAGTCAACCGGAATATTGCAAGAAATTGGGAATACTAATGTGTTTGTTGATTGTGAATCACTTCTTGCTGATATAGAAAATGAAAAAAACTTGTTCGTCAAAACTTCTGCTTTTGACAGCGCACTAAAATGTTTGGAAGATAACAAAGCTCTTTTTATAACTGGAAATCCTGGCGTTGGTAAAACAATTACCTCAAAGATGCTTGTATTGCATTACGCCACCAATGGATATAGGGTTAGGTTTTCTACAAATACATCCAATTTAGATGAACTAAAGAAAAGTCTATCAAGAAACCCAGAGATCAAAGAAATAATTCTCGTAGATGATTGTTTTGGGCAGGCATATTTTAAGATGAAGGATAGTCAAAATGTTGAATTGCTCTCTTTGATAAATTATGTAAACGCTTCGCCGAACAAATTGTTGATCTTAAATTCTCGAATCACCATTTTGCAGGAAGCTAAAGAGCGAAAACCAGAATTACTCAAGTGTTTTGAAGGGAATCAGTGCAGAATCTATATTTTAAATATGTCGGCAATTGATATCGTTGAAAAAGCTAAAATTTTTTATAATCATATTGCGTTCAATGGAATGGACAATGAATACTTTGCTGAAATCAAAAGGGAAAAACACTATTTAAATATTATTAATCACCCCAACTATACACCGCGCATTATTGAGTTCATCTGTAATCCCAATCGATACCGAGATATTTCAGCTGACAATTACTATGCTTTTGTAATGCAACAACTCAATAATCCAAAAGAAATATGGAAAGATGAATACGAACGAAGGCTTGAAAAAGTTGACCGATTACTCCTTCTAACATTGTACTCGCTTTCCGATTCTGCAGTCGATGAGTCAAAAGTAAAGATTTGTTTTGAACATAGAATATCCTGCGAGCCAGGCATTGACACTACAATTAATCAGTATGAAGCGTCTTTATCGAGACTTTTAGAGGGTTTTGTTCAAATCATTTCTGAGAAAGGTACAAAGAAGCTTGCAATGGTAAATCCATCTGTAAATGACTACATCGATGGGCGCATGAACGCAAGTACACTTGAAAAGCAGCAGTTAATAAATTGTGTATTTTCTATTCAGCAGAAAAAGCGTTTGCTGTCCGAAAGTGACTTTGACATGTTTGTGCAAGCAGCATTGAAAAATCATGCGATTGAGAAATATCTGTTTGACAGTGAAGACCAGAAAAAATCGTTTATTACTTTTTACATTTCTAAATATAAAATTTATGATGATGCATATTCAGCTTATATTCAATCTTTTCTTAAAACCCCATATTATCTTTGCATTTATGGAAAAGAGACCATTACATCAATTGAAATTTTCAAGGAACTCTTTCAAAATGATTCCATCTGTGAATTTTACAGAATCGGAGAATTTCTGACGAGTAAAAGTTCTTTGGAGAAAATGTTAGATACCTTTGCGTTCGATGAAATGGTTGAGATAATTCGCTTAATTGACCATTACTACAGTGGAGATAATCGAGCCCCGTTTGTTGAAACAGCGTCTAAACAACTTAGATGTGCAATTGAGCGTCTCTGTGAGGATTTAGATGCTGATGAATTTGATCCTGACATTAATCATGCAATCGAGTTGTCGAAATATTTTGATGGTTATTGCGCGGATATCGATGTAGAACAAGCAACTTGTTATATAGAAGATGATATTGTATCGGATATCGAAGATATAATAGATTCAAAATTATCGACGCTGCCAGATGATATTAAACATCATCAAAATTATACGGATAATTTAACATATTCTATTTACGGAGTTGAAGAATTGTTGAATTCGTATTTTGAAGACGATGGTTATGATTACGATTACCATGAGGATTTTCATGATGGGTGTGAAGATTCAAACTCAGAGGTAGACTATATCTTCAACAGAAATTGATACTGGTTGTCCTTAGATTTTGCCTTACACAGAAACTATGATATCACACTGGAAGCAAAGTATAATGAGGTATCTATAGTGTTGCGATGTTCCAACTTTGTGGTCACCTTGGAGAACAAGGTGGTCTGAGGGACACCCCTGATTTATCAAGGGTGTTCCTTATTTTTTCTCTAAATATGCTAGTTAGAAAAGCACTGTGAACGATTGAAATTGCACCAATATTTCGAGAAGACAAATGGTAGCTATATTGTCTGATTTTAGATGGAGGTTGCTTTTCTCACGCGAAAACCTATGCTTTCAAAAAGTGGTGCAGCCTTACAGATGCACCACTTTTATTTTTCCCAATCACAAGGATGCTTACAGATAGGAAAAAGCGCCGCAGCAATCGGAATTTATAATTCAGATTGCTTGCGACGCTTTTATTTGTAATGTGCTATGGTAGTGTACGATCAAACTATCGTGCGACGAATAAACGCCAACTCATGCGCTATCTTTTTGACGGAGTTTTCCAGATGACACCATTTTTGAAATTCACGATCATTGTGCGCTGCCATTACAATCGACTTAGGAGTCTTGGCAATCCAGGAGCATAAAGTACTAGACGGAATGCCATATTCTCTCATTAAAAGAGGCGGTGGAGTCCCCTGATAATATAGTTTTAGAATATGGTATTTGTTATTACAACTGATCCTTCTCATGGCTTTATCTTATCAAAGGGATGACACTTTGAGTAGTGTTGCATATTGGGAAAATGCAAAGTGGATTCCAGCAGGCTGAGACTTTTGAACCTTTTATGGGTTCAAAAAGTCGACTGGCAGGCTAAAAATAGCAACCCCAACGGTTCTTGCTATTATTCTTCCTTCCGGCTCCTTTGACTAAGAGCTTTGCAGACCAAGTTTCTGGCTATAACTTACACGAACATTAGGTGGCCAGCGCCTAAATGTGGACATATATTGAGAAGATTAGCGCAAGAGTGTCAAAATATGATATAATATAAAAATAAAGGTAGCGATATTTTTTGCCTTGGGGGCACAAAATGAAAAAATGATCTATTTAAGTTGTATAGTGGCGATCTATCACTGGAAAATAGCATTTTTTAACGTATGTTTTAGGGCTGTTGCCGATCAGGAGGCTACATAATGTACATTTCCCAATTATCAATTCACGGGTATAAAAATACTTATGAAAAATCCAACATCTCCTTCAACAAAGGATTAAATGTGTTGCTTGGAGAAAACGGTTGCGGGAAAACTGCCGTCATAAATGCTCTTCGTCTCCTCTTCCGCGAACCAGAATCAAATTATGCTTGCTCTCCGGACGATTTCTATTGCTCATTGGATAGGTCTTATACTGCAGATACAATCGAGATCGATGCGTTGTTGACCGGGTTAACCGAAGACGAGAAAATCACTTTTTTGTCTTGGTGTAACGCCGACTTTAACGCACATCTACATCTTCGTATTACGGAGAACCCAACAAAGCCCGGTGCAATGAAGCGGAAATACTGGGGTGGAGAATCGACGGCCAGCATCTTTGAAGAAGATACTTTTGACAGGGTTGAATGCATTTACCTTCCGCCACTACGCGATGCAGAAGCTAAACTTTCGGCTGGCAGACGCTCACGACTAACGTGGCTTCTTAAAAAGAAGTACGGGGATAACATGGGATCTCTCGTGGATAGCGTTGCTGAATTTAACAACAATATCGTGCAGAATAAGGATGATAAGTACACTGAAATTCAAGATGTAAAGGCGTCTATTAACGGAAAAATTGTGGAGGCATTAGGTGAGAAACTTGGTCAGAGTGTAAATCTGCAATTTTCCGAAACAACCTTTAATCGGATTATAGAAAATATCCGCATGGTTTTCTTTCCTCATACTGGGGAAACGGATATAAAGAAGTTCAGAGACCTAGCCACTAACAGCCTGGGGTATAACAACCTGCTCTATATTGCTACGGTATTTGCCGAACTTGAGTTGATTAAGGACTCTGACATTTTTACGATCCTCCTTATCGAAGAACCCGAGGCCCACCTTCATCCGCAATTGCAGGTAAAGTTTATCAAATATCTTGAAGCACTGGTTTCTACGCTTCCCAATGCGCAGGTCATCGTTTCTACACATTCGCCGGTACTGGCATCTTCCGTAAAGATAGACAAGTTGATTCATTTGGTGGGGAAAGAAAATCAGATTGTCTCCACAATGATAGGGCAGAAGGAATTTTCCGATCCGAATGCGGGAAATTATATTAACCGATGGCTGGATGTTACGAAATCCACTATGCTTTTCTCGCGCGGAATTATATTGGTCGAGGGAATTGCGGAAGCTCTTGTGTTGCCAAAGCTCGCAGAGATCGTTCTGAAAAAATATAACCAGGGACAAGAGGAGCCTATGCGATTAGCCTCTACACTTGATGAGATGGGCGTTTCTGTAATCAATATCAATGGCATCAACTTTCAGTACTTCATGAAGTTGTTCGGCAATTTTCAGGGGTCTTCCGGCCCCGATATCCCAATATTCTGTTCCGGCTTGACAGATAGGGATCCCGGCAAAGATGCTTCTGACAATGTTATCTATCCTGAGAAAGATACGGAAGTAGAAAGTAAAAACCCAATTGTCGCTATAAAAGGTGAAATTGATAGCAATCAGTGGACAAGGCTTTTTGTATCGCCTTTAAAAACTTTTGAGTACGATCTCGCTACATACAACCCCAAGCTTTTAGCGACTGTTTTAAAGCCTATCTGGCCTACTCCTAATGGATCTGTCTGTACCGAACTTGATAGAATTATCGCTAAAGAGAATAGCTACAGCGATATGTCGCTCTTGGCAAAAGATGCAAAATATATTTATGAGCACATAGAAAGCGATAAGATTGGAAAAGGTGTGTTTGCTTATGCTTTGGCCGAAAAAATCACGGATGATTTTATAGTACCAGACTATATCTCTAATGCCGTTCTTTGGGCTTGTGGAGGAAAATCATTGTGACAAGGGACGAAAAAATCGAAAAGCTTACTGGAGTACTGTCTGCCGGTAAGATATTTACCCAACAAGCAAAAGAGCGAATAGAGGAGAAAACTGACGAGCAGCTAGACTATATCCTTTCTCCGATAGATCAGTGCATCTATTTAGAGGCTTGCGCGGGAAGCGGAAAAACTGAAGTATTGGGGCTTAAAGCGGCTTATGAGATTTGCAGGTGGAGATCCCGACAAACCGGAATTGCCGTTTTAACTTTTACAAATGAGGCGACCGCAACCATCGCGGATCGGGTTTCCTCTTTTTACGGCAAGCCTGTTCCATCCAATCACTTCATTGGCACGTTTTCCAGTTTTGTTCACGGACATATCGCGCAGCGCTTTGGTTACAAGTTTTATGATATACCAGAGGATAAAGCAGATAAATCGTTTAGGGTTATTGATTCTGATATAAGCCCATACAGCAACCAATGGCTTGAAAACTATAAATTGAACTTCTACCTTCCGAGACAGGCAATTTATGCCAGTCAACTTATTCTTAGAGCTAGCAACGGAAAGTGGTATGTTAAGCAAAAAGAAACTGCTCAGCTCTTAACAGAATTATATGATGGCGACCCAAGACAGTTAATCAAACAAGCAAATGCATGCAAATTGAAGTTTTTGAATAACGGATTTGCTACTTTTGAAGACATGAACCTTATTGCGCGCAAATGTCTTCGTGATGAAATAATTCGCCGCTATATTTCTCGAAAGTTTCCTGTAATTCTTGTCGACGAGTGTCAAGATTTATCTGCCAGCGAACTAGGCGTTCTTTCTCTTCTGATTAGTGCGGGTACAGTTGTCCATTACATAGGAGATCTTCATCAGGCTATTTACTCGTTCAAGGATGCCTGTCCTGAGCAGTATAAAGCGCATATTGAAGCCCACCGTTTCGAGACTAGACGTTTAAGTGCGAACTTTCGAAGCACGCAGAAAATCGTTGATTTTTCTCGAAAGATGGGTGGGATAGACTACCCGATCTCAGGTTCCATAGAGAGTAAATGTGGCGATTATGATTGTTGCTATGTGGAGTATGATGATGACGAGAAAGATGCAATTATAGCTTTTATCGATATGCTCAATAGATTTGACATACCAATCAAAGATGCTGTCGTCCTTGTTAGGACGCAAACTGCAAAGCAAAAGCTAAGTCACGGCTCTTCGAATGACCACAAGACGCATCCCATTATAAACGCTATTCAGCTATGGCAACAAAATGAGCCTTTAGCGCGGCAAACAGCTTTAAGTCTGCTTGCATATCAACTGCAGAGATGGATGGGGTTTTATGGAAAAAGCAACAACTACTATTACTCAGATGAGGTATGCCCGAACGCGGTGTCCTGGAGATTGTTACTTAGAAATATTCTTGTTGAACTATGCTCCGATCCTGCGACGACAACTGTGGACGGGTTGACTTACGGCTTATGGTATTCGAAAAACAAAGGGAGAGTTATTAGTGTCATCGCACATCATCTTAACACCATAGGACAAACCCTACCTGAGATAACAATCCGAACCCCTAGCAGGACTGCCAATCTGCCAATTTGTCCGGTAAAATTGACTGAGGAAGAGCAGCTGCGTGTCGAGACTATCCATTCAGTTAAGGGTGGCACATTTGATGCAGTGTTGTTATTATCTTCACCGGATGGCCGAGGGAAAACAGGGTTTTGGGAGAGCTGGTTAAACTCTGAAGACGAGTCTGGAAGAATAGGCTATGTGGCTAGCACGCGTCCACGCTACCTATTGTGTTGGGGTGTTAAGAGGCTTACGGATGTTCAAAAACTGGAATTGGAAAAACTGGGATTGATAAATCGCGACAGTGATAAATCGTAGTCCCACGGTGGCTGAGAAAATTACTGTATCCATTTTTACTTTTCTTGAGGTGCCGAAATATGGTGATCGAGACAAAACGGTTGATTCTGCGCCCCTTTTTGGAGACGGACACGACGGATGTCTATGAGTATCTGAAAGAGCCCGCGGTCAACTGCTTTGCCAGCATGAAGCTGCATTCCCTGGACGAAGCAAAAGCGGAAATGAAAAAGCGCCTGAGGGAGACGGAGTACTATTTTGCCATCACCCTGAAGGAAGGCGGCAAGGTGATCGGCGAGATCGACGCCTATCCGGAGGCGGGCGAGCCCCACGCAGGTGAGGACGCCGTGCGGGACACATTCAGCCCCTGCTGGATGCTGAATGAGGCCTACCAAGGCAAGGGGTACGCCTTCGAGGCGGCCCAGGCCTTCTTTGACTATCTTTTCTCCCAAAAGGGCGCAAGGCGCATTTACGCCTATACTGAGGACTACAACCTTGCCAGTCAGCACCTGTGCGAGAAGCTAGGCATGCGCCGGGAGGGCGTGTTTCTGGAATTCATCTCCTTTGTGAACAATCCAAACGGCACGCCCAGGTATGAAAACACGGTGCAGTATGCCATTCTGGAAAAAGAGTGGGACCGGCAGCAGTCCCAGTAGGCAGTTGGAGGTACGATATGGGCGCAGCTTCTCTTTCAGAGTATGTGGCGTCGCTGAACGAAGAACAGCGGCGGCATGTCAGCGCATTTATTGACTTTATGGGGGCGGAATACCCGCAGTTGACCCCTAAAATCTCCTTTTCTATGCCCATGTGGCTGCTGGGGAAGAAGATGTACGAGGGATATGTAGCAATCTCTGCTGCGAAGGCCCATTTCTCTATCCATTTTTCCGATGAGGAGTTTCTGAACCGCCTGTCTGAGCGTCTGCCCGCCTGCAAGAAGGGAAAGCGGTGCATCAATATCAAATACGGCGATGAGAAGTCCCTTTATGCAGTCGAAGAACGTATCAGCGATTTTCTGAAGATCTATCGCTCTGAAGAGAGCGAGTCCCTATGAAGGGTACAGATGAAATCGGCTGCTGCGGCGCCTACTGCAAGACCTGCCGTGAATTTGAGAAGACCTGCAATGGCTGCAAGGCGGGGTATCTGGACGGCTCCCGGAACCTGAGCCGGGCAAAGTGCAGGATGAAGAAATGCTGTCTGACCAAAGGCCACATCACCTGCGCGGACTGCGAGGAATATGACCACTGTGAGATCATTCAGTCCTTTCTCAACCGCCCCGGCTACAAATACGGCAAGTACAAGCAGGCGCTGGAGTACATCCGCGCCCACGGCTACTCTGCCTTTCTGAAAGCGACGGAGCACTGGACAAACGCCTATGGCAAGTACCCGAAACAGGACAATTGAAACAAACAGTAGCGCCTGCTGAACGTCCACGGATATCAGTGGGCGCTATTCTTTGTATATAGCTTGTTAAATACTGATACGCCTGGTGCGAGAGCAAAGCAGAATTGGGGCAACAGCCAGTTGCTTTGCTTTTCGCTCCCGCTGTGGTACAATCCGGGCAAGGTGGTGATCAAGATGGATACCAAAGAAATCCTCCTGGAACTACGCACAAAGCGCGGACTCTCCCAGGAGCAGTTGGCGGAACAAGTGCATGTGACCCGGCAGG
>OGGQ01004606.1_pt1 | contig 11087 bp, 11 predicted proteins | sample 1571191 | NCBI WGS metagenome assembly OGGQ01 (sample SAMEA2582061, study PRJEB24529) | metagenome | biome: Human gut stool | place: China | collected 2011
CCCGGTGTCCTGGGCGGCAGGTAGAATTCCTTATACTCTTTTTTATAGTCAAAGGTCACGGCTATTTCCTCCTTTTCTTCGGCTGTTCTTGAAGGGCCAGACAGGTGAGGCGGGTGAGGGCAGTCATGGTGTCCCGGTCGTCCACATCCTCCACCCAGATATAGTCCCTGGCGCCCTCATAGGGCGGAACCTTGGGCAGGTCGGGAAAGGCCGCCTCGCCCGCCGGGGTAACCTTGACAAAAAGTTGGTCGTCACAGATGACGGCGAAAAACACACCGCCGCAGTAGAGGCCATATTCGCCGAACATCTTACGGCTGCGGATGGTGCCCGCCTCCCGCAACTGCTCGGCCACATAGTCCACAAAGTCCTGATGAGAGGCCATGTCAATCCCTCCTGTAACGATGGGCCAGCGCTTTTGTCAACGCACCAAGCTGCTCCCTCAACTCCTCCGGCTCCAGCAGCTCCGCCTTGTCCCCGAAGGTGAGCACCCAGCTGAGCACGCTGTCGGTGTCGGGAAAGCCGCCGGTAAAGCGCAGCCTGCCGTCCGGCTCCACAGTAAAGCGGTCCGCCCCGTACTCCTCCACCAGCCGCCAGCGGCAGGTGGAATCAAAGAGAACGGTGACCTGATACTTGATCGGGAAGATCCGCTCCGGCTCCAGGTCGGGCAGGGGTGCGTATCTTGGTTCAAAGGGTTCTCCGGCGGTGAGGTCCGTCATGCGATTCAATTTGAACATACGGAAACCCTCCCGCATCCGGCACCAACCCCATACATACCAGGTGGACCAGTGGAACACCAGGTAGAAGGGCTCCACAGTGCGCACAGATTCCCCTTTGGGGGAGAAGTAGGCGAAACGGATGGTGCGGTGCTGCTCGATGGCACCTTGGATCAGTTCAATTTTGGGCGGCAGGCTGGTTTTATACCAAGAGGAAAGGTCGATGAGCATGTGCGCACCGCCGGGCACCAGCCCGCCCGTCCCGGCGGACAGTTTTTCCATCAACTGGGCGTAACGCCGGGTGCCGCTGACGCTGTCCAGGCTCCTGAGGCCTGCCAGGATGGCCTGCATCTCCGGGGCGGTGAGCACGGTCCTGTCCACCCGGTAGCCCTCCATGATAGAAATGCCGCCCCCAGCACCCTGGGCGGTGGCGATGGGGATGCCCGCCCGACACAGGGACTCAATGTCCCGTTGGATGGTCCGCCGGGACACCTCGAACTGCTCCGCCAACTCCGGGGCGGTGACCTTCTCCCGCTGAAGCAAAATGGACAAGATGCCGATGAGTCGCTCCATCTTCATGGGGTACACCGCCTTTCGCATTTCTGTCTGCATTATAGCATAGGAACACGACAACTGTCTGTCATGTTTATCTTGAGAGAAAAACTTTTGCCGGTGGGATCTGGGATTGTCTTGCCGTGGAGGGCATGGTATCATGGAGGCAGATTTTCCGGGAGGTAGCGGACATGGAAGATCAGTTTCTCAATCTAACAGAAGAAAATCTGGACCGGGAGCATCTGTGCTGCATTATCCGCAGCAAGAAGCCTCACCCCGGCGTGGAGGCCAAGCGGGTCTGGCTCCGGGAGCGGCTCCGGGATGGACATGTGTTCCGCAAACTGGATACCAAGGGTGTGGTGTTCATCGAGTACGCCCCGCTGGAGACGGCCTGGGTACCCTTGGAGGGGGATAACTTCATCTATATCTACTGTCTGTGGGTCAACGGGGAGTTCAAGGGCAAGGGCTATGGCAGGCAGCTGATGGAGTACTGCCTGGCTGACGCCAGGGCCAAGGGAAAGTCCGGTGTGTGTATGCTTGGGGCGGAAAAGCAAAAGGCCTGGCTCTCAGACCAGGCCTTTGCAGAGAAATATGGATTTGAAACCGTGGATACCACCTCGGACGGCTATCGGCTGCTGGCAATCTCCTTTGACGGGACGAAACCCCGCTTCGGGGAGAATGCCAAACAGCAGGCGATTGAACCTCAGGAACTGACCGTCTATTACAGTTCCCAGTGTCCCTACATCCATCAAAGTGTGGAGTTAGTGCGCAAAACCTGCGAAGAACTGGAGACACCCTGCACTCTCATTCCGGTGGACACCCTGGACAAAGCCAAATCTCTGCCCTGCGTGTTCAACAACTGGGCGGTATTCTATCGGGGAAAGTTCGTGACAGTAAATCTGCTGGACGCAGCCGCACTGAAGCGGCTTCTGAAAAAATAAGGTGTGCCTATGGAAATCAGAAAAGTGGAGACGGACAAAAAGAGATATCTCGACTTACTGCTGCTGGCTGACGAGCAAGAGGACATGGTGGATCGCTATCTGGAGCGTGGGACCATGTATGTGCTGGAGGACGATAGCGTCAAGGCCGAATGTGTGGTGACGGATGAGGGAGACGGCATTCTGGAGCTGAAGAACATTGCCGTGGAGCCCGCCTTCCAGAGCAGAGGCTACGGAAAGGCCATGATCGACTTCCTTGTCCGAATCTACAAGGAGCAGTATACGGTGCTGCAGGTGGGGACCGGAGATAGTCCCTCCACGATCCCATTTTATGAATCCTGCGGCTTTCGCAGGCACCATCTGGTCAAGCACTTTTTCACCGACCACTACGACCACCCCATCTACGAGGGCGAGGTGCAGCTGGTGGACATGGTGTACCTGCAAAGAGAACTATGAGGAAGCGGAGCGCCCGTGTGAGCGCTCCGCTTTGCATTAAGTATCCCTGAAATAGACAGAGAGGGCCAGTGTGCGCCACTTTTTGGGGGTATGATGGCCTGTCCCTGATTCAGCCGGTGTAGGCATCCTCTGCCGTATTCTTGAAATTCTGCTTTTCCAGCCATTCCCGTTCCTCTTCGGTCTCAGGGATATCGATTCGCTCAACCTTGAAGATCACCGGCCGGGTTCCGTCGTTGCAGCAGGCGATCATCATCCGCTCATCATTGGTCCACTTGTGCATGATGGATCCGCCCTGGAGAGCTGTGTAGACATACCGGCTGATGGCGTCCCACGCCTCCCCGCAGAATTTCCCGTTCATCAGGTGATAAAAATCGTCACGCTCCGGGGTGCGCTTGAGCAAAAAGGTATCTCCCTTCTGAAAGAAGGGACAGGGTCCCGACTTGGGGTTTGCAAGGTACTGCTCCTGGTACTCCGGAAACACCTTGGTGTCCAGTACCGTGATTCTGCATTCGTGCTGCATGGTTTCACCCTCCTTGGTATTTCACATTCCGTCCGGCAGGATGGGGCAGACTGCCTTTTGTTCCCATTGTATCTGGGAAAGGCTCTGCTGGCAAGAGGATCAGATCGGGAGATCAGGCATATCAGTTTTTAACAAGCTATATACAAAGAAATAGCTGCTATAAAGCATATTTAAAAATAGGCCTTTGAACCAACAAAACGAGAGATACGGGCTATAAACAATTCCCAATACTCAAAAAATGCAATTATTATAAGAGAAATGGAAGCATTTAGCGCTAATTTCTCAAATCTTTCTCACTTTAGCGCCTTCTTCAGAAGAATTTCTCCCTCCGCTTGTGATGGTCAATTTTTATAAAAGTATATAACTATTTCCCAATCTTTAAGGGAGTTGTTCGCGCTTTGAGAGGTTATTGGTAATCTTTTTACGATTATTCGTTTCTGATTCCTAAAACGACTTAAACGGTTGAACTAAATTTTTTCTGGTTATTTCTAATTGGTTTTAACCATTTCCGCTACATTTCGCTCACTCTTTGACGCTCTTAATTCCACTGTTTCCGAGTGCTCCGGCGCTGTCTGTGGTCAAACATGTGGTCAAAGAGCCCTTCTTGACCAGGCGCGGTATCCGCTGCCGCGCCTGTCCAGAAGGGCTCTTTTTCATGTTCAGGTTTGAGGTATTGTACCTCTGCAGAGGCCGAGAAGCAAGAGGTTTTTTCGAGTCAGGCGTATCAATTTTTAACACGCCTATACAAAGAATACGGCCTGGAGGAATCGCCCCAGTTATTCCTCGTCTGTCTCCAACTCGATCTCGTCATGGGGGAATGGATTGCAGGCCAGAAGATCCAATAGCTTCTGTCGAAGGTCCCTTTCACCCATCTGAGAGCAGGACAGGAGAATGTCTTCCTGAGGGCTGCCCACATAGGCGCTTTGAAAAAGTTGTCGAGCCAGACGATCATCTGTCTTAAGGTGATCCAGCAGCCTGGGGCGAATGTATCCGGACAGGCAGAGATCATACAGTTCGTTTCCCAGTAGAAAATATGCTGCCTCTGGATCCTGAAGATGACTCTCTGCTGTGTCCAGCAAGAGTTTCATCATCTGAATCGCGGTTTCTGGATCGTGCTCACAAGTCTCCACCAAAAGATCCATGGCATCCATCTCGGATAGTTCCTCTGTTGACCAATGCCTAACCGCCTCCGGAAAGGCGGCAATGAGCAAATCCCGGCATGCCCACTCATTTTCGGAAAAATCCCATCGGCGCACCATATCCTCCAGCTCAGTCCGGGAAAAACTCCGTAGAGCCTCCTCGGCGGAGGTATCTGTCACCGTAACAGTGACCTGGATAGTAGGTGAGGCTGCCTGTATCAACTTGGCTTTCTCCGAGGGATGGAGCGAGGAAATCCCGCCAAAATCGCCGCCCCAGCCACACTCCCATCGGCTGCCCCGGATTATCACAGGACTGCCACAATGCGGGCATCGAATGGTCACCATAGAGGATACCTCCTTTCCTGTTGCCATTCTACCGAGGAACCGCCTGTTTGGCAAGACCTATCGGCTCAGCAGCCAGGCAATGCCGGCGGCGGTGCGCTCCGCCGCTTGGTCGTAGTGGTTACCTGGATTCAGCTGGAACACCGTATCGATCCCCTTGTCCTGATAGAATGCCTGAATCTCCTCCGTGTTCTTACGGACGCTCCGCAGGACTGGGTTCCGAGTCTTGCTCTCCTTGTCCCCTAAAGAAAAGTACATGCAGTCAGGCTGGCGCTTGGGTTTGTGGGAAAAGATGTACTCCTTCATGTCGGGAAACCAGAGAGAGCCGGACATACTGCCTACCCGGGCAAACAAATCCGTCCGGTAAATGGCGTATAGGGCAAACAGCCCGGCCAGAGAATACCCGACGATCCCCCGCCAGGACGGAACTCCGGCAAGTTCCTTCTCTGCCGTTGGGATAATCTCCGTGGTCAGGTGCCGTAGATAGTCGTCTGCTCCGCCGGTACAGGATTCGGCGTTTCTGAAGACTGGTGGACTGTCCCAGGGCACCATGTCGTGGTTCCAGTCCAGATCACTGATGGCCACCAGCGTAAACGGTGGGCAGCCAGTGGCCTGTGCGGTCTCATATACCTTAAGGCCTTCGCCACAGAAGGTGTTGAGGTAGATGATAGGCGCAGTTGTTTTCAGACTTGGAAAAATCGATGCGGTCTTACTGCCTATTATAAAGTGAAGCATATCAGGAATTACCCGCTTTCTATCCAAGTGATACGGTTCGGTAGTTCCCATATTTTAGCGTAATATTATTAAGTCTGCAAGTTTGCAGTATTGTTACGGATAATTTCTGAGATGGGATGGAACGCAAGCGAGTAGTCCTATTTACCGGACAGATATTGTGTTATGAGCACAAAGTGAACTTTTAATGATGGCAGTGCCAACAATGAGGTTACTAAATTTATAGATGGAACAGCGGGAAATCTATTCCGGCAAGTTAAAGTGCTTGTCGAATATTGAAAATATAAGTATACTGGGCATAACAGTGTCCACTCTCTGGGAACACAGCACATATTTGATTTTTTAAGACAGGGGTAGGAATCATGACTGAGGTAGTAGCAGCCCTGATCTGGGATCAGGGCAAGTTTATGATCTGTCAGCGCCCGGCCCATAAGGCCAGAGGGCTGCTGTGGGAGTTTGTAGGCGGCAAGGTGGAGCCAGGCGAAACCAAGGAGCAGGCGCTGATCCGCGAGTGCCGGGAGGAACTGGCTGTCACACTGGATGTCGGCGAGGTGTTTATGGATGTGACCCATGAATACCCAGATCTGATTGTTCATCTAACTTTGTTTCATGCAACCATTCGGGAGGGTGTTCCCCAGAAACTGGAGCACAACGATATTCGGTGGATTATGGTAGATGAGATAGAGCGATATGAGTTTTGTCCGGCTGATGTTGAGATATTGGAACGGCTTAGGAACTCCATTTAAATTCACTATTATAGATCTGAAATCCTACATTGTTTGTCACTATATCAAGAATATTCATATAACTGGATTATAAAATTGGAAAAATCAATTTTATTTTGAATTTTTGCGGGTTTTGTCGTATAATGAACAGCAGACACTTTCATATCACTGGGAAGATAGTTATGGGGTGAACAGTAGTTATGAATTATAATAAACTTTGGAAAATGCTGATTGACAAAAATTTGATGAAGAAAGATCTGATAGAAATGGCGGGCATTACTACAAACGCAATGGCCAAAATGGGAAAGGGTGGCGATGTATCTACCCAGGTCTTGAGCAAAATTTGTAATGTGTTAGATTGCAAGTTAGAAGATATAGTAGAATTGGATTCAGAGCAGGAGTCCTGATTATTGTACTTTTAGTATGTTAGAATGTTTGACAATAAGGTGATTGCAGATGTGGTGCAAGAATTGCAATATAGAGACAAATGAACAATACTGCCATATCTGTGGCGGTGAAACCACCGAGGATCTTCCTGTTGAAATCTATTGGTGCAGCCACTGTAATACTCCCATTATTCAGTCGGTAAAGCAAGTGGGCAAAGGAACTTGCCCGATTTGTAAATCTAATACCAAATACATGACTGCGGATCTTCGACCTGTCTTCCCTCAGGAGCGGTTACTCTTGGAGGTTCTTTTAGGGAAAAAGCCTCACGAATTAATTGAAAAGTCTGTGTGGGCTTCTAACAGCCGCTATTATATTGATGGAAAATCAATTTCTATTTCGAGTAAAACCTTTCAAGAGGCAGATGCTGAAGCAATTGCAAAAGTTCTTGAACTGGAGGCACCCCAAAATACATATGTGCATTTCGACAAGCATATTGATACATTCGTTGAGGCCAATAAAGACCGCCTTAATTATCTTATTGACGAGGCACATCGGTTTGTGAAACGCGCTGCTGCCAAATTTGATGAGGAACATATTGTTGTGTCGTTCTCAGGCGGTAAAGACTCGACCGTCACTGCTGATTTAGTTACGAAAGCGTTGAGCAATCCTGAACTGACGCATATTTTTGGAAATACGACTTTGGAATTTCCGTATACGATTCAATATGCCGAAAGATTCAATGCTGCGCATGAGCAGTGTTTCTGGATTGCCAAAAATAATGAACAGAACTTTTACGATGTTTGCGAGGATATTGGCCCACCGGCTCGAATGATGCGCTGGTGCTGCTCTATGTTTAAGACTGGCCCAATTACTCGAATCATCAATAAGTTGTATAGAGACTCAAGGATTCTGACTTTCTATGGAATTCGAAAATCCGAGTCCGTTAGTAGAAGCAAATATAATCGGATCGAAGATGATGCGGAGTCTGTAAAAATCCAACAGCAGACGGTTGCCTCCCCGATTTTCTTCTGGAAAGATCTCGATATTTGGCTTTATATCTTGGCCGAAAAAATTGATTTCAATGATGCATATCGTCTTGGTTATGATCGTGTTGGCTGCTGGTGTTGTCCGAATAATAATCAGAGAGCACAGTTCCTGTCGAGAATCTATATGCCGGAGCAGTCCCGAAAATGGCGGGACTTCTTGGTGTCTTTTGCTCAAAAGATTGGAAAGCCTGATCCTGAAGTCTATGTAGACACAGGAAAATGGAAAGCTCGTCAAGGTGGAAACGGTCTGGCTTCTGCCGGAGATGTTAAAATTAAATTTACCAACTGCACTACCGAGGAGCATGCCAAGATTTATCGTTTGGTTCGTCCCTTTGATGATGAACTTATTGGGATGTTCACACCTTTTGGCCGCATTGCTCCTGAACTCGGTCAGAAACTCCTTAACGAAGTCCTTGTTTTGGACAGTAGAACAAATGTCCCGATACTTTCGCTTCAACCGTTTGGCCAACAGGGGTACGATTATGCAGTAAAAATTCGGACTATGAATGTTGCTGACCACGATGATTTACAGCGGATGGTCGGTTATCAGATCCGCAAATTTAATGCTTGCCGCAAATGTTTGAAGTGTGAGTCGCTATGCCCAGCGGGTGCAATTTCTATTATTGGCGATAACTACTACATTAACCCAGACAAGTGTGTTCACTGTAAGATGTGTGTTACACCGAAGTATCTTGATGGCGGATGCATGATGGATAAATACCTAAGAACAAAGTAATTAGAACAGAGGTAGCGATATGGCTATGAAATTTAGAGCCCATGATACTTTTTTCATCCGCAAAGGATGGCTGAGTAAGGGCATGAAATATGTCTGCAATAAGCCAGATGTTTTTATAGATAAAAATGATCCGCCTATGGATGTACTTGGCATTGGCTCTAACATGGTCAAAGCATTAAGATACTGGCTTCAAACTGTTGGGCTAACGATAGAGCCAAACTCTGGACGCCGGACACAGCGTTTTACCAAACTTGGAAAAGCTATCTTTGAGCATGACCGATTCATTGAAGAAACTGGAACTTTATTCCTTTTGCAATATAAACTTGCAAGTAATAAGGAAGATGCAACTGCATGGTACTATTTCTTCAACGAGTTTACCATGTCCGAGTTTACTAAAGAAGACTTTGTGGCAAATCTACAAAACTTTGTTCTAATGAACGAGCCAAACACTTCTGTTGCAATTAGATCACTGAATGATGATTTTACTTGTATCATCAACACATATCTCCCAAAATTTAGGAGTGGTTCTCCCAGGAACAACCCGGAAAATAATATTGACTGCCCTTTTGGTGAATTGGGGCTTGTGGATGTTCTTAGCAAAGTGCGCCGCACTTATAAGAAAACGATTCCTTCTGTTGCTTCAATCAATCCCTGGGTCGCTCTTGCAGTTATTCAGGATCAGTCAAAAGGGAGAAAAGAGATTAAAGAGATACATCTATATGATGGTGATGTGTTTTGTCAGCATAACGCATTTCGAGCCCCTGGTGCTGCAGCAGCAGAAATCTTTGAAGTCCAGCATAACAAGACAGACTACTTCCAACAGATGTATAGCAACATGCATCGCCAGATCATATCTCATCCCCAATTTATCCGGGAAAGTAATATGGAAGAATTGGGAGAGCTTACTTTTGTGTTCTTGGCCATGGATTCCGGACCAGATAAACAGGTCGTCGTTGATTACCTTTCTTCGAAAGGCATCAGTTTTATTGATACTGGTATTGATATACAGCAAACATCAAACGGCCTTTTAGGGACAACTCGCTCCACACTTAGCGAATCCGGAAATCGAGAGGCTATAAACCGCAATGTTTCATTTGCCGTAGCAGAGAAAGGTCTGTACGAAAGCAATATCCAAACAGCTGAATTGAATGCGTTTTGTGCGCTGACTGCAGTTTTACGTTGGAAAGCCATGGTAGGTTTTTATCGAGATGCTAACCAGATGTCAAACTGTGTTTACAACACAATCGACGGAGAATTCAAATGGGATTGACCGAGTTCAAGCCATCTGTTGTACGCCGAATTCCGGATCAGTTGGATTATGGCATACTCTATGTGTGTTTTGAATGTAATGTGGTTGTACATTTATGTGCATGTGGTTGCGGTGAAAAGGTGGTTCTCCCTCTTTCGCCATCCTGCTGGTCGATCGAATACGATGGCGAATTTGTGTCGATGAGACCATCTGTTGGCAACTTCCAGATGCCCTGTCGTTCACATTACTGGATCAAACAGAATCGGGTCCTTTGGGTAAAAGACGCTGATACCTTTACCGGTACGCAGGATACAAATGCAGAAATTCAAGCCAAGCATCATAGACAATGGTTTGGTTGGCTGAAAAAGCTATTTATGTCATAAGTTCAACAGGGCTGGCCTTGGCAGTTTGTGCCAAGGCCAGTTTATTTTTTAAGCGAATAAGCATATGGCCTTTTCAAAGAAAAACTCCATAAGTTCTGTCCTAATTCGGTAGTGTCAACATTCTTTCGCAAATTTAGTTTGCAGTCTCTGGAATAAATGAGGTCAGCCAGCAATAGAGGCATCCTCAAGGACCGCCTCCAAGTGCTTCATGTTCATGTACTTCTTGTTGCCCCACTGAGTACCGGCCACATGGCGCAGCCGGGCACAGACTAGCATAAGGGCGGAATTGCCGTCCGGGAAGCTCCCCACCACGCGAGTGCGGCGGCGGATTTCCCGGTTCAGTCTCTCAATTACATTATTGGTCCGGATGCGAGTCCAGTGCTCGCTGGGGAAATCGCAGTAAGTCAGTGTTTCTTCAATGCCGTCCTCCACCTTCCTGGCGGCCTCTTTCAGCTTCATGGAGCGCAGTTGCTCCACCACGGCTTTGGCCTTTTCCCGGGCGGCTTTCTTGCTCTCCTGGGCATGGATCGCCTTGAGCATTTTTGCCACCAGTTTCACCTTGGAGCGAGGCGTGACCGAGAACACATTGCGGTAAAAGTGGACGGTACAGCGCTGGTACTTGGCTTCGGGGAATACTTCTCCCACAGCCTCCAGCATACCAAGGCATTTGTCGCCAACCACCAGTTTGACCCCATCCAGGCCACGGCCGCGCAGCCATTGAAAGAAGCTGACCCAGCTGGCCTTGTCCTCTTTCATGCCTTCGGCGGCACCAAGAACCTCACGATATCCGTCCTCATTCACCGCGATCGCCACCAGAATGGCCACATTTTCAAACTCTCCACCCCAGTTACGGCGCAGGTAGATCCCATCCACATAGACATACGGATATCGCCCACCTTGCAGAGGGCGGTTCCGCCAATCCTCGATGTGGACATACGCTTTCTTGTTCAGCTCACTGATGGTGGCCGGAGACACCTTGCTGCCCCAAAGCGCTTCTGTGATGTCCTCCACACGCCGGACAGATACACCTGCCAGGTACATCTCAATGAGCGCCTCTTCCACGCTGCTCTCCCGACGGCGATACCGCTCAATGATAGCGGTCTCAAAGGGAATTCCCTTGAGCTTAGGCACCTTGAGGGTGACATCCCCGGAGGTGGTGGTGAGGCTGC
>OGGQ01004614.1_pt1 | contig 11060 bp, 10 predicted proteins | sample 1571191 | NCBI WGS metagenome assembly OGGQ01 (sample SAMEA2582061, study PRJEB24529) | metagenome | biome: Human gut stool | place: China | collected 2011
ATGACGGTATAACCTTCGATGCGCACCCGCATAGCGGGTGGTTTATTTGTTTCGCTCCCAAGGTGCGAAACGGACTTAAAGTCACCAAATCAAAGAGAAAAAGAGCTCTTCGGCTCTTTTATACTTATTCTTCAATTTCAATGGTTGAATCAAGGTCCAAAACAAGTTCATCAGATGTTTCTTCAACTTGTGCTTCTTCAACAATATCCTCTTCATCTGGTTCAATCAAACCATAGTGTACACGTACTTTATGATCAATTTCTTCAAAAATATCTGGATGATCTGCCAAATATTTTTTAGCATTTTCAGATCCTTGACCAATCTTCTCTCCATTATATGAGAACCATGCTCCAGCTTTTTGAATAATGCCTAAGTCACTAGCGATTTTTACAAGCTCACCTGTTTGTGAAATCCCTTCACCATACATAATTTCAACAAAGGCTTCTTTAAATGGTGGAGCAACCTTGTTTTTAACAACCTTAATTTTAGTTTCCTTACCAACATTTTGGTCTTTTTTATCGCCAGTCCCTTTGATTTGCGTATTTCCACGTACATCAAGACGTACTGATGCATAGAATTTTAGAGCACGTCCACCAGGAGTTGTTTCTGGATTACCAAACATAATACCAACTTTTTCACGCAATTGGTTAATGAAAATAGCAATTGTTTTTGTTTTATTGATAGAAGCAGAAAGTTTTCGCATGGCTTGACTCATCATACGCGCTTGAAGTCCGACATGGCTATCACCAATATCTCCATCAATTTCTGCACGAGGTACCAAGGCTGCAACTGAGTCAACAACAACCAAATCAACTGCACCTGAGTCAATCAGCTTACCAGCAATTTCGAGACCTTGTTCACCTGAATCAGGTTGTGACAAAAGAAGTTCATCGATATTAACACCTAGGGCTGCCGCATAAGCAGGGTCAAGGGCATGCTCTGCATCGATAAAGGCAGCAATTCCACCTTCTTTTTGTGTTTGAGCAACAGCATGGAGGGCTACAGTTGTCTTACCTGATGATTCTGGTCCGTAAATTTCGATAATACGACCTTTAGGATAACCACCTGCACCAAGAGCAATATCCAAAGCCAGCGAGCCTGAACTCATAACTTGAACTTTCTGCTCTGCACGCTCACCAAGACGCATAACCGCACCCTTACCAAAATCTTTTTCAATATTCTTCAAAGCATCGTCAAGTGCTTTACGACGCTCATCTCCAAATTTTTTTGTAATTTCCTCTGTTTTCTTTGTTTTCTTAGCCACTTATTTTCCTCTTCTTTCTATAGTTAAAGACAAACTTAAATTATGTCTTCTTGTAATAAAGCTTGGCGAACTAGGTTAAAGGCATAGAGGGTACTAATATATCTAACATCAGAACGACTTCTTCCACCTATAACAACCTTGATTGACCTTACTTGATTCCTATCAGCAATACCAATAAATACCGTACCTGCTGGGTGTCCTTCTAATGAATCTGGTCCAGCTACACCGGTAAGTGCAATTCCATAATCGCTATCTGTTTTAGCTCGAGCACCTTCAGCCATTTTTTCTGCAGTAAAATGACTGACAACACCATGTTCTTCTAGTTGCGACAAGGGAATATCCAACATTTTAGCTTTTTCTTCAATGCTATAAGTAACAAATCCACCTTTAAATACTTGTGAGGCCCCTGAAAAATCAGCAATACTAGCCTGAAATAAACCTGCTGTTAGGCTTTCAGCTGCAGTGATAGTCTTGCCATGGTGCTTAAGCAAGCGAAAAGCTTCAAAGGCTAAACTATTAGACTCTCCATATCCATAAATGAAATCAGATAAGGATTTTCCATCTAGAGTTTTAGTCGAACGAATTTGTTTCTCTAAAACATCTAGTTTTTGATCTGCTTCTTCTTGCGAAGAAGCCTTTGTTGACAAGCGAAGTGTTACTTCCCCCACTTTAGCATATGGAGCTATGGTTGGATCTGTTTGGTTAACAATAAACTCCTTCAGAATAGTCACTAATTGACTTTCTCCAACGCCGAAGAATCTTAGGACTCTCGAATAAAGACTCGAGTGATTCTCAGTAAGAGCTGGAATAAGTTCTTGATTCACCATAGGTTTGAGTTCACTCGGTGGCCCAGGTAAGACTACATAGGTCACCCCTTGAGCAGTAATAATCCCTCCAACTGCAAGACCTGTCGGGTTTTGCAAGGGAATAGCCCCCTCAACAATTTGTGCTTGACGTTCATTATTAGGCGTTCGTGTGTGTTTAGGACGAGTACCAAAGAAACTATCCAGTTTTTTACTAGCCTCCTCATCAAAAACGAGTTCTTTTCCTAAAAATTTAGCCAGGGTTTGCTTGGTTAGGTCGTCCTCAGTAGGGCCAAGTCCACCACAAAGTATGACTAAATCACTACGCTGACTGGCTTGATCAAGAACTGAAAGTAGGCGGCTTTCATTGTCTCCTACTGCTGTATGAAAATACACGTCAATTCCTAGTTCAGCTAGTTTCTCAGATAAAAATTGGGCATTGGTATTGGTGATTTGCCCGGTTAGGATTTCAGTTCCTACTGCAATCAATTCAGCTTTCATTGGTTCACCTATATTACTATTCGTAAAATAATCTCAAAAACATGTTCGTTTATAAACTAACATGTTTTTCTCGTCTTGTCAATCAAATCTACTCATTTATTTGAAGTCACAGTTGTTTTCATGATCATTCACAAATCCTGCGGCTTGTAAAAATGAATATATAGTAGTCGGTCCTAAAAATTTGAACCCTCTCTTTTTTAGGTTTTTGGCAATCTGTTGGGATAAGTCAGTTGATGATGGGACATCCTTATATGTGGGTACATTATTTATCAAGGGCTTTCCGTCAAAGAAATGCCAAAAATAATGGGACAGTGAGCTAAATTCGTCTTGGATTTTTAGTACTTGTTTGGCATTATTTACGGTTGCTTCTAGCTTAAGTTTGTGCCTAATGATGTCTGGATTTTGAAGCGCATCTTCAAGTTCACTTAGGCTAAACTGGGCAACACGCTCAATATCATAGTCATGAAAAACACGATTAAAGGCCTGTCTTTTATTTAAAACAGTTAACCAAGAAAGCCCTGACTGATAACTTTCTAAGCAAAGCAGCTCAAAAAGTTTTTGGTCGTCACCAATAGGCTTTCCCCACTCCTTGTCATGATAATCACAATATAATTTATTGTTTGTTGGAACCCAACGACAACGATTGACCATTGCTTACCTCATTTCATCAACATTTTAAGAGCCGATTTAATGTATTGCTCTGCCGTTTCATTAGTTCCTTCGAAGAAGGCCTTGATTTTCTTAAGTTCTGCGGCTTTATAACCAAGAGCAATCAAGGCTTCCATAGCCTCATCCAATTGATGATTCCCTTCAGGTTGACTTGGTGTCGTCTTGGTCGTTTCTGTTGGTAACTCTGCAAATTTCCCTGCCAAATCCAGAACCATTTGTTGAGCTGTCTTTTTACCAATCTTTGGAAACTTCATCAAGTACTTGATGTCACTATTATCAACAGCAGCAACCAAGCCTTGATTATCATCTACAGCAACAATGGCTAGGGCAGTCGTCGGACCTATTCCAGAAACTGAAATAAGCTTAAGGAAGACCTCTTTTTCATCTTCAGTATGAAAACCAAACAGAAGGTGGGCATCATCTCTAATAACCTGATGAAGATAGACTTGGATAGTCTGATTCATTTGGTCAGAAAAACTATATGGATTCGCTACAGTGACAATATAACCTAAGCCGTTTGCTTCTATAACAATATACTTGGCGGTAATTTTCACTAGAGTTCCCTTGATGTAATCATACATAGCGTGTGATTTCCTTTCTCGTTCGTTTCTTCAATGGTTTGCTTTATCATTTTATACTCGTAAGATAATTGTCTTGAGTGTTTATTTTGTCATCTCAAGCACTGCTGTACTATTGTAACAAAAAATCCACTCGAAAGTGGATTCTGTTTGCTCTATTTTAAGGATGACTACTCGTCTTTAAAGTATCTGTAATCATCTTCAGGCCTAATAGAATATATGTTACAACGCCTAAAGTAAAGGCAATGCTAGAAACATTTACTAGAGTATTCTCCAAACTTGGTTGACCTAACCAGGCCAAAATATAGAAAATCAAGCTAGTCGCTAAAAATGTTAAACCAACAAATACAAAGTGTTTATTAGTTTTTGTTAGGTGTCTCATCACTCTACCTCCTAACTTAAAAATCAGGCAATCATCCTACAATGACATGCTAAAACATTAGAAGATTTCTCATCTTCACCACTATTATAAATCTAACATTCCTATTCGTAAAGCAAGATCAAAAAAAGTTTTAATACTTCCCTAGGTCACGTAGACTGGTATGATTTTCTTGAATTCGACGGAACATTTTTTCCATATCAGACTTGGTAAAGTTGACAAGTACTGGACGTCCGTGAGGGCAATTGTAGGGATTTTTACACTGTGCAAGCTGTACTAGGAGGTCACGCGCAGAGTAATCATCAAGTGCATGATTGGCCTTGATTGAACGTTTACAACTCATCATGATGGCTAGCTCAGCACGGTAGGTCTTGACAGACACTTCATTCGTCAAAAGAAGCATGTCACACATTTCATAGACCGCTGATTCAATCTCTTCTTCCTTCATCCAGATAGGATGTTCACGAAGAATGAAGGTATTATTCCCATAAGGCTCTAAATAGATACCAACCTGGTTCAGAAGGGACATTTTTTCTTGTAAACTAATGTAATCTGAACCTGAAAATTCAAAGAGATAAGGAACCAAAAGCTGTTGTAGACTGCTGTCAACCTCACCGATCTTTTCGCGATAGTACTCATACTTGACACGTTCTTGGGCAGCATGCTGGTCAATGATGTAAAGTCCACCTTGTCCTTGAGCAAAGAGATAGGTTCCATGCATTTGACCAAAAAACTCCAACTCAGGGAAGGTTGATGTTTCCTCATTGTCCAGAGTTTCAAGCATGCGCTTCATTTTCGACTTGTTTTTATAATCAAGTTTTTCGTGTTCACTATCACTTTCATCTGCTAAACGTTGTGCTTGTTTAACAGAAGGTTGCGGTTTGTTTTCTACCGATGAAACTGGAGACTCTGACTCTGATACAAGAGGTTTGATATCCTCTTGAACTGTCTCTGGTTTGACAAAGAAATCATTACGACTGCTATCATAGTAAAGATTGGTTTGTTTGAGTGGAAGACTGGTTTGAACTGGCTTAGCTGCACCTCTAGTACTAGACTTGGCTAGATTTTCAAGGGCATCAGGAATCAAATCCTGCTCTCTAAGGCTTTGAGCAATGGCTGAGCTGATAAGGGCCATGAGCTCTTTTTCTTTAGAGATACGTACTTCCTGCTTTGTTGGGTGAACATTGACATCGGCCAAGTAAGGATCAATCTGAATATCAATAACTGCAATAGGGAAGCGTCCTACCATGAGTTTAGAGCCATATCCATCAAAAATAGCACGGTTAAGCAGGAAGTTTTTAATATAACGTCCGTTAATGAGAATCGTGATGTAGTTACGATTTGCACGGGTCAACTCAGGGAGACTAACATATCCAGAAACTTCAAAATCAAGGTCAGAATTTGAAATCTCCACCATTTTTTTAGCCGTTGTCAAACCATAAATACCAGCAATAGCTTGACGGAGGTCTCCAGTACCTGATGTCTGTGTCAACTGACGACCATCATTAAGCAAGGTAAAGGCAACCTCGGGATGAGCTAGACTTAGACGATTGACAACATCGACAATATGAGCCAACTCAGCCTGTAAACTCTTCATATACTTGAGACGAGCTGGGGTATTATAAAATAGGTTTTCAACGGTAATCTTTGTTCCAACTGGTGTTGAAATAGGGTCCTGACTCTCAATTTCTCCACCTTTAGCAACCAGTTTAGTCCCATAGGCTTCTCCATCCGCTGCTGTCACAATAGTTAGGTGGCTGATAGAAGCTATTGATGGTAGGGCCTCACCTCGAAAACCAAGGGTTCGAATACGAAAGAGATCTCCTTGATTTTTGATTTTACTTGTTGCATGACGGCGCAAACTCATGGCCACATCAGCTTGAGCCATTCCTTCACCATTGTCTGTGATTTGAATTTTTGAGAGGCCTGATTCTTCAACTTCAATGGTAATCTGGGTGCTGCCTGCATCAATAGCATTTTCCACCAACTCTTTGACAACACTGGCTGGGCGCTCTACGACCTCACCAGCAGCAATCTGGTTGGCTAACACCTCAGGTAATTCGATGATTTTTGGCATAATTATTATTTTCCCTTCTAAAAGGTTGAGAGAACAATGTTTCTAAATGTTACTGATGCTTCCTATAAAGCCATAACTCACACACAACTGTTAGCCAAGATAAGGCTGTGGCTATAACAATCATATCCCCATGACGAAGATTGAACCAAATGAGCCCAGAAAAAATCAAGAGGTAGATGACTTGGAAAATCCATTGGTAGGTTTTGGGGGAGCTTGTCGAATCCATAAACTGCTTCACAAAGAAATAAAGCAAAAGCAAGTTCAGTGTTAGTGCCTTTTCAAAAGGTGTATAAAAGCTCAAAATCAGACTGCAGACAAGAAAAATTCCTGCTAGCCATTTCATTATAGATTTCATGTGATTACCTCGTCAGTACGTTTTCATTAAGTATAGGGGTTTTCGAAAATATTTTCAACCACTTAGACACCATACAGGACCACATAGACAAACGCTATTGCTGTGGACTAGTAAATAGTGTTTAATAAAGGTGTGAAAGGGAGGAGGCCTCCTCAATTACAAACAAGAAAGGATAGTTATGAAAATAAAAGTTCAGATTGACTCGGTATTCCAAGAAGAAATGTTGCAGATTCAGGCACCTAGTCGGACGCCCAAGATTCAGCAAGTGGTCGAGTTTGTCGAATCTTTGGATGATAACCAACGACTCAAAGGAAAAAAAGATGGCGAAACTTATCTCATCGAGCCTAATGCTATTTCCAGAATTTACATCGAAAATCGCCAAGTTTTAGCTGAAACTATTCTAGGAGAGTACCACTTAGGCTTACGTCTCTATCAAGTTTTAGAAAAACTGCCATCTTACTTTATCAAAATCTCACAATCAGAGATTGTCAACCTCAAAGAAATTGAACGCTTCAACATTACCCCTAACGGCCTCGTAGAAATTCACCTTAAAAACAAGGAAACCACTTACTCATCACGCCGTTACCTCAAAGCAATAAAGGAGAAATTACAATGAAAAAGCAACTTTTTAAATCAGGCACAAAGGGCATCCTTATCGGACTTGCCGTATCCATGATTATGTCTCTTATCTGGGCACCAAGCTACATGCCTCTAAATCCTCACTCAGCCATTGGACAATGGATGACGTCACATCAGGTTCACGGATCTATGGTATTGGCCTACTGCCTCATCACTTGGTTTGCTATCGGTATCCTCTTTGAAGTCGCTAGTTATATTTTCCGTAAGGCTGAATGGAGTTTGCTTCGTGCAACCCTCACTCACTACGCCTTGACCTGTCTAGGTTTCATTCCACTAGCTACCCTCAGCGGATGGTTCCCTCTACGTTTAACTTTCTACTTGGAGCTAGTCATTGAATTCAGCCTTATCTATCTCCTCGTTTGGGTCTTCTCTTATTGGAAAATGAAAAAGGATATTGAACAACTCAACCAAGAATTGAAACACCTATAAAAGACAAGAAGCCTGTCAATTGACAAGCTTCTTTTATAGTTTCTGTTTCAAATCTGCTACAGCCATCATGACCTGCATCGGTGTCATATTGTAAATATCCAAATCACGTAACTCTTGAAGAACCGGATTTTCAGTAAAATCATCAAAGAGAGAGATTTGCTCGTTGACATGCGTTTCAGTGGCTGGCTTCTCTTGAGGCGATACCTTTTCCTGAGGTTGGATGGTAACTGTCTCACCCTCTAATTGTGTCAAGATGGTGTCAGCACGTTCCAGTAAATCTGCTGGTAAACCTGCAATCTTAGCCACATGAATACCATAAGATTTATCGGCTGGGCCATCGACAATCTTGTGAAGGAAAGTCACCTCTCCGTCCTTTTCAAGTGTCGCCACATGAACGTTGACAAGGTGTGTCAAAGTATTTGACAGGGCTGTCAACTCATGATAATGGGTAGCAAACATGGTTTTAGCCCCCACCTTGTCATGAATAAACTCAATGATAGATTGGGCCAAAGCCATACCATCATAGGTGGCTGTTCCACGTCCCAACTCATCAAAAATAATCAAAGAATTAGGTGTCGCCCGCTTAATAGCTTGGTTAGCCTCCATCATCTCAACCATGAAGGTTGACTGACCTGAAATCAGGTCATCTGCAGCACCAATACGTGTATAGATGGCATCAAAAACTGGCAAATCAATACTATCTGCTGGTACGTAAGACCCCATTTGAGCCATAACGACTGACAAAGCTAACTGACGCATATAGGTAGATTTACCACTCATATTTGGTCCTGTGATGAGCTGAACATTGGTCTGACTGTCAAAGGTAATCGTGTTTGGAATGTATTCCTGAACGCCCATAACCTTCTCAACCACCGCATGACGACCTTGATCAATAACAATACGATGCTCATCATTGAACACAGGACGAACATAATGATTAGTCTCTGCTGTAACTGCCAAACTCTGAAGCACATCGACTGTCGCAATGGCCTTAGCCAAAGATTGCAAACGGTCAATATAGCGTTCAACCTGCTCACGGACACGCATGAAAATATCATATTCGAGCGTTGATGACTTTTCACGTGCCTCGAGCATCTCACCTTCAATCTTAGCCAACTCAGCAGTTCCAAAACGCTCCGAATTTTTCAGGGTTGCCTTGCGGAAGAAATGATCAGGAACCAAGCTAAGGTTAGAGTTGGTCACATGGAAGTAATAACCATCTTTACGGTTATAATCAATTTTTAGTGTTGTAATACCAGACGCTTCACGTTCCTTGGCTTCGATGTCTGCGATCCATGACGTTCCTTCACTCATCACCTTGCGATACTTGTCCAAGGTCTCATCAAAACCAGCACGGATAATGCCACCTTCTGTAATGGTTGCAGGAGCATCTGGGTCAATAGCCGAACGAATCAGACTTTCTAATTCTGGCAGGGTATCTAACTCTTGTAAAAGACGTGACAAGGCCTCGTCATTAAAAGACTCCAAAATCGCCTTAATAACTGGAACCTGAGCTAAGGTATGACCTAGTTGAATCAAATCTTTAGGGTTAGCCTTTCCGAAAGAAACACGACTAGCCAAACGCTCAATATCGTAAACCCCTTTAAGACTCTCAGTCAGGTCACTACGCTCAAAGAAATTGTCCAAGAAAACTTGGATAATATTCTGACGCTCCATGATTGCAGTCTGATTCACTAAAGGACGGTCAATCCAAGTTCGTAAGAGACGCATTCCCATAGCTGTCTTGGTTTCATCCAAGAGCCAGAAAAGAGAACCGTGTTTCTTACCTGTTCTAGCATTTTCCAGCAAATCCAAACTTGACTTGGTCGTATAAGACATCTGCAAGTAATCCTTAATCTCATAGTGCTGAGCCTTTTGTAAATGGCTCAGCTCACGCATCTGAGTACGGTGCACATACTGGAGAAGGTTACCCGCTACACTGCTTTCCAAGTCTGTCAAGCTAGTGTCAATCAAGTGGACATCATCGTAAACCTCTGTTTCCTTGGAAAGTAGAAGGTTGAGTTGCTTCACCAAAACTTGTTCATCAGCTTCAGGTAAATCATAACCAACCACTACTTCACGTGCCTTAAGGTTCTGAATTTCACTACAAACAGAACTGAAATCATCTAATTCTGTTGCAAAAAATTCACCCGTTGACACATCCATATAGGCCAGACCAAAACGACTTCCAGCCTTGTCAATGGCCACCAAGAAATTATTGGCATTATCGGGTTTAGAGCTGTCAACCACTGTTCCTGGGGTGATAACCTGAACCACCTCACGCTTAACCACACCAACAGCCTGTTTAGGATCCTCCATCTGCTCAGCAATGGCTACCTTGTAGCCCATCTCAACCAAGACATCAATATAAGCTTGAGCTGAGTGATAAGGCACACCTGCCATAGGAATGGGATTATCAGCGTTCTTATTACGACTGGTTAAGCTAATTTCCAAAATCTGGGCAGCCTTAACGGCATCTTCGTAAAATAATTCGTAAAAATCACCCATACGGAAGAGCAAAAAAGCATCTGGATAATTTTCCTTGATATCCAAATACTGCTGCATTCCTGGAGATATTTTTTCCTTAGCCATGTCTTAACTCCTCGTTAATCCTTTCTTCGATAGACTTGGTCACATATTGGATCAAGTCACTGGCATCTTGCATTTTTTGACGGTAGTCCTGAACAATGGGCAAATTTTCCAACTCATGTTGAATCAAATCCGCCTGCTCACCTGCCTCCTCATAGGCACGTTGTTTCTCAATTTTTTGAAAAAGTACTGCTTCTTGTTGGTAAGCCTTCATCTGTCCAGCCAGATGACTGATTTGTGGCACCTGCTTGATAGCTTTCTCAGCCTCTTGAAAAGCAAGAACCGCCTCATGGTGTTTGAGGAGGTCGATTAACTCTTCTTTAGCTTTTTGGAGATCCTGATGAGGAGTCTTCATCAGTGAAACTCGCTTTCCAATTTTTCAGCAACCACAGCATCCTTACAGATTACCAATAGAGTATCTGCGCCAGCAACAGTTCCTAAAATTTCAGGGTTGCCATCACTATCAATTAGGTTGGCCAAAACATCAGCTTCACCCAACTCTGTGTGAAGGACCAGCATAAACTGGGCACGTGAAACTGATTTGACATAGTCCTTAACCGTAGGGTCCAAACTTGGAAGCACATGCTCAGACAAACTATAGTAGAGTCTGCCTTCTTCATCACGAAGCTTCAAGAGGCCAATCTCACGCAAGTCACGTGATAAGGTAGCCTGAGTAACCGTGATGCCTTCCGCCTCTAAGCGTTGCTTAATTTCCTCTTGTGTCCCAATCTTATCTCTTGAAATCATCTGTTTGATAACAGCGTTACCAACCTGCCG
>OGGQ01004625.1_pt1 | contig 11037 bp, 12 predicted proteins | sample 1571191 | NCBI WGS metagenome assembly OGGQ01 (sample SAMEA2582061, study PRJEB24529) | metagenome | biome: Human gut stool | place: China | collected 2011
TTTTCATGTCAATTTCATAAAGAAAGGTTCTGTAAATGATGTGCCTCCGGTTGCTCTTAAGGATATGGGATTATCAGATGACGTAGATTATAGAGACCAGCCTTTAGAGGAGCTTCCAAAGGATAGAAAAGAGGCAATCATTGCAGAGTTCATGTTCCTGATTGATAGACTGCTTCCAAGAAACATTCAGGATTTATTTTATAGAATTGCATTGGATCCACGTCCGGCTTATTGGAAAGCGTTTGAGCAGGCAGTATTTAAGATGCAGCTGGCAAGATATACTGATCACAATAAAAATAACTATGGACAATTCGTAGATCATGTTCAGACTGGCATTATGGATATGATTGCCGATGGAATGTCGGTGCAGGATATCTATGATTCAACCTGTGTAACCAAGTCAATGCTCACGGAGACTGCTGATGCATTATATATGGGGGATTACTCATCACAGGATCATGCAAGATGGCAGATTATTCCTATTGAGCTGGCATTGTTTGGAATGAAGGATGTTACATATTCCTTCAACGAAGAAATGACAGAGTTTCAGATAAAGCGGGGAAACAATGATTCTTTAGCAATCATATTGGTTTCGTATGAAGACTATTTTGATATAGATTGCGTAATAGATATTTTCGATGATGAAGATGCTGAGAGATGGGATGCTTCATGTAAGCGAGAGGAATACATTGATAGTATTGATGCAACTGTAGCAGAGTATGAAAAGAAAGGAATCCCTGTACTGATTATAGATCCTGTATATTATGGTGAGTGGGAAGAACAAAAAGAACTCCGCGGGATGTTAAGGGATTCAATTGGCAGCATTGAAAAAACGAAACAGTTCAATGAGGATATAAAGAAAAAGTTTACAGAGCTGACGGAAGACGAAGAGGAAGATATTTTGGAAGAGCAGTTTATTAGGGAAATGCCTTTTGAACTGTTTGAAGGACAGATTAAGGGCATGAAACTCGTATCTAATCGTTTGTGCTTTGGTCCACAACCTAAGCCTATGGATGAGATAGAGCAGCATTTATCATTGTATTCCGATGGTAGAGTTTTCTTCTCTGGTTATGTGTTTGGCAATAATTATGAAGCCAAATATCAGAGAAGCCGAGGTAAGCAATTCAAAATATCTCAATTAGAGATGTCATATTTGCTAAGCCATGTTGCTATGTATTTTTCAAAAGACTTTCCGTTAGATCTTGTAATGGATGTGGGGGATTGGACGCTTGAGCTTATCAACACAGAAGGAAAATCATTCAAATACACAGGAGCATTATTTAGCGATTTGAAACTTGATGAAGTGGGATTATCTTCGCTTATAAGAAAGTATCTTGGCATGTCAGATCTATTGGTATTTGATGGAGATGCAAGACTTCCAATTATGAAGGATGATGACGAGTATATATTCGTAAATGTTTTATTTGATGGAGGAGGCAAGACATATTGCTATCTCTGTGATGATGATTTAATCCAAGATGGAGATGAGGTTCTTGTACCTGTCGGACGAGATGGAGAATTGAAGTCAGTTATAGTTGATAGCGTGGAGTTACATACAGCAGATGATGCTCCATTTCCAATTGATAAGTGCAAGAAGGTAGTGCGCAGAGTATAGAAAGGCGGTAGTTGTTATGTATGAAAATTTGACAGCTTTGCTTAATGAAATAAAAGCGGATTCAATCGGTGAGTGGATTGTAGATAAGGAGAATGATGGTTCTCCAGAACATCCAATACATTTCCCTTTTGTCCACTATTCTGAGAGTGTAAGGAAATTTGAACACGAAGTATATAATTTTGAAAAAGAACATCCGGAGTATGGATTGAATAGCTATGGAGAAATTCTAAATGAGCATGGAATTGAGTGGGGCGCTGATTCGATGAAGTTAGCTGACGTAACTAACTTATCAGGTCGAACAGTTATGGCCTTGCTTATGGGAGCTATTAGGGCAGAGCGATTTTGTGATGGTGCACTAATGGGTTTCTTTTCAGATGGTTCAATTGAAAAATGGCTTAACAGACTGAAAGAAATAGATGAGACTGGAGATGCAGCTGATCAGGTTATTACTGTAGATAAAGGGGATATTACAAAGCTGACAGTAGATGCTATTGTGAATGCAGCAAATAAAAGCTTATTAGGTGGAGGCGGTGTTGATGGGGCAATACATAGAGCCGCTGGAAGAGAATTGCTAGAAGAATGCAGAGCGCTTCATGGTTGCAATACCGGTGAAGCAAAGATAACAAAAGGATATAAACTGCCAGCAAGATATGTGATTCATACAGTTGGACCAATATATAGCGGAAGGGAAGAGGATGCAATTAACCTTCGTAACTGTTATTGGAATTCATTGGAATTGGCAAAGAAGTACGATGTTCACAGCATCGCATTTCCTGCAATTTCAACAGGAGTATATGGATATCCATTATTGGAGGCGGTTATCATAGCGATTAAGGCTGTAAAAGACTGGTTTGAGCAAAATCGAAGCTATGATATCAAAGTCATTTTTTCGTGTTTTGACGATAAGACATTCAATTACTACAGAGAAGAACTAGGAGTTGGAGATTAATAAGGTACAACCAGCGTGAGCTGTTTGTATAGATGTAAACCTCCTTCGGGTGAGGGGCTGGGTTTACGGTTACTTACTTTTGAAAAGAGCTGATCGTCTTGGTGGGTGTTAAGGCTCTTTTCCAACAGAGAGATTGTTCGTCTTTCCGGGTATGCAGTCTCTCTTGTTTGAATATCAGAGGTGTTCGTTAGGTGCAGTAGGCATTTTTAACGGACACCTTTTTTTTATACTGAAGGTATAGAGGTTCATAGAATATAAATAATCTTGATTGATGGAGGTATTACTAATGGGTACATTTCAGATTAATGGTTCAGCAGAAAGAAAAATAAACTATGATGTTGCACTTATTGAGCTTACGTTTGCAGAGTCAGATTCATCATCGCATATGGCTTCAAAAATTGTAATGAGAGAATGTGAACAATTTCTTGAAAAGCTGGAAGCAGAAGGTATTCCGGCAGAGAGCATTGCACTAGATAATGATTCTGTGTCTGAGAACTCATATCGAGACAATAACAAAATGAATGCTAAAAGGAGACTTGAGATTAGAATTCCTTTTAATATGTCAGTAATAAATAGGATTCGACAGATTGTAGATGAGAATGAGTATTCTATTGAATTTGGTCTAAATTATGAAATGTCGAATGAGTCTGAAATACGAGAGGAATTAATTAAAGAGGCGCTACTAGATAGCAAGAAGAAAGCAGAAGAACTTGCAGCTACATTGGGATTAAAAGTAGTGGGCGTTGAGTCATTAGAGACTTATAACAAATCAGGAAAAATATACGCTGCCAAAGACAGGATGGCAATGCCAGCGTGTCTTGAAGCACCGCAATTTTTAAGGTCAAACAAATTACAAGCGAAAGAAGAAAAGCTATCAGAATCAATAGAAGTTGTTTGGACAATAGAATGAGAAGACTATTTGTGAGGTGATTACTAATGACATATAGGATTATTGTTGCAGGCGGAAGAGACTTTAAGGATGAAAAGTATCTTAATGATTCTCTGGATTCTTTACTGACAGAATATATAGATATTGAAATTGTATCTGGTCATGCAAACGGAGCAGACAAATTAGCAGAGGAATATGCAAAACGTTTGGGGCTTGCACTAAAGGTATTTCCAGCTGATTGGAAGAGATATGGAAGAGCTGCTGGTCCTATTAGAAATAGAGAAATGCTCTCTTATATCATGGAGGGTAATCCGGTTGTTGCTGCTTTTTGGGATGGTCAAAGCAAGGGAACGAAAAATATGATAGATCAGGCTCGAAAAGAAGATGTTGAATGTCGCATTTTTATGTATTCAAAAGGAGATGAGTGTATTGGCTGAAAAGAAGAAGGGACGCAGTATTCCCGTTGAAGAAGTATTTCCGGAAGGTGCGGTGATTATGGCTACTGAGCCATGCCAGCTTTCTCCAGAAGAGGTACTTGAATTATATGAAAATGATAAGTCGGAAGCTATGCTTGCAAAATGCCTTGCGGCTGCATCTAATCAAACAGGTTGGTTAGGTCATGATTTAGATGATGAAGATTGTACTGAATTTATGAGAGAACAGTTTGAGGCTTGGTGGAAGCTTTATCAACAGCTAGTAGCGGATATAAAAGATATTTTGATTGATGAGAATAACAATGGAATGAATCATGTAGTTGAAAATATTGGAACTCATTATATGGTCAAGCCAGTGATGGAAAGGAATGGATATCGAGATGGCTGTGGCTGGTGGGTATTGAAAGATGAGTAAGAGGTGCGGTATGGATAATAAATTAGAACTAAATTTGGATGGAACTTTGGTAACGTTACAAATCGAAGATTATAAAAAGCGTGATTGGTGCAACTGTACGATGAGAGTTCATAGTGATTTTATTTCGTATGATCTGTGTGATGATGAAACTTTTGAATCTGATGAAATAGATATTATGATCACGTGGTTTAAGAAGTTATTATCTGGTGAGATTGAGGAAATAGAAGAGCTTGAATTTACAGAGCCATTCGTTGAGTTCCAGCTATATCCGGCTACAGAAGATTGCGATGTTTCGGCTGATTGGAGATTTTGTCTTTGGTATGATGAAGAAACTAGAAAGCAGGTATTTACAAATAATTACTTAATCTTGGATATGGATAGAGATGATATTGAAATGCTCGTAAAGTATTTGGAGAGCTTAAGTGATTAATAACCGTATAAGAAACACTATTTAATAAGCAAATATAGAGGTGGAGTCTGTCTCAGAAAAATGAGATAGGCTCTTTTTTTGCGTAGGGGGTGGTTCTATGAATGTGTGATTTGGTATGTATGCCACCGTATGTTAGCAAACCTATGGTTGGCTATGATATATAGTTGGTTGGTAAACATACCATGACAAGCGTACTAAAATTCTATATTGTGAGGTGCGTTGTATGGCATATAGAAAGAGAATCCGGAAAGATACTGCCGATAAACGACCTGAAAAAATGCAGGATGGAAAAATCAATGAAATGATTGGAGCTTCACTTGCATCAATTCAGGATCAGCTTAATATTAGCAATGACACAATGGCAGAAATTCTTAATTGTTCTGGCACATACTATGACAAGGTATTGTCAGGAGAAAAGGGGCTTACAACTGACAAACTTTCAAGATTATACTATTCGCTTAGCTTGGAAATGAATCACCTAATTGGAAATGATAGTAATTATCCACCTATCAGAGAAGAGGGGAACTCAGCAAGCGAAGCAGGTTTTGAAGAATTGCTTGGAGCTCTTATCAAGAACATAGTAAATACAGATGGACATAATCATAGATTGAAGAAAATCATGAAGGTCTATAATGACTTTGGAAAAATGATTGCTATGTTAATGGATATCAGTGATGATGAAGCTTAATTTTTCATCGGTCTTATAAAGCACACAAGAGGCTGGAGATCACTTGAAAGCCTCTTGTATGTTTTTAGGGCTGATGAAGATTAAATATAAAAGATTAATTGTAGCAGTCTGCAATTATGATAATAGTTTTTGCAGGCGATACTAAAACATAATAATGAGAACTTAGGGAGTTGTCTGCCATTTTGCGGTTAGACAGCTTTTTTTATGGGAGAGTGATTTTTCATGAGAGAATTAGAAAATAGAATAAAAAATTATACAGACGAAGAGTGTAGGATGTTTACTGAACTTGTGATGGAGATGGGCGAAGAATGGTACCGGTACATGCATGGTGATCGGACTGAGCCAGATGCACCAGAGACATTGATGAAAAGGCACTTAAAGTTCTTTGATGGGGACTGGATGGGATTAATTGATTTTGATTTATCTATGGGAGCATGGTCCACTAAGTATTTCTATAACAAGGCTACAGATTCTACGTCTAAAACATTAATTAGAGAAGCCGAATGTGCGGAACAAGCTAAAGGCTGGATGGTAGCAATCAGAAATAATGCACCTATCATAATTGAGGATATTGAAACTATCAAGGAATCCGCACCGAAAGAATATGCGATGTATAAGAGACTTAAGGTGGAATCTGTTTTGGCTGTTCCATATAGAAATAATGGAGCAGGACTTTTGGTTGTTCGTAATCCAAAACGCTTTAAAACAAATTATGTTGCACTTAATATTATGTCTTACATTGTTACAAGTGAGTTGAATGCAATCCGTAGGAGAAAGCATATTTCCAGAAAAACAGTGGATTATGAACCAAAGAACTATAATGAAGTTCAAATTAGATTGTTTGGGGACATGAAGATTATAGGAAAGGACTTGACCTTATCTAAGGGTGAGATTGCTGAACCTATTAGGTTTTTGATTGCATATTTAGCAATGAATCCGGGCAAAGCAATTTGTCCAGAGCAGCTAAATGAACTATATGGTGAGAAAATCTGCTCATGGAAGAATTTAGTATATAAGTTTAGGACGAAGTGGAAAACGGTTAGATTTTTGGACGGTGAAGAAAACCAGCTCATAATAACTACAGACCGTGGATATATGCTGAATCCCGATATGAAGATATTTGTAGATGCGATTCATGTATCAGAGATGATGAAAGCAATAGAGGATTCTGGAGATATAGCTGCTCAGATTGAAATGCTCCGCAAGTTTATGGTTATGTTCTATGGCGAATTTATGGAAAGCGAGACTATGGATAATCAGTTTATTATGGAGTATAAGAGCCTATATACAACCACCTTTGTTGCAAAAATGGATAAGCTCTTGGAACTTCTATATTCGCAGAAACAATTCTCAGCGCTAATTGGATATTCTATGGATATCCTTAAGATTTATTCAGGAAGTGTAAATGTTTATGCGTGGAGAATAGCTGCATTTCGTCAGCTGGGGCAGATGGATTTGATTAAGACAACTTACGAAACTGCATCATCTATTTTTGACGAAGATGAAATGAAGATGCTAGATGAAAAGATAGACAATATTTTGACCATTACGGCTGACTAAAATACGTGGTGACCGGAAAGAGACCACTTTGGTGACCACAAGATTACCTAAAATTTCAAAAAGGGTGTTTAGGTGACCGCCAGGAGACCGGTTTGGTGACCGGCTGATTACCGGCGTATGCTAAAATCTTTGAGTATTGAGTTGGGGGAGACAAAATATCAAATGAGATTAAGGGTAAGATTTGGCTGTCAATTAGTCACCTTGTACAAATTAAAGGACAGAACAAGTGTTCTTTTTCTACTTGCGTAAGTGGTCAATTCGGTACTATAATTTAACCATGATCAGCAAGAAGCATACGGTTGGTTGGCTGCTTCTGCCGTGGAATTGTACCTGCTACTACAGTTCGTATAGATGCCAGCTGTGAAAACTGATTCATCAACGGTTTTCTGTTCCCTTATCCGTTTGAGTGAAGAATATTATTCGCTTGGAGGATTGTTAGATGAATGAAAAAATCAGCAAGATTGCCGATAGGTATATCAGCTGTCCGGTGTGCCGCAGGAAAGCTGACCAAGGTAAGCTTATCAGCAAGGATTACAAATGTGAATGCGGTGCAGAATACACAGCTTTAGTTTCAAAGTGGTTTGTAACAACCATTCTGAAAGATCCAAATGATAAAGAAAAGCCATTGCAAGAGAGACTTGAAGAATATCAGAAGAGATTATTTTTATTAGCTGAGTAAATCAAAGCCACTTAGAGAAATCTAGGTGGCCCGACAATTAAATATAATGAGGATTCGGTGAGACCGAGTGGAATGGCCCCGAGCTATATGACTGGCGCTGAATACCAAAAGTTATGCTAAGAACGAATTGGCGAGGTGAGCGAGAGAAATCTAACAGCTGGACTGTGAACGCAAACCTCTTGATCATGGGAGTCTGCAAAATGGAAATATGACCTTATTAGGAAGGTGTTTCTTCCTATTATTAACAGGTTTTTATTTTTATACGTTTTGCAGGCTCTTTTTGTATGCTTTTGGACGCGGTTGTATTTCCGTTTTTGACTCCAGAAATGGAGAGGAAATATGATAACAAATTCATTAGGAGCAAGAATTAAAGAGAAGAGAAATGAGGCAGGATTGTCACAGGAGTATTTTGCAGAGTTGCTTGGTGTGTGTAGATCATCAGTTACTTTATATGAATCAGATAGAAGACAACCAGATTATGAATTGCTTAAAGCAATTGCGAAGGTATTATCAACTACAACAACATATCTTTTAGAGGGTGAGGATCTGACTTTGGATGATGACAGTATGGAAATTCTTCGCCTTTATAAGAAACTTAAGTCGGTTGAGCTTAAAAGTGTGGCAAAGGCGCAACTTATGGCACTTGTAAATTTGGCAGATTAGTATGTTACAAATTGTAACGGATGGGAAGGGAATGTTACAGAGTGAGGACAGTAATCATATGGCGTTTGCAATAGAATAGATTTTGTCGAAAGGCAAACCGGTTAGCTTTAGCGACATCAATTTTCAGTCAGGAGGAAGATGATGGTAACTAAAGTAAGTATTGTTGAAGCTTATGCAGATGCTTCAATCGAAAAAAAGATAGAGATAATCCTAGATAATTACACTGGATTCATCAATATTGTTGATGGCTATGAGCAGTGCCTTAGCATTCAGATTCGCAATGAACGTGAATACAATAGGCGTAAGAACAATGGCGATTTAGGAATCAGAGTTCAGACTTCTGGTCTCAGTGATACTACGGCTAGGATAGCAATGGAAAATGTAATGATTCAAGAGGCTATTAGAAAAGGCAATTTTGATGAAGCCCTTAAGGGTGCGGATGATGTTGAAAAGCATAGAAAGGAAATGCAGACCTTAATCAATATGAGAGATGACTATGTAATAGTCGGAAGCCAGATTAACTTGCTGCAAGGTGAAGATCTAAAAATATTTCAGCAATATCTCAGCAAAGAGATGAAAATAACAGACATTGCTATTGAAGAAAACAGAGGCTATGATGCTCTGCAAAAACGTCTTAAGAGATCAAGAAAAATTGTGAAGTCTCAGGCAGAGAGATTTTTGGATGAAAAGTATCAGTATGTTAGTTAGGAGATGGGATTATGTCTGCAAAGAGAATGAGATACAATGGAATACCTGCTTATTTGAAACTTGATGAGGCTGCATATGTATTTTCGATTAGTGTGAATACAGTTCGTAAGACAGCGATAGAATGTGGGGCGCTCAGAAAGATTGATAAGAATGTATTAGTGAACTATGAAAAGCTGGCTGCCTATATGGAAACATTTGAGGCATTTGAATAACCAACAATTAGAGATGTACTTCTGTGTCCTTTGATGAAGTACCAGTCGGGCAAACAGAGACGTACTGTTGTGCTCCGCGATGAAGTACCTAGTAGTCAATTAGAGACGTACTTCTGTGCCCTTTAATGAAGTACCTAGCAGACAAAACAGAGATGTATTGTTGCGTCAGAAATAAAATACACATAGCAAAGAAAAATAAGGTGGGAACTTAATGGGACACGATATGAAAAGTTTTTCTTGCAAAATCGCTGGTTTGAGCACATAATATAAATATGTGATGACCTTGATTTTTGCAGAGAGTCATATCGGTCCCTTCTTTATTAATTAGGAGGAATCAAGATGGCAAACGCAAGAAAAGATACAAGGGGACGTGCTCTTAGAAAGGGCGAGTCACAAAGAAAATCAGATGGAAGGTATGTATATACCTACACGGATCCATTGGGAAGACGTAAATTTATTTATTCAATGGACTTGATGGAGCTCCGTGAAAAAGAAAAGAAGCTAATGAAGGATCAGCTGGACGGACTTGACTTGTACGCAGCAGGAAAAGCGACTGTTAATGATACCTTCGACCGCTACATGTCAACAAAGTTTGATTTGCGAGATTCAACAAGGAGCGGCTACTTATACAATTGGGATCATTTTGTTAGAGATGACTTTGGCAAGAAGAAACTGATTGATGTAAAGTATTCGGATGTGTTGCAGTATTATTATTATCTTATCAATGACTTGGATTTAGAGTTAAACACCGTTGATAAGATTCACTGCTTACTTCATCCAACCTTTCAGCTTGCAGTGAGAGATGATATTATTCGCAAGAATCCTACAGATGGAGTAATGCGAGAAATCAAAAAGAAAGCAGGCAAGAATAAAGGTGTTAGACATGCTCTTACGATTGAACAGCAGAGAGCATTCACAGAATTTATTGCTATTCATCCAGTTTATTACAGATGGTATCCGATTTTTACGGTACTTCTCGGAACTGGCATGAGAATTGGTGAGTGTTTGGGACTTTGCTGGAATAATATTGATTATGCTAATAACTGCATTGTTGTAGATCATAGCATGGTTTATTATCCAGTAGGTGAAGATAGACGTTCTGAGAGACGCATTTCTAAACCTAAGACCGAAGCAGGTATTAGAAAGATTCCTCTTCTCGATGTTGTGAAAGATGCATTCGAGATGGAGAGAGAAGAGCAGAAAGAGACAGGATTTAATCATAGCACGATTGATGGAATGTCCGGATTTGTTTTTCAGAATCGCTTTGGTGATGTACCTAATCCTCAGACTGTGAATAGTGCAATCAAGCGTATAGTTGCAAGCTATAATAATGACGAGCTGTTAAATGCAAAGAAGGAGAAGCGCGAACCTTTGCTTTTACCAGATTTCTCTTGTCATCATTTGAGACATACTTTTGCAACTAGACTGTGCGAAGCGGAATCCAATCTGAAAGTTATTCAGTCAGTAATGGGGCATAAGAACTTTGAGACTACTATGGATGTATATGCCGAAGCTACTGAATCAAAGAAACAGGAATCATTTATTAACTTAGCAGCAAAATTAGATAACATCTTTTAAGACTGGGACGTAACTAATTTTGCCAGTACACAAAAAGCTGAGATTACTACAAACTGACAACGAATTCACTTCCTTTTATGGGGCATTTAGGGGAATAATGAGCGGAGTCAAGAATTGTAAAAGGTTAATAATGAGCCATAATGAGAGATGATAAAGAGAGACGTACTTCTGTTCCCGACGATGAAGACACTGGGCGGAAATGACGTTTCTAAGAAAG
>OGGQ01004626.1_pt1 | contig 11033 bp, 16 predicted proteins | sample 1571191 | NCBI WGS metagenome assembly OGGQ01 (sample SAMEA2582061, study PRJEB24529) | metagenome | biome: Human gut stool | place: China | collected 2011
GCTCCAGCGCCCGGTCAATCATCACCCGTAGCTGTTCCCGATGGGAGGGCTTGGCTTGTTCGCCCAGCCACTTGTTGTAGCTTTTTCCGTGGGGCTTGGGGTTCTCCACAATGGATAGTCCGTTCTCGATACAAATGGTGTCACTTAAACGTCGAACAGCTCTGGTGCTTCCCCAAAAGTTACGGAACTTCCGGTCACAATCCATATTGACCGCCGACCAGATGATGTGATTATGAATATGCGATTTGTCGATGTGGGTGCAGACCACAAAGGAATGATTGCCTTTGGTGAACCGCCTGGCAAATTCTATGCCCAGCCGGTTGGCTTCCTCCGGTGTGATCTCTCCGGGCCTGAACGACTGGCGCACATGGTAGGCGATCACATCATCTGTACCGCGCACTCGTCCGGTGGCGGCAATATACTGCCGCTTTGCCAACAGAAACTCTGCATCAGCAGTGCGGCTGTCACATCCATAGCTGGTAATCAATTTTCCGTTGTCGGTCTTTTGGGGATTTGCCACATAGTCAATAATATCGCTGATGGCACGGCTCTCAGTCCGACCCTTGCCGATATGCAGCGGCATGATGCGTGTGGTTGCCATAAGGGAGACCTCCTTTCCAAAAAAGAAACGGCCTGCATGGTGCAGACCGCTTTTGTTATTCTATTAAATCGTCCTCATCGAGAAAATCAAAATTGTCCTCGATGTCCTCTAACCGCTTCGGAGGAAACCTCATCTCGTATTGTTCTTTTGCCAGCGCACGAACTTCCCGGCGCTTATCTTTCATTCGGTTCTTCAGCCAGGAAATCTGCTCCTTTGATAATCTCCATGGGAGATTCAGCAAGCGGTTTATTGTCATTTGCTCCGCTTGCTTCTCCGGCGGCAAAGAAGCACAGGATTTACAGACGTGCGCCGCATGACCTTTGCCGGAAAATTTTTCATTAGCCTTATATTCTCCGCAGACTTTACAATAATGGCCGTGCTTCTTCATAGGCTCGATTCCTTTTCACTGAGAGCGTATAAACTGCGCACCGCCCCCATGATGATGTTCCACTCCAGATCTGCCGCATAGGAAAATTTTTTGCGGTACGATTCCCAAAGTTTCTGCATAACCGAGCTGTTCTCCACTTCCTCAAAAACTTCGGCAGCTTCTGCAAGATGTCGTTCTGTCCCGCGTTTGTGAGCAGTGGCCCGCAGCGCATCATGGAGAATCTGAGGGTCCAATGTATTCCCATGCAGCTGTTCCAGAATATAAATGTCATAGAAATCTCTCATGCGGGTGTTGGTGGTAGTTCTGGTAATGATCGTTTCCAGCTTTTCGGCCAGAACCGTTTCCAGATTGTACGCCCAAATATCAATGGAGCGATCTTCCAGCATCAGCTTGAAAGAGTAGCGGATCTCCCTGGGGGTAATGGCATCCCCTGTGGAAATGTCAATCTTCAAAGGCGTCACCACACCGTCAAAGGTTGTAGTCATATTTACGCGAATCCCCGGATATTCCGCCTCATCCATAATCTCCGAAATACTTTTCAGCTGGAATTTGACGCCATCATCAAGCGGGACACTCACAATAGCGGAAATCAAATTCTCTATGTCCTCCACATTGACATTGGCTCCTTTTACAGTAGCGTCCAAATCCATCGTGGAACGGGCATCCAGACCAACCATAGCCGCTACCAGCATACCGCCTTTCAGAATAAATTTGTCACGATATTCAGAAAGGGAGATACGCTCCAGAAAACGCTCCATCATGTAGTTCCGCATCAAGAGCTGGGCGTCCGCAGATTTTTTTCTGGAAAGATTGCGGATCAGATCCTTCAACTGCCTTGCTGTTTTTATCATAAAAGCACCTCCAAATACTGCCGCAGAATTTTTTCTACCCGGAACATACCGGCATACCGCATCAATGTCCGCAGGTCTTTGTCTTTTCTTCTGGCATACATCTTTAATGCCCCTTGAAAAGTCTGCATCTCCATGTTGTTCCTGCTGCGGAGCAGGTCGCAGATGGTGCGCTCCAGGTCATAGACAGGAACTGTATGCCCAAATGGTGTCTGAGCCGTTGTCAGGCCCACCCCATGCAGTTCCGCCTTAATGGTGAATACCTGTACGCCCTCTGCTTTCAGCTTGGAGGGATTATATCCGGTCTTGACTGTGACCGTATATTCCAGCGGCTCGCGGTCTGTCAGATCGTGAAAAAATAAAGCTGTCTCATGGGAAAACACTGCCTGTTCGACCCGCAGATGAAGTAAGTACATGGCATCGACCCAGGCATCCTTGGAAAGATAAATTCCATGCGCGACCCGCTCCAATTCCCGTGAGTGCACATAATCATAAAAAACAGGCTTAGAAATACCAGCAGATACTACTTGAGCTGTTCGCAGCATCCCATCCTGTGTTTCCAGCAGCTGATCCAGCTGTTCAAATTGTCCCACCGTACCACTTCCTTTCACACTAATATTATAAGCAATATTAGTTCAAAAGTAAAGTGATGAAAATTCGGCATAATTTTACCGACAGCTTAACGTTCAACAGTTTTGGAAATATGAAGTGGCAGCAAAATAGACAACCTCAGCTGCCCATTTCATCACGATATGAAATAATCTGCTTCTTTTTCTGTTTGGCACACCGTAACGTTGTGGCTGCTCCGCCCCAATCATGGAGAACATAGGCCACCACTACATCGGCGGACTCTACCATCCAGCGATTTCTATGAGAAATCGAAAAACGGCGCGGTACGTTTTCCAGCGGTGGATACACGGTACTGTCATAGCCAGAAACATCCCGGCCAGTGTTCAAATATGCCAATACAAGAACCAGCTCGATTTGCGGATACTTTTTCTTTTGTTCCCGTAAAATAGACGCTGCTAAACTGTCGAACTCTCCATATCCTCCAAGATAAAAAGTTGTTGCTCCTTGCTCAATTAGGTCTTGTGTTACATTGCGAAGCCAATTCGCAATATTGTCTGCCTTTGTGATTTGCGAATGGCCACAAAAAGTTACGTTCATACGATGGCACCCCTATTACCATCATACTGCAAATAGCTCTATTAGTACAGGTACAGGGACTAATTTTAGCAAAACTGCCCATATACTAAATATAGTACAGTCACAGGGGCGGTGTATAGAATGAAGCTAAACGAGGCGGTAAGCAAACGTCTGTTAGAATTACTAGATGAAAGAAAAATGACACAATATCAACTGTATATGAAAAGCGGTGTTCCCAAGTCTACGATTGGAAATGTCATCAACTGCTCGTATGATTCGGTTAAGCTACGGATCATTCATGAGATGTGCCAAGGAATGGGGATTGGGATAGATACCTTTTTTGCATCGCCGCTTTTTCAAGAAGATAACCTAGAACCATAAAACCTCCGACGAAATTCGTCGGAGGTTTTCATATTATCCATAAACCAAATCTTGAATGATAAACTTCAAGTCCTGTACCTTGCCCAGTAGCCAGATTGCAGCCATTGGCAAACCATAGGGACTAATGAGAAATGCTATCACCAGCAGGATAATGCCGTTTTGCAAGGAGTAAGTAATCAGAACTGCCACACCCAGCAGGGCAACCACCATGCTGATAAGCCCCAGCACCAAACCGGAGACATAGACAATCCCCACACAAATCCAGACGAACAGGGTCAGCGACAGAATCACCGGAGCCATTAAAATCTTCAACGGCAGTTTCAGAATGAACCAGATCGCCCTCATTTTTCTTCCTCCTTCCATCGTTCCCGAAAGCTCTGACAGAGAATTTCTGCCTGTCTTTCATCTTCTTCCGTCACTTCTCGGCATCCTTTGGTTAGCCGCAGTTCCTCATAGCTGCGATAATCGGATAACAGCACCTCGAATAGTTCGTCCGGTGTCCGGCTGAGAAGTCCATCCACACAGTAGCGGGAATCTCCATTCCATGTGACGCGGAGATAACCTTCTCGACAAGGGAGGACTTCTTCCTCTAGATCACAGTCCAAATACTCACGAAAAATCTCCAACACCTTCTCAAAGGTTTTCATCTATTCTCAACTCCTTTGCGGCAATCTGTTTTCTACCCATATTATCCTTCCAACATTTCAAAAAGACAAGGATATGGGCAAAAGAAAAAACGGAGGAAGGCGCGGCGAAAAGAACGCCGTTCCTCCCTCCGCAGTTGGGGCATATATCCCTGTTACGAAAGCCTGGAAAGCTGGGTTAGGATTTCTTTCACGCCCTCCCATAACTGCTCCTGCCGTTGGGCTATATCCTCCAGGTCAGCATCATAAATCCGCCCCGTTTCATGTACCCGTCGGGTGAGCTGGTTCAGGTTATTGCTGCTTCGGCGCAACAGGGATACCAGTTCCTTCAGCTCCGGCAAGTCCAGCTGTACCACATAGCCGTCCACAGCCATCTTCCGCAGATAGGCGCTCAGGTTTTTTGTTCCGAACTGTGCCATTTTCTGCTGGATCGCTTCCATCTCCGCATCGGAAACCCAAAACAAGACCGGCACATCCCGTTTACGCTTTTTGGCGCTCATCGTTCCGGCTCCTGTTTCTTCGATAAAGCAGGCTTGTGGGTGGTAGGCTCCTGTTTGAGCTTTTGCAAGACAGAGCCTTTCTCCGGTTCCTGAAGCGTTTTTCGTGCCTGCCGTGTAAACAGATCGGTCAGACCAGGATTGACCTCATCCACAACCAGATAAGCACAGTGGCGCGAAGTGCCGCTGTCCTCCGGCATGGGAATGGTCTTTGCCCAGGCTTTGTTGTCACGGGAAACGCGACCGTCGCTGTCCTTATGCTGGATGGTGTTGGCAAGGATGAACTGTACTCGTTCCGACCCGAACTTTTCCAGCACCGCCTTAACCGCAGACTCCGTATCCAGTCGGTTATCCGCATAGTGGGCGCTGATGGCGTGTTCAATGGCCTCTTTACAGTCAAAGTTTGCCTGATAAGAGCGGTTATATTGTGCCATCTCCCCATGCTGGGACGCATAGGCGGCAGAATGGAGATAGAGAGGGATGGACCGCTGTTCTTCCAAAACCTTACACACATCATCCGCTCGGTTTTCAATGCTGTCCCGGATCACATCCATGTAGCCGGTCTCCAGCTTCTCAAAGTGACGGTACACATCGGCCAGCGGTGTAGGCGAATCCAAAAGCGCCTGGGCCTGGGCATCGGTCAGCTCCAAGTCCTCCATCGCCATCACAATGTCCTCCCGGACGGTGTACTCATAGGTATGGTGCAGGATTTCCTCCGGGGGCTGGCTTTTCAGCCAGTCCCGGTATTTGTCCTGTTCAGCGGCCATCTTCTCATAAAGGGCCGTATTCAGATCGTTGGTATTCATGTTATCGCACCTCCTCATGTTGTTTCGGTTTCTTTTCAGGGCTACGGGGTGGCACCGGGCGCTTCAAGCTGTCCAGCACCGAAGGCCGTGCGCTCTTGGCAACCACAGTTTCCGGCTGGGCATGGCCCTTGCCGTCAATGTTCAGCAGCGTGTCCAGTTCCACCAGACGGGCGGACTTGACTCGCAGATCATCCTCAAAGGGAAACGGCTTTCCGATTTCCTCTTTGGCTGCGGCCTGCTGTTGGTAAAGGTTGTCCAGCTGGTTTTTCACGGCTTCCAAACGCTGAGGCATTTGAGCCAGTGCATTGTCGATACGGGTGAGGTTTCCGCGCGGGTCTGTGCCGAGGCTTGCCCGGTGGGTCATCTGGCCTTTCAACAGGAGCGTATATTCCTGTTTCCAAGCGGAAAACTCCACGGACATAGTAAAGCCCCGATAGCTGCCGATCTGCACCGGTTCGGAGCCTTTGACCTCCTTACAGGCGTCCAGCAAGGCTGCACCGGCGTTTTCTTTGTCAGTCAGCACATCGCCCCGGATCTCCATTCCAGCAAAGCCATCCTCCGGGTGAGGATGGGCGGCCAGGGTCTCCAGATCCGCTTCAAAGCCTTTAATAAACCCCTTGTTAGTTTCGATTTCCTGGGGGAAGTATTTGAGCAACTGATCCTCCAGGCGGTACTGCTTGCTCTGATGGTCAGCTTTCATCAGCTTCAGACGCGCAACCTCCACATCCAAATCCATGCGCTCCTTGATACGGGGGTCTCCGGCGCACAGGGCCTTGATCTCGGCAAAGGACAGCGCCGTTTCGTCCACATCATCGCAGGAGCGGACCGGGCTTTTGCTGGTCATGATTTGCGAAATGAATTTCTGTTTGTTCTCCACCGTCTGCCACAGGTAGGCATCGAAAGTTCCCTCGGTAACATAGCGGTACACATGGACCAGCGGATTCTGGTTGCCCTGGCGCTCGATACGGCCCTTGCGCTGGGCAAGGTCTCCCGGACGCCACGGACAATCCAGGTCATGGAGCGCCACAAGCCGGTCCTGCACATTGGTGCCAGCGCCCATTTTGGAGGTGCTGCCCAGCAGGACGCGCACCTGCCCAGTGCGAACCTTGGAAAACAGTTCTTTCTTCTGCACCTCGGTCTTGGCTTCGTGGATAAAAGCAATCTGCTCGGCGGGCATTCCCTGGGCGATGAGCTTCTGGCGGATGTCCTCATAGATGGTAAAGGCAGGCTCAGGCTCATCCAACGGCACAGCCTGTTCCAGCGCATGAAGTGTGGGATTATCCAGCTGTTTGGCTGCCTTTTTGGAGGGGGCTGCCTGGGGCGTGGAAATGTCGCAGAATACCAGCTGGGTCAGCTTGTCAGCCTCGCCGTCCCGCCAGATCTGCATGATATTACCCACACACTGATTGACCTTGGTGCCGGGTTCATCCGGCAGCAGCTGGTTGATGATACGCTGGTCCAGACCCAGCTTGCGGCCATCGCCGGTAATCTTGAGCATATTGTCCTCTGATGGGTCAACGCTGCCGCTGTGTACCCTGGAGGCGCGCTCGGAGAGAACCTGCACCATCTCTTTTTGGTGTTCAGTAGGCTGGGCCACGATGTTGTGGTATTCCACCTCCGGGGTGGGCAAGTTCAGCTGATCGGCGGTCTTGATGTCCGCCACCTCTTTGAACAGGTTCATCAGCTCCGGGAGGTTGAAAAACTTGCTGAATCTCGTTCTTGCCCGGTAGCCGGTGCCTTCGGGAAGCAAGCTGTCAAGAGGTTTTCCGCATTTTCTCTAAATGAACCAAATTGGAGCGTTTAGCTTCGTTGAGAATGTCCCGCGCACAGGCTTCACGAAGTGCGGATTCTAGCGTTTTCACGTTATTTTCTGCCGTTAGAACACGCACGATAAACCGGGTTTTTCCGATCCTCACAGAAAAAGAGCCGCCAGTGATGGCGGCTTGACTATTCAGTGTATTGACAGCGTTAGCGCCGTTGCGTTCGATATCCTTCATCCTATTCCTCCTCCCCTTGGGGGACGTTGTCAAAATCTTCAGAAGCAAATTGTAAATTTCAGTTTATTGAATTGATTTTGCATTGCAATTATCATATAATATAAGTGCAATAGCTACGAAAGGAGTGATAATTGTGGCTACTACCAACTTCAGCGTTCGCATGGATAGCGATGTTAAAAAGCAGTGTGAAGCTCTTTATGGTGAGCTGGGGATCAACCTCACCACTGCCATCAATGTTTTCCTTCGTCAATCGCTCCGGGTTGGCGGGTTTCCCTTTGATGTCCGTCTGGAACAGCCGAACAAGGAAACGATTGCAGCTATGCTGGAAGCCGAACGCATTGCCCGCGATCCGTCTGTGAAGCGTTACTCCGATGTGGAGGAAGCATTGAGGGCTTTGAAAGAATGAGCAAGCATCTGGATATCGTCTGGACTACCCAGTTCAAAAAAGACTACAAGCTGGCCATGAAGCGCCATCTGAACATTGACCTTCTTGACGACATCATCCGTAAGTTGGCAAGCAACGAACCGCTTCCAGAGAAAAACAGGGATCATGCCCTGACAGGAAATTGGATCGGACATCGTGAGTGCCACATCCAACCCGATTGGCTGCTTATTTACCGCATCGAAAATGATCTGCTGGTATTGACGCTATCCCGAACCGGAACCCATGGTGACTTGTTCGGCAAATAAGAGAAGGGACACCCGATTTTGCCGGGTGTCCCTTTTTCTTTTCAACTAGCAAAGGCACCCGACTTCTTTCTAAAACCGGATGCCTTACCGTTCCATCTTCTGTTCTTGTTCCTCTCGGGATGCCTTGTCCTGTTTTTGGGTTCGCTCACGGGCCTGACGAAGCTGCTCCACTACCGACTGCTTACCTTCGGCATTGTCCAGACCCTCTACCTGTTCCGCTCCCAAAACCTGACCGACCCAATAGCGGACTTCGTTCAGCGGTTTCAGCTCCGACTGCACCTGTTCCAGCTGTCGGGCAAAGGCTGCGTGATCCGCTTGCAGCTTGCTGTACTCTGCTTCCAGGGCATCCAGGTTCACGTTCAGATCAACGTGCTGCGCTTTCAAGTAGCGATAGGCTTTGTTGTAGGCTTTCAGTTCTTCCTGGTGGCTCTCGGCAAAGGCTGCCTGGCGCTTCTTCCAGCCGATCTTCAGATACTTGTCATGGACGGGTTTCTGCTCTTGGCAAACCGCAACTGCGCTTTGAATACCGGCAATATCCTTCATCCGCTTCTCGGCCTTTCTCATACCGGTACGGGCCTGGCTGGCTTTCTGCTTCACGCCGGACAGGACGGTGTTCAACTGCTCCAGGGTCGAGATCTTATGGTGCTGGAGATAGACAATCGCCCTTGATACATCCTTCAAATCCTTTAGGTCGCCCTTCTGCTGGCCAGACCAGGTCCAATCACTCCGTTCTGCTTTCCTCTGATTCAAGTAATCATTGAGGAGTACCCCAAGGTCTGTAGATGCCGCCTCCTCTTTCAGCAGCTCTTTCTCTGCCTGGATCAGTTCCTCAATCCAATCCAGCAGGCCACGAATGGTTTTGCGGATGGCAGACAGCATCTGGTTGGCGGCCTTGATATCCCGATTCAGATTGCCGATGTTGGTCTGGATGCCTCGCCGCTCCATCTGAACTACCGCAGGCCCCATGTGGACAGTTGGGATCACGTCCAGGCCCTGACGCTCATAGGAGCGCAGGTCGAGCCGCTCCGGTCGGCCTGCTGCTTCCAGATAGCGGTTGACGGTATCGGCCCAGCCCTGCCGCCAGACCTCGGCATACTTCTGGTCGTTCCAGTCTACAGTATCTTCCTTGTGGCTTTTCCAGTTGCCGGAAGGCAATCGGATACGCTCGCCGTTCTCGTCAAGGTCATAAACCTTGCGGCTCTTGGGAAGCCACATGCCATGCTCATCCATCGCCCGCATGGACAGCATTGCATGACCATGCAGATTGTGTCCAGGCGGGTCTGGGTCATGGATGGCAAAGTCCACGATCATTCCTTTGGAGACGAAATAGGTCTGGCAGAAATCCCGAAGCATCTGAGGATACTTTTCCTGCGGGACTTCTTTGGGGAAGGCCAGCACAATCCGGCGGGCCAGCTGGGCGTTCCATTGTTTCTCAATCGCTTCCACCGAGTTCCAAAGTGTTTCCCGATTGGCGTATTCCGGCGGAGCGTGAGCAGGCAACATAATTTCAGTATACAGGATGCCGCGCTTGCCGGAGTAGTTTTTGGTTTTCTGATCGTATTCCGAAAACAGCTTCTCCCCGCTCTGGTAGGCTGCACCTGCCACCGCCGACTGGCCCTTGCTGCGCTGGGTGATGGTAATTTGAAAATGTGGACACGGAATAGGCATCACCTCCTAAACAAAAAGACCGCCCATCAAGATAGATAGCTCTTGACAAACGGTCTGAAATCGTATTCGGTTGTGCTCTCTGTCCAGGGATGGAGCGGGGTACGCTTCGGTCCTGGGCGAGAGCTGCAAAAGGATAGCTGCGGAGCAGCGCAAGGAAAATGCAGTTTTCCTTGGGATGGAATCGGGATGGTGGACGGAACGCCAGACCGATTTCATCAAGCCGTCTGCAAGACCGCAATTTCACCGGAACGGTGTATAATTGCGCCCTATTACAATAGGGTTGGAACGTTCCGGGCTTCTTGCAAATCGTGAATCATCTTTGCCAGGGCCAGCACAACCTCCTGTTGACGGAACGAGAGTTTCAGCAGCTCCATCACTTGGTCGTCGGTCAGCTCTCCCGGGCAGATCAGAAAACTTTCCAGCATTCCTCCGCGGGTGCAGAGGCGATGAGTTCGGGCCTTGCGGGTCAGTTCTGGTATTCGGTGCTCCAGCATTTTCTCCTGGTGCTGGTAGTAGCGGAGCTTTTGTTCGGCCTTTTCCTTTTGGTCTTTCATGTGGTCCAGCTTTTCACTCATAAATCTCCATCTCCTTTATAAATAATGAAAGCGGCAGGATCGCCCAACCGGACGCCTGCCGCTGTTTCATTTGTCATCCATCTTCTCTGGGCTTTGCCGGGGTGACCCCATCACTTTGGAGAGGACCGAGAAAATCATATCCACTTCTTCTTGCGGTGATATCGTACAGCCTCCCAGCAACCATTCCAGCACCAGATGCAGCGTACCATACTGGATAAAAGAAGCGTAGGCCTGCTTTTCCCTCTGAGACATGGAAGAAGGTAACGCGGACACCATCCTCGTCTGAAAATCCGGCAGCTGGATTTTGATCTCACGGAGAAAGCTGTAGTCGCACTCTTTCAGGAGGAGGCCGATCTGCCTCTGGTTCTCCTCCAGGTATTCCAGCGCGTGGCACAGGGCAGCCCGGATGCTGCTGCCCGCCTGCAGGTAGGTCATCACATGGTCTGCAGTGTGAAGGACCAGCTCGTTCAAAATGTCTTTCACTACGTCTGACTGACAGCCATAGTATTTATAGAAGGTGCTGCGGTGGACCCCAGCCTTCTGACAAATTTCGGTGATGCTGATTTTCTGCACTGGTTTATTTTGAGCCAGCTCCAAAATCGCTTTGCGAATGGCATCCCGGCTTCCTGTATTACGAATCCCCTGTGTTTTCATTCTTTTCTCCTTATAACGACAGAATCGAAGGATTTGTCGCTTGTGGTTCCGCGCCTGTCTGCTATAATTATTTTAGCTTCCGGAAAGTACAGTTTACAAGGGACTACACAGGGTAGGTATCTGACGGGAGGGGTGCCG
>OGGQ01004632.1_pt1 | contig 11010 bp, 7 predicted proteins | sample 1571191 | NCBI WGS metagenome assembly OGGQ01 (sample SAMEA2582061, study PRJEB24529) | metagenome | biome: Human gut stool | place: China | collected 2011
GAGCCGATGACGGATGAGGAGTGCTCCGCCCTGCCCCGGGCGGACTGCACCGCCACCCTGATGCCCTACTCCTACTACCGCCTCTCCAGCCGGTCCGGCTACGGGGCGGGGAACAAGGCGCCGGCCTACTTCGAACTGCTGTGGGACGCCCTGCACAGGGGCGGCCCCGGGGATCTGCCCAGCCTCTACCTGACCCACCTGGCCGCCGCCCACCGGAAGGCGGGCAACTTAGTCTCCTCGGCGGAAGTGATCGAGGCCCTGCGCCTGGCCCAGGCCCTGTGCGCCCTGCGGGGAAGCCGCTGCCCCTGTCTGGCGGACCTGCGGGACGGGGCGGTGGCGGCCATGGGCCACGGCAGCTTTGGAGAGCTGGCGGCGGCCGCAGCGGACACGGAGATTGGAACCCGGGTGGGCTTTATTCCCGAGGGGGTGAGCCGCACCTCCGTTCAGGAGGACTTTTACCGCCAACTGCGCCAGCTTCACCTGGAGAAGTACCGGGGAGTGGAGGGACAGCAGCTGGATCTGGACCTGCGGGAGCGGCTGAACGTAAAAAGCGCCCAGGCGGCCCTGCTGGATCTGCGGCGGTCCTTTTTCCTCCACCAGCTGCGGGTGCTGAATATCCGGTTTGCCGCGCTGCTGCCCTCCCGGCAGGAGGGGGCCAACTGGGGGGAGTACTGGATGCTGCGCTGGACCCCGGAGGTGGAGATTGAGGTGGTGGAGTCCTCCCTGCTGGGGGACACCGTGGAGGGAGCCGCCGCCTTTGCCCTGAAGGAGCGGGGGGAGGCCTGCACCTCCATCGCCCAGGCGGCCGCGGTATTTCGGGACGCCTTCCTGTGCGGAATCCCCCAGGCCGCCCGGCACGCCCTGTCTGTACTCCAGAGCCTGTCGGTGGATGCCGCCGCCCTCACCGAGGTGGCCCAGACCGCCGCGGAGCTCTCCGTGGTGGTGCGGTACGGCAGCCTCCGGCGGTTTGACCCCGCGCCGGTGGTCCCTCTGCTTCAGCAGCTCTTTCTCCGGGCCTGCCTGACCCTGGAGGACGCCTGCCAGTGCGACGCCCAGGCAGCTCCCGCCGTCACCGCCGCCATGGACCAGCTCAACCGGCTCCAGCTGGAGCACGACTGTCTGGAGAAGGAGCGGTGGCTGGACCTGCTCCGGCGGGTGTCTGACCGGGACGATCTGAACACCCTCTGCTCCGGCTTTGCCATGGCCGCCCTGCTGGAGCGGGGGGAGGCGGACGAGGAGCTGCTGGCCCGGGAGCTTTCCCGACGGCTCTCCCCGGGCGTGCCCGCCGATCTGGGCGCGGGCTGGTTTGAGGGCCTGGCGTCCAAAAACCGCTACGCCCTCATTGCCCGGCTGTCCCTGTGGAAGCACCTGGACGACTATTTGGGGGCGCTGGACGATATGGAGTTCCGGCGGGCCCTGGTCTTTCTTCGCCGGGCCTTTTCCGGCTTTGCGCCGTCGGAAAAGAGCGACATCGCGGAGAACCTGGGGGAGATCTGGGGCGTGAACCGGAATCAGGCGGCAGAGGTTTTGATGGGGGAGCTGTCCCAGAGCGAGCAGGAGGCCCTGAAGGGCCTGGAGGACTTTGATTTTGACGACATCTGAGGGGGTGTGCCCATGACACAGCAGGAACAGCTGGCCCGCTGGCGGCTGATTCTGGGTTCCGAGACACAGCCGGACTTTACGGGGATGGGCGCCGCCCCCCTGTCCCAGGAGGAACTTTTGATGGACGGCGCCCTGGCTGCCATCTACGGCGGGTCGGGGGAGAGCTTTGGCCCGGCAGGCCAGGGCGGGGGACGCAGGCCCTCCGCGCCCCACATCGCCAAATGGCTGGGCGACCTGCGCAGCCTCTTTGACCCGGAGATTGTGGCCGTGGTGCAGAATGACGCCATTGAGCGCAAGGGGCTTCGGCAGCTTCTGCTGGAGCCGGAGGTGCTGGAGGGGCTGGAGCCCGATTTGAATCTGGCCTCCACGCTGCTGATGCTCAAGGACCAGATTCCCAAAAAATCCAAGGAGGCGGCCCGGAACTTTATCCGCAAGCTGGTGGAGCAGATTAACCGACTTCTGGAGGAGGATATGCGCCGCGCCGTTACCGCCGCCTTGAACCGGCGTGCCCACGCCCCGCTGCCCAGCGCCGCGGCCATTGACTTTGCCTATACCATTCGCCGCAACCTGCACAACTACCGCCCGGAGCTGGGCACCATCATTCCCGAGCGGGTGTGGTTTTTTGACCGGTCCAGCCGGACCAACCGCTGGCACGTTATTCTGGATATCGACCAGAGCGGATCCATGGGGCCCTCCATCTTCTACTCCTCCGTCATGGCCTGCATTCTGGCCTCCATGACGGCGGTGCGCACCCATGTGGTGGCCTTTGACACCCAAATTATGGACCTGACGCCCCTGTGCGTGGACCCGGTGGATCTGCTGTTCGGCTTTCAGATGGGGGGAGGAACCGACATTGCCAAGTCCATTGCCTACTGCCAGGGGCTGGTGGAGGAGCCGGCCAGGACCATTTTCTTTCTCATCTCCGACCTGGAGGAGGGGGGGAACCGGGCCGCGCTCCTGCGCCGGCTGGAGGAGCTGAAGCAGTCCGGGGTCACGGTGGTGGTTCTGCTGGCCATTGCCGACGGCGGCAAGCCCTACTACGACGCCCAGACGGCCCAGCGCATTGCCGGAATGGACATTCCCTGCTTTGCCTGCGCCCCCGACCGGCTGCCCGAGCTGCTGGAGCGGGTGCTCAAGGGACAGGACCTGGAGGCGCTTGCCAAAACTTCCGGCGGGGCCTCCGCCCAGGCGGGCCCCCTGTAAGGCCGAAGATGGCATGAAACAGATCGGAAGAGCGTCGTGTAGGGAAAGAGTGTAAAAACCAGCGCGCACCGGACAGAAGCGGAAGCCTGTCCGGTGCTCTTTTTTGCGGCGGGACAGCGGGGCCTGCAAGGGTTGGAAGCGAATCCTCCGGTCCAAAAGCTCCGGGGCGGAGGGGCAGGTTATATTGCACAGGGAGAGGCCTGATCCCGCCAACCTGTTAGATAGATTGAATAAAATGATTGTCGCTATTTGTGCAATCCAGTCAATTGAATTGGCAAAATATTTATGATATATTTTGAATACATTAGAAATATCTCTACAAGGAAGGAGTGGGCAGATGGGCCAGAAGCAATCCATCAGCGAAGAAGTCCTGCACAGCCTGCGGGAAGATATCATCAATTGTACATATAAACCAGGCGCAATCATTACCGAAACCGAAGTGGCTCTGGCATACGGGACCAGCAAGACCCCGGCGCGTGAGGCACTGGCGGCGCTGTGCATGGAAGGGTATTTGAGAAAATTTCCCCGAAAAGGCTATTTGGTCAAGATGATCTCCTTTTCCAATCTGCAAAGTCTGTTTCAATTCCGTTCCATTATTGAGAGTGCCTCGGCGGAGTGGGCCGCCATCCACGCCACGGAAGCTGATATCAAAACGCTGAAAGAGATTGAGGAGCAAATTGAGATTTACCGCAACGAGGACCACATGTCCGGCACGGTGAAGCCCCACGATACCAGCAACGAGACCTTTCATATGCAGATTGCGCGCATGTCCTACAATCCGTATTTGATCAGCACCACGGGCAACATTCTCCGCCAAATGCGGCGGGCGCTGATGCTGGATCTCATGTCGCCGGAGAATGAGAACGCATTTGAAGGACATCCGGATATTATTCGGGCCATTGAGGCCAAGGAGCCGGAAGCTGCGCGGCAGGCGATGATTGCCCATATCAATGCGGCGCAGCAGAGAATTTACATTCAAAACTTTCAATATTCAAAGTACGATGAGGATTTGATGGAGTACATTGAGTAGAACCTGGGCTGTGTGTACTGGAGAACTGTTTATTTTTACCAGCGTATGCTGGGACGGTATTTAAGGAGGAAGCGAAATGAATTACAAGAGAAAATTGCTGTCTGCTCTGGTTGCGTCGGTTCTGATGCTGAGTGCGTGCGGAGGCCCGCAGTTGGTGGATGACTCGAAGGTGTCGGACGAGGACAAGGTCCAGCTGGATCAGGAGTATTCCTTCACAGTGGGAACCTCCTCCTCGGGCGGCACGGTCTATGCGGTGGGCGCCGGCATCAGCAACCTGCTGGGGGAGCGGATTGAGGGCCTCTCCATGCGGGCGGTTGCCACGGGTGGCGCGGTTGACAACATCGGCCTGATGGAGAAGGGCGAGGTGCAGTTTGCCCTCAATGCGGCCAACACCAACTTCATGGCCACCGAGGGAACCCTGTCCGGAATGGAAAAGCAGGACAATCTGAGAACTATTGTCTCCCTGTATCCCAGCGTGATCCATTTCCTGGTCTCCAAGGAGTCCGGCATCACCGGCTTTGACCAGCTGCAGGGAACCAGCGGAAGCGTAGGCGCCGCGGGCAGCGCAAGTGAGTGCTATTCCGAGGACATCCTCTCCTACTATGGCTATGACTACCGCAACGCCAACGACGTGGAGCCCGTGTTTACCAGCACCTCCAGCGCCGTGGACCTGTTTAAGGACGGACACATTGACTGGGGCTTCTTCCCGCTGGGTGTCCCGGGGGCCAATGTCATGGACCTGTGCATGTCCGGAAAGGTCAACATCCTGCCCATCGAAGGGGAGGACCGGGACAATATCCTGGAGAAGTACAACTACTACGTCCCCTACACCATCCCCGGCGGGACCTATCAGGGGATTGACAACGACCTGGATACCGTCGCCTGCGCCGTTATCCTGACCTGTGACGAGAGCGTGGACGAGGAAGTGGTCTACCAGATCACCAAGACCATCTGGGAGAACATCGGCGACGTGCAGATGATTGCGGATTCTCTGAAGTGGATGACCCAGGAGACCGCCACCAGCGGCCTTGGCGCCCCCATGCACCCCGGCGCCGAGCGCTATTACAAGGAGATCGGCTGGATCGAGTAAGCCCCTTCCATCTGTGTGCCGCAGCCGGCCAGTTTTGCAGGCGGCTGCGGCACACGTCAAATTTTGAATCTGTGTATGTGTAATCTTATTGGGAAAGTGAGGAAATGGTATGGCACAGGCAGCCACAGCGCCTCAGGCAAACCAGGATGAGTTCTCCGGACGTATGCGGAGAATGGGCAACAGTATCTGGGGAAAGCTGATCCGGTATTCCGCGGTGGTCCTGGCGCTGTTTCATCTTTATACGGCGGGCTTTGGATCTCTGTCCATCGTGAAACAGCGCAGTATGCACCTGGGTTTGGTATTGTTCCTGATTTTTTTGTGCTTTCCCACCAGCAAAAAGCGGTCATCCCGGCTGAAGATGAGCGTTGACTCCGCGATTTTGGCCTTTGTGGGGCTGGCGCTCAACCTGTATGTATTTTTCCGGTTTGATTTGGTGGCAATGAATTCCGGCATTTTGAACCAGGTGGATCTGGTGGTGGGCGCACTGCTGATCCTTGTGGTTCTGGAAGCCAGCCGCCGGGCCTCCGGATGGGCCCTGCCCATTCTGATGACCATTGCCCTGCTCTACTGCTATTTTGGGGAATACTTCCCCAGCTTCTTCAAGCATTCCGGCATGTCCCTCTACCGGATTATCCAGTATATGGTGTGGTCCACTGAGGGAATTTACGGTCTGGTGCTGGGCGTGTCCTCCACCTACCTGTTCCTGTTCATTCTGCTGGGCTCCATCCTGGACAAGACGGGCCTGGCGGCGGTGATCAATGACATTGCGCTGTCCGTGGCCGGAACCACCCGGGGCGGTCCCGCCAAGGTCTCCATCATTGCAAGCGCCTGCATGGGAACCATCTCCGGAAGCGCGGTGGCCAATGTGGCCACCACCGGCACCTTCACCATTCCCATGATGAAGAAGCTGGGCTATTCTCCCACCTTTGCCGCTTCGGTGGAGGCGGTGGCCAGCACCGGCGGTATGATCATGCCGCCCATCATGGGCGCCTCCGCCATGATCATGGCGGAATTTTTGGGGCTGCCCTATGTGCGGATCATGCAGGCGGCCCTGATTCCCGCGCTGCTTTATTACTTCGCCCTGTGGATGGTGGTTGACTTTGAGGCCCGGAGACTGAACCTGCCCACACTGAAGCGGGGAGACGCGGAGAGCTTCTTCAGTGTCCTGAAAAAGCGGGGCTACATGCTGCTGCCTATCGTGCTGCTGGTGGCCCTGATGGTGAGCGGGCGCACCCCCCTGTTCTCCTCCTTCTGGGCGATCATCGCGGCCCTGGTGCTCACCTCCCTGCGCAAGGAGACCCGGCTGACCCCCACCAAGTCCCTGGACGCGCTGGAGGAGGCGGGCAAGCTTGCCATCCCCGTGGCCAGCAGCTGCGCCGCTGTGGGCATTATGGTGGCCATGACCGGAGCCACCGGCCTGGGCATGGTGCTGGGTGACGGCCTGATCGCCATCGCCCAGGGGAACTTCTACCTGACCCTGGTCTTTACCATGATCACCTGTATCATTCTGGGCATGGGCCTGCCCACCTCGGCCTGCTACATCGTGGTTTCCACCATCGCCGCGCCGGCCCTGCTGCGCTTCGGCATTTCCGGCCTTCCGGTACATATGTTTGCCTTCTATTTCGGCATTCTCTCCGTGCTGACGCCTCCCGTGTGTACCGCGTCCCTCACCGCCGCGGGCATCTCCGGCGCGCCTCCCACCAAGGTGGGCTACAAGGCCTTCAGCATGGCGGCGGCAGGCTTCATCGTCCCCTATATCTTCATGCTCTCTCCCCAGCTGCTCATGGTGGACTGCACCCTGCTGGACCTGGTGACCAAGGTGCCCACCGCCCTGCTGGGAACTGCCAGCCTGGCCATGGCCGTGGTTGGATACGTCAAGGCCCGCTTTACCGTGGTGGAGCGCTTTGCCGCTCTGGCGGCAGGCATCCTGCTGATGGACGGCGGAACCATTACGGATGTAATCGGCATCGTCCTGCTGGTGGTCATTTTGTTTATCAATGTGAAGCGGTCCAAGCGGGAAGGCCAGAGCGTAAGCGCGGTAAACGGCGGAACAGGGGCGTGAACCATGGGAAACAAACGAGTGCGGTTGGAGTGGCCCGACCTGGGAATTGAGGCGTACGCCGCCCTGGCAGATGAGGAGAATCCGGAGCTCTGTCAGGACTTTTGGGACGCGCTCCCCTTTGAGAGCATTATGAACAACGCTGTGATTACCGACGGGTCCATGTATTGCTGGGCGCCCATGCTCTCCTTTGCCCCGGTACGGAAGAAGGAGCGGATTGATTTGGCTCCCATTGGGCGCCTCCGCTACTCCCAGAACACCGGAAACAAGCTGATCATCCAGTATCAGGAGTGCAATGAGGATATCTACGGCGCCGTCCTGGGAATGATCGAGCCGGAGTACATCCAGAGCATCCGGGAAGTGGGGGAGCGGGCCAGAACCGCCATCTTCATGACCAAGGAGAAGATCCTGGTGCGGATCTCCAGGGCGGATGAGCCGGAGCGCCAGGCGCCCCCCTCCGTCCTCCAAAAACCGGAGCCGTGCAGGCCCGAGGTGGCGGAGCTGGCCGATGAGCTGATTGGCCTGGCCACACAGGCCAGCTCTCAGGAGCCGGAGGAGCACAAGCGGGTGCGGACCGGCCAAAATTCCGGCATGGGATCCTGCGGGCAGTATTTCAGCACCTGGGAGTTTGTGTACAGCCTGACCCGGGATTTGTCCATGTATACCCTGTACCCCATTGCGCGGCTGGCCCGGAATGACACCTTTGACGTCCGGCAGCTGGAGCAGATCTATATGGAGATTGACCCCACCTATACCAATCTGCTGGGATCCTACGGCTTCAAGACGCTGCGGAAGCTGGCAAGGCGCTTCCGGGAGCTGATCGCGTCCCATACCCTGACCAAGGAAGAATTCCGCTACCTTTTGGACGGGTTTGTGTTCTACACCGACATGTTGGCCCAATGGACCTACTTCTACTATCCCTGGGGAATTGGCTGTGCCTGTTTCCGGTTTGACGAGGACCATTTGAACTATGTTCCGGAGCAGGAGAGCTGAGCAGTCCTGTTCCAAGCGAGATTTATGGCAGCTGCGGCGCGGTTGCCATAAATCTTGTCCTCAAAAGAAATATGAGTAATATATCAAATAAATATGAGGAGATCTGGATCCTATGAAGTGCTTATCTGAATTGGCGCTCAACATTCAGCCGTCCTCCACCTTGGCGATTGACGCCTTGTACAAACAGATGAAGGCCGACGGGGTGGATGTAATCGGCTTCGGAGCGGGGGAGCCGGACTTTGAAACGCCGGAGGCCATCAAACGGGCGGGGATTGCCGCCATTGAGCAGAATGAGACAAAGTATACGCCCTCCAACGGCACTGTGGAGCTGCGGCAGGCGATTTGCCGCCGGCTGTGGCAGGATTTTCAGGTGGGGTACGGGACGGAGGAGGTGTCTGTCTCCAACGGGGCGAAGACGTGCGTGTATGCGTCCCTCCGGGTGCTGATCAATCCGGGGGACGAGGTGATTCTCCCCACGCCCTATTGGGTCAGCTACATCGAGCTGATCCGGTTGGCAGGAGGGGTGCCGGTACTGCTGGAGACGGGGGAATCGGAGGCGTTTAAAATTACGCCTCAGAAGCTGGAGAGCAGGATTACGCCCAGGACAAAGTGCATCATTTTGAATAACCCCTCCAATCCCACCGGAATGATGTATGACGAGGCGGAGCTGCGGGGGCTGGGAGAGGTCTGTGTCAGGCACGACCTCTACATCATAGCCGATGAAATCTACGCCCAGCTGGTGTATGACGGCCGCAAATTTACCAGTGTGGCATCCATTTCCCCGGAAATTAAGGAGAGAACTTTGCTGGTCAACGGAGTTTCCAAGACATATGCCATGACGGGCTGGCGCATTGGATACGTGGCTGCCCCGAAGGCCATCAGCAAGGTCATCTCCAATTATCTCGGGCACTGCACCGGGTCGCCCTGCGCCATCTCCCAGAAGGCGGCCCTGGAGGCCCTGACAGGGGATCAGAGCCCGGTGGAGCGGATGCGGGCGCAGTTTGAACAGCGGCGGAATTACATGGTCCAGCGGATCAACCAAATGCCGGGGGTCAGCTGCCTGATGCCCAACGGCGCGTTTTATGTGATGATGAACCTGGAGAACCTGATGGGCCGCCGGTTCTTCCAGACCAAAATTGAAAGTGCGGATGATTTCGGACGGGTTCTTTTGCAGCACGGGAACGTGGCAGTGGTTCCGGGCACAGGATTTGGCGCGCCGAATTTTGTGCGGTGGTCCTACGCTGCGTCCATGGAGCAGATTAAGGCGGGGCTGGACCGGCTGGAGCAATGCCTGGCCGCGGGCCGGTGAGAAGAACCGTCCGGTTCACAGGAGGTCCACGATGAAACACATTCTTATGATTTCCACGGGGGGAACCATCGCCTCAAAAGAGAGCGGTTCCGGGCTCAGCCCCGCCATATTCTCGGACGAGATTCTGGAGCATGTGCCCTGTGTGGGAGACTTCTGCCGGGTGGATACCATGCAGCTGATGAATCTGGACAGCACCAACATCGGGCCGGAGCACTGGCTGCAAATCGCAAGGGTCATTGAGACGCGGTATGCAAACTATGACGGCTTTGTGGTGACCCACGGGACGGATACGATGGCATATACTGCCGCCGCGCTCTCCTACCTGATTCAGAACTCGCCCAAGCCCATTGTGATTACAGGCTCCCAGAAGCCGATCTCCCTGGAGGAGACGGACGCAAGGAGAAATCTGGTGGACAGCTTTTTGTACGCGTCGGATGACCGGTCCCATGACGTCAGCCTGATTTTTGACGGCAAGGTTATTTTGGGCACCAGGGCGAGAAAGGAGCGGACCAAAAGCTACAATGCCTTTTCCAGTGTGGACTACCCGGAAGTTGCGGTGATACGGGACCGGAGGATCATCCGCTATTTGAGCCAGCCTTCCTACGGCGAGGGAGCGCAGCCCACATTCTACCACGCGCTGGAGCCCAATATCTTTCTGATGACCCTGATTCCAGGCATGGATCCCGATGTTCTTTGCCGTGTGATGGGAGATTACAAGGCGGTTGTGTTTCAATCCTTTGGGACAGGCGGACTTCCCGGGGGCGGAACTGGGAAATTTGCTCAGGTACTGAAAGAGTGGATTGATCAGGGGAAAACCGTGGTGATGATGACGCAGGTTCCCTATGAGGGCAGCGACATGGTGGTATATCAAATTGGGCAGCAGCTCAAAACACAGTACAAGATTATTGAGACCTACAACATGACCATGGAGGCAGCCGTGGTCAAGCTGATGTGGGTGCTGGCCCAGGAGAAGGAGCCGGATAAAATCAGAGACCGGTTTTACCAGTCCGTTCAATGCGATATCATACACTGAGCACAATTTACTTAAAGGCGTAAAAGCAGCGGAGGAAGGGCTGCAAAAACAAAAACGGGCAGGGGGTTTATTCCTCTGTCCGTTTTTTGTGTGCCTTTTGTTGTCCTGTGTGCAGGTATAATAGTATAATAAGAGAAAGAACCGCCGTGAGGGACGGAACTGTGAGCTGGCTGCTTCTGGCAGCGGCGCATGGTGCGGGAAGTGGCCTTCATTTGACACAGAGAATACACATTGACGTGGTATCCTGTGGACGAAAGGGGGGACGGAAGCATGGACCATAGGATTTTGATTGTGGAAGATGAAGCCAAGCTTCGGGAAGTGCTGTGCGACTATTTCAGCAGCAAAGGGGAGCTCCCCGTGGAGGCACGGGACGGGGCTCAGGCTCTGGCGCTGCTGGAGGAGCAGGAATTTGACGCGGTGCTGCTGGACATTATGATGCCCAAACTGGACGGACTGTCTGTGTGCCGGGCGGTGCGGAAGAACAATGATGTCCCCATTATATTTCTCACCGCCCTGTCCGATGAGGAGGACAAGCTGCTGGGCTATGAGCTGGGGGCGGATGATTATGTGACAAAGCCCTTCACCATGTCCGTGCTCTACGCCAAGCTCACAGCCCTTATTAAGCGCAACCAGCGCAATGTGCTGGCCGGGGACCGGATGGAGGCGGGGGGGATCACCGTGGATCTGGCCC
>OGGQ01004648.1_pt1 | contig 10983 bp, 11 predicted proteins | sample 1571191 | NCBI WGS metagenome assembly OGGQ01 (sample SAMEA2582061, study PRJEB24529) | metagenome | biome: Human gut stool | place: China | collected 2011
CGAAAGAACCGGCGGGCTTCAAGGGATCCCTATGAGGACCATACCCTGCCCTCTCTTGCGCTGCTTTATCGGCAGCCGTAAATGGTCCCCTGTAAAATTATTGTTTACGGCAGCCGTTAACTTCCTGCGTTTGTCAGGGCGGGGGATGGCAACAGGCAGTTTTCAGAATAAAGACTGCCGCCTTCACGGTCATCACTGTGAGGGCAGCAGCCTTTTTGTGTTACTGGCAGCATTATCTTGTCTGGTTTTCTGTGCTGCCGTCCGCTGCACGCGGCAGGAAGTCATAGAGCTCCTCATAGGATTTTATCTCATCGTCGGACTGCGGGAGAGAAGGAATCAGCCCGGTACAGTCTGTGGCCGAACTCGCGTTGCAGAAATCATAATCCAGTTCATCAATCTTTTTCTCTTTCACCGAAAACCCTCCTTATCATGTCACCAACCGAAGGTTGATGACCTGCGCACGCTTCAGCGTGCTGCCGCTTATTATGTCACCAACCGGAGGTTGATGACCTGCGCACGCTTCAGCGTGCTACCACTTATATGCTGCACTCTATAGTATCGGCTTACGGACATAAGAATATTCGGCTGCGTGCGTATCGTAAAGAAAACGTTAAGGACATATCGGAGGAATTGATTAAAAAGTAAGAGACATGCTACACTATTTGCGTCATTTGTAAAAAGGATCAGAACCGTTTTGCAGATGAAAAATAGAAAATAAATGATGGGGAATGAGAATCGTATGAAGATATCGGATCTATGTATGCTTTTAGGCGGGCTGGCGCTGTTTTTGTATGGGATGCAGATGATGAGCGGAGGGTTAGAGGCTGCGGCTGGGAATAAGATGAAGACCATCCTGGAAAAGCTGACGGCCAACCGTTTTCTTGGCGTATTGGTGGGCGCAGGCATCACTGCGGTAATCCAGTCCTCCTCCGCCACTACGGTGATGGTTGTGGGTTTTGTAAATTCCGGCCTTATGACACTCGGACAGGCCATGTGGATTATCATGGGTGCCAATATCGGCACAACAATCACCGGGCAGCTGATTGCGCTGGACATCAGCATGATCGCACCGTTTATCGCCTTTATCGGCGTAGTGATGATCGTATTTTTAAAAGGTGAGAAGCTGCATCATCTGGGGAGCATTATTGCAGGCCTTGGCGTGCTGTTTATCGGAATGGATATGATGAGCAGCGCGATGCTGCCGCTTAGGGATTCGGAAGGGTTCATCCATCTGATGACCAGCTTTAAAAATCCGGTGTTCGGCATCCTGGCAGGCATGCTGTTTACCGCGGTGATCCAGTCCTCATCCGCATCCGTCGGCATTCTGCAGGCGTTAGCAAGCGGAGGGTTGATCGGACTCTCAAGCTCCGTATTTGTGCTGTTCGGACAGAATATCGGCACCTGTATCACCGCGATTTTAGCATCCATAGGGACGAGCCGCAATGCGAAGCGGACCACCATACTGCATCTGGCATTCAATGTGATCGGCACCTGCATTTTTGTGGCTGTCTGCCTGCTGACACCGTTTACCGCCTTTATGGAATCCCTAACACCCGGCAATCCCGCGGCACAGATCGCCAATGTACATACGGTGTTTAATGTGACCACCACCTTGATCCTGCTTCCGTTCGGAGGGCTGCTAGTAAAGGCCGCCAAATTGCTGCTGCCGGATAGGGGAGAGGAGGAAGAGGAAACCATGCGCCTGATGTATTTGAAGCCGCAGGCATTTCACGGAGAACATCAGATCGGTGCGGTGACGCTGGCCATATCGCAGCTTCGCCAGGAAATATCCAGAATGTTAAGATTTGCCAATGAGAACGTAAACTTAAGTTTCAATGCCGTGAAAGAGAGCACGGAAAAGGATATGAAGCGGATCCTATATAATGAGGAATATCTCGATTATTTAAATGCCGAGATATCCAAATGCATATCCAGGCTGATATCCATGGAGATGCCCGTAGGTGATTCCCGAATCATGAACGGCTATTTTAAAATCGCCGGCAATATCGAACGGATCGGCGATCATTCCATGAATGTGGCGGGATACGCCCAGGCGCTAAAAAGGGACAGCCTGCGCCTGTCAAAGATGGCATTGGAGGAGGTGGATCAGATGCACTCCATATCCTTACAGATCATGGAGACACTGGATGTCCGGGAGGGTGAGGACAGCATGCATCTTCTTGAAAAAATTGCAAAAATGGAGCAGCTAAGCGATGATATGAATGAACGTTTCCGACAGAACCAGATCGGGCGCATGATGCGCGGTGACTGTCCGGCTCAGGCCAGCATCCTCTATTCGGAGATGCTGACCGATTTCGAACGGATCGGTGATCACGCCCTGAATATAGCGGAGGAGTATGCAAAAATGTCATAGCGCGTATAGGCTGTTGATTTTGAGGAACAATAATACAAATCAACAGACCGAGGGAAAGGGCAGCTGCGCTATGAAAAAAGATTCATTTGAGGGATGGTATTTTAAACATCAGAAAGGAAACCAGGCTTTTGCGGTGATTCCGGGCATGAAAAGGGACCGTCACGGAAGGAAATCTGCATTTATACAAATCATATCGGACGGTTTTTCTGCCTACTTCCCCTATTCCATGGATCAGGTGGAGTATCGGGCAAGGCCGTTCCATTTAAAAATCGGGGACAGCGTATTCACGAGATGGGCGGTGAGCCTCAATCTGAAAAGATCCGGCGCGGTCGTAGAGGGAAAGCTCTGGTACGGCCCTCTAAGAAAGCTGGAATATGACATTATGGGTGTGTTCGCGCTCATACCGGGACTGGAATGCCGTCACGATGTGATCAGCATGGGGCACCGGCTGGAAGGCGCCATCAATATCAATGGAAAAAAGCTGGACTTTACAGAAGGGACCGGCTACATCGAATCGGACCGCGGCCGTTCCTTTCCGGGCAAATACCTCTGGACCCAGTGCTCAGACTTTATCGACGGCAGCGCCCGCATCATGGCAGCGGCCGCCATGATCCCTATGGGACCCTGGTCCTTTCCGGGATGCATCTGTGCGGTGATCCTAAAAGGAAAGGAATACCGCCTGGCCACCTATCTGGGCGCCAAGGTCATGGAATGCTCCGGCAATTCGCTCATACTGCGCCAGGGAGATCTCTGCTTTAAAATGAAGTGGTACGGTCCACAGGGCCTGACCTTAAAAGCGCCTGTATCGGGGGCCATGACCCGCAGCATCAACGAAAGCCTTATGGGTGCCGCGCGTTATCGTCTGACCGAAGGCGATAAGGTGCTGCTGGATGTAAAGACCAGAAGGGCGAGTTTTGAATACAGCGAATAAAAAGCAGTGGGACCGTGCGCACTTGTGGTGTGCAGCGGTTCCTTTTTTGTTCAACAGGGTGTGCCCAAAATACAACTTATTAGTTACTATTAACAGCTTTAGCACCAACCGTGATCAGTAACAACTTATTCACAGCGGGAGCTTTGACTCTTGACAGAAAAGACCTGGTTCCGTATGATGGTAGAAACGGGATTTTGCCAAAGGATACAACTATGATGCAAAAATGATGTAAAATTTCACAATGATAAAGGGGGTAGAGTATGATACGGATTCTGATTGTGGAAGATGAAAAGCCCATTTCTAAATTGATTGAGATGAACCTGGCCGCTGCCGGCTATGAGTGCGAATGCGCGTTTACCGGAACGGAAGCGGCTGTAAAGATAGAGGACAACCAATATGACCTGATACTTCTGGATATCATGCTGCCGCAGATCGACGGATATGAGCTGATGGAATATATTCGACCGTATGGAATCCCTACCATATTTATCACTGCTAAGAGCGCGGTGGCTGACCGTGTAAAAGGGCTTAGGGCCGGGGCCGAGGATTACCTGGTCAAACCCTTTGAGATCATCGAGCTGCTGGCCAGAGTGGAGACCGTGCTTCGGAGATTCCATAAGGAGGAGGAACAGATTGCGATCGGAGGTCTTGTGATCGATACCGGTTCCAGAACCGTGAAAAAGGACGGAGAAGAGATACGGCTGACGAAAAAGGAGTATGAGCTTCTCCTTTTGTTTGTCAGAAATAAAAATATTGCGCTGTTCCGCGATAATATCTATGAGCGGATATGGGAAGGGGATTACGACGGAAACAGCCGTACCGTGGATCTGCATGTGCAGAGACTTAGAAAAAAGGTGGGCTGGGAAGATAAGCTGACCGCGGTTTATAAGATCGGCTACCGTCTGGAGGTGCAGGATTGAAGTTTTCCTGGAAAGTGTTTTTCAGCACGCTGACGCTGACGGCCGTTACTTTCAGCCTGGGAGGATATCTGCTGATATCCTCCCTGTTTCATCAGTCGCTGGAACGGGAGAAAAAAACAGCTATAGAAGAAAATGAACTGATGCGATTTTCTTTCCTGACGGCTGCCGCGGCGGTGCCGGGCGAGAACAGTGAGCTTTCTGCCGGCCAGATCAGCAGCATTTCCCAGGCGCTGCCGGTGGGAAATGGGGAATACCGGCTTGGCATGCGCATCAGCGGCGAGGACGGCAGCATCTACTATCAGACGGCGGGTCTGTCCGTCCGCCAGGACCTTCCACTGGATATCCCTGTAAACACCAGGATCACCCGCATATACTTGGAATCGGACAGATATTACATACAGACAGCCTGCGTGTTTGCCGTACAGCAAAATACGCTGTGCATGGAGAATTTCCGCGACATCACCAGCCTGTTTGAAGAGCGTGATGTGCAGTATGATATATTTCAGAAATTGATGCTTGTGCTGCTTGTGCTGGACGGCATGATCATTGGTCTGGTTTCCTGGTGGCTGACCTATCCGGTAAAAAAGCTCTCCAGGGCGGCCAGGTTGATTGCCGGAGGGCATTATGAAAAGCGCGTGGATGTGCACAGCGGGGATGAGATCGGAAAACTGGCCCAGGATTTTAACCTCATGGCAGATAATCTGGAGGAGAGGATATTACAGATGAAGGAGGCTGCCAGGAGGCAGGAGGATTTTATTGGCAGCTTTGCGCACGAACTGAAAACGCCGCTGACATCGATCATCGGCTATTCTGATATGCTGCGTTCCAAGGAGATGATGCCGGAGGACCGGTTTGTGGCGGCAAACTATATCTTTCAGGAGGGCAAACGCCTTGAGGCGCTATCGCTAAAACTTATGGAACTGATCGTGCTCAACCGGCAGGAACTCCCGATGAGAAGGGTGGAGATTACGGATCTGATGGAGAGCGTGGCAGGCGTGATGTATCCGGTGCTGGAAAAGGAGCATATAGAGCTTAATATGGCGGCGGAAGAGGCCGTGCTTGTTCTGGAGCCTGACCTGGTGAAAACGCTGTGTATCAATCTGATTGATAACGGCAGGAAGGCCATCGATAACGGCGGCCGGATTTTTTTCCGGGGCCGGATTGCGAAGGACGGGTATCATATACTGGTTAAGGATACGGGAAGAGGGATGCCCAAAGAGGAGCTTTCCAGGATTACGGAGGCGTTTTATATGGTGGATAAGTCCCGCGCCAGGGCAAAGGGCGGCGCGGGTCTGGGGCTTGCGATCTGTTCCAGAATCGTGGAGCTGCACTGCGGAAAGATCCGCTTCCGGAGCGTGCCCGATGTGGGAACGCTGGCAGAAGTCATTCTTCCCCTGGCAGATCAATAAAGGAGATTTATGAAAAATGTGATTAAAAATATGGTGATAGTCCTGATATTTATTACGGTTATGGCCGGCTGCATACTCCTTCCGTCCTATGTATCCCACGGACAGGATAAGAGCATACTGGGGGAGAGCTGGACGGAGGAACTGACCCTGACACAGGACGGTTACCGTCATCAGCTGACTACATATGAAAAGCTGCAGCTCCTGCTGTTCGGATACTTTTCGAACGATGAGGATGGCCGGGTGATCGTTACACCGCCTCAGCAGACCGTAAATGACAAAGAACAGGGATCCGCATTCTGGGAGAGATGTACGGATGAGGTGGAGAAGGTACAGGAGATGGGCATTTGTCCGTTGCCGGACATACAGTATGATCTGACACATTTAGAGGCCAGAATGTATAATTTTATCAATACGGAAACACCGTCCGTCTATCTGGAACTCTGGGTGGTCTACATGATGACGGAATACGGCAGCCTGGTCGCCTATATGGATGAGGAAACAGGAAAGATCTATTCGATTTATTCGGATACCGAATTCGGGTATTATGAAAGCGTACTGGAATCGAATCAGGAGGAAATCTCCCGGAAAGCGGCGATAAACATACAGGATGGAAGAATTGTTCTGGGAAACATGGAAGATATGGCCAGAAAATGGGGGGAATACCTGGGGCTTGAATATGTAGGCATGAAAAGTCAGGAAGACGGTATGTCAGGACGGTGGATTTACAAAGCGGAAGAGGAGCAGGTGGTTTACAGCTGGACCTCATACGGCGGCAGTTTTAACCTGCAGCCGTCATTTGCCGTAATTGAGTGACGGGTGCATTGCCTGAACGGTTTGCAGCGGCTTTTTGATTTACTGCAATGGTATTTGTTGCAATTATGATGCATTGCCCTGTTATGATTATCCGGACGGCGGATAAAATGTGCACAGATCATCAATGAGACGAGGGTGGTTTTATGAACGGGAGAGAGCAGACAGAACAGAAATCGGAAGGCAGAATGAGCAAAGAGGAGCGTTTAAGACAGCAGCGAAGGATAGAGCGGAGGCGCCGAAGACGAAGAAAGATCCTGATACGCCGCGCGCTGGCCGCCGGTGCATGTGCGGTCTGCCTGCTGACGCTGATTTCATTTATAAAACCGGACAAAACGGAAACGTCCACGGCTGGGGGCGGTGAACAGAATCTGGGCGGTCCAAAGGAAACTATCGCCGCTCTTCCGGAACAGGAAGAGCCGAAGGATTTCTCCGCGATTGAGATTCCTGACTGGATCAAGCAGGATTTCCTGACTCCGAATCCCTATTCCAGACCGCAGAAACAACTGGAGGCGGTCAACGGAGTTGTGGTGCACTATGTAGGCAATCCGAATACCACTGCGGAGCAGAACCGGAGTTACTTCAACAGCCTGGCGGAAACGAAAGCCACCTATGCCAGCAGCAATTTCCTGATCGGTATGGATGGCACGGTCATACAGTGCATGCCGCTGGGAGAAGTCGCTTACTGTTCCAATGACCGGAATTCGGACACGCTTTCCATCGAGTGCTGCCACCCGGACAGCAGCGGGGAGTTCACAAAGGAAACCTATGATTCCCTGGTCAAACTGACCAGATGGATCTGTGAAACCTTTGAACTAAAGGAAGAGGACGTAATCCGGCACTATGATGTAACCGGAAAGGAATGTCCGAAATATTATGTGGACAACCCTACGGCCTGGGAAGCGTTTCGCAGAGAGGTATTTCAATAATGATGGAGAAGAGGCCGTGATCCAGTTCTGCGTGGATGCGGCCTCCCTGCTTTTCCAGCAGGGTTTTGGCGATGGACAGGCCGAGTCCGGTCGTTTTTTTCTGTCTGGACAGATCTGTGGTATAGAACCGTTCAAAAAGAGAATCCAGGTCGGCGGCAGTGATGCCAAAAGCTGCATTGGTAAATGTAATGACCGCTGACCGGCCATTTGCGCGGGAGGTGATGCTGTACGGAGCTTTGCCATGTATGAAAGCGTTATAAATCACATTGGAGAATACCCGCTTTAACGCATCTTTATCGGCTGCTGCCAGCCAGGCCTGGTCGGGTATTTTAAGTACAGGTTCCACGCCGCGGCTGCAGAAATCATCATAGTAAATTGAGACAGTGTCCCGAAGCACATCATTTATGCTGACAGTGTCTATGCAGAGCGTAAGCTCATTGTTGGACAGCCTGGCATACTCAAACAGCTGGTCTAACAGAGCGCGCACCGCTTCCATGCGTTCTTCCACGATCATTCCGTATTCCCTGCGCTTTTCGGGGCTTAGATCCTGGCGGTTCATCATCTGGATGTAACCGCCAGCGCTTGTTAAAGGCGTGCGCAGGTCGTGCGAAATTGCCGTAATTGTTTCGCGGAACAGCCGGTCCGATTTCTTTTGCTTTCGTACAGCTTCTTTGTGAGAGACCAGCGCCTGATTGATGTGCTCAGCTAAAGCGCAGAACTCTTTTTGGGACAGCTGCGTGCAGATCAGCTGGTTGGTATCGGTTGAAAGGATCTTTAACAGCTGCGCGTCCAAATCGCGCAGATTCTGTTTCACGGCGTGCAGGCGGGCGGCCAGGATGGCGGCCGCAGCTGCAAGCATAAAAATGAGTGAAAAAGGTAGGATATCCATAGACAGCTCCTGTTTTTTGATAGCCGTATGACTTGAACGGCCGCTTCCTAATGTTTTTAGATGTCCCTCTTTTTGAAACAGAAAACACCGAGAAAGACCGACAGAAGAAGCGTAATCACACCTGAGATTACAGCCGTACAGAGCGCTGCCGCATCCGGGGCCGGTGAGGCGATGGAGGACGCACAGTTGACCAGCCAGTACCGTTCCAGCTGCAGCCTGCCCCCTGTAAAGATCCCGGATAAGGAGAGCAGGGACGGCAGAAAGATTAGCAGGCAGAAATTAAGCGCAACGGCTCCGCCGCTGCTGCGAAAGAGTATGGCAATAAACATGCAGACCCCGGAATAGGCGGCCAGCAGAAGCAGCTGTACCAGGATGGTCTGCAGCAGTGTCAGCGCAAAAGAGCCTGTGATTGGGCCGGTTCCCCATAATACGCTGGCCGCTGCAAAACTTGTGGCCATTGCGGCGAATGTAAACAGCAGAGAGGCTGCCGCATTGCAAAGATATTTCGCGAGATAGATGCGTCCCCGCCCCAGCCCGCGGCTCACTGTGTTCCTGACGGTGCCGTGGGAGAATTCCATGGCCGTGAAGATGCTTGTAAAAATCAGGATCAGCGTCTGATAGAGGTTGCCGGAGAATGTCTCCATCATCAGTGATATACCACTTATATTGAAATCATCCGCTGCATCGGAGCCGCTTACGGAAATCTGAAATCCGTTTTGGCCGGCTCCCATGCGGTTAAGCCCCGAATCTTTTGCTGTCAGAGTCATCATTCCTTGAAATATCAGAACGATGATGAGTCCGGTCACCGCGGAAATGATGAGCAGGGTCCAAAAGCTGCGGCTGTGAAACAATTTATATAATTCAGATCGTATTAAGTTATGCATGTTTTGTTCCTCCCATCCGTTCCATGAAATAGCCTTCCAGATCCTCCCCAGAGGACTGAATGGTTTTTACAGTGATACCGCTGCCGGTCAGCGCTTTATTGAGCAGACCGCTGTCTATATCCTGGCCGAAGATGCGGATGATATGGCCGTCCAGCACGTCATAGTCCCGGGTATGGAACAGTTCCTCGATCAGGATACATGCCTGTTTCGCGTCATCCACCTCCACCTTCAGACACCGCCGGCAGCGCAGCTCCAGCTCATCTTTCGTGAATTCTTCTACCAGCATTCCGTCGTTTAAAATGCCGTAACAGGTGGCGATCTTATAGAGCTCGCCCAATATATGGCTGGAGATCAGTATGGTGATGCCGTCTTCCTTATTCAGTTTGAGCAGCAAATCGCGCACATCCCTGATACCTGTGGGGTCCAGGCCGTTGATCGGTTCATCCAGGACAAGAAAATCGGGATTTCCCAGAAGGGCCATCGCGATGGACAGGCGCTGTTTCATACCCATGGAGAAATGTTTTACCGTTTTTTTACCGGTATACGTAAGGCCAACAGCCTGAAGCGCCTTAACCGGCGCGCCTTTATCCGGAAGTCCCAGCAGGATGCGGTGATTTTCCAGATTCTGAAGAGCCGTCATATACGGATAGAGAGCGGGAGACTCGATGATGCAGCCCAGCCGTTTTCTCTGTTCATCCAGGGATGTGGAACCAAACAGCTCTATGGTTCCTGTACCCGGGGCCGCAAGCCCCATGATCATTTTCATAAGGGTGGTTTTTCCAGCGCCGTTTTTACCGATCAGTCCGTAGATTTCACCGCGGCCCACATTCATGGTCACTTTGCTGACTGCATTTTTTCCGTGATAGACCTTGGTGAGAGCATTGGTTCTGAGTGCATATTCCATAAGCAAATCCTCATTCTTTCGTTCTTCTTTAAGATCATCATAGCCTGAAATCTTATGGAAACCCTGTGAAAAGCATAAAGAAACCTTAAAGAAACATCTTAAATCCGATCCCCCAGACGGTTTGGATATACTGCTCGTCTGGATCGGCTTTTTTAAGTTTCTGGCGCAGATTGCTGATATGCACATTAACCGTGTTGTCCTCTGTATAGTATTCCTCGTTCCATACAGCGTCAAATATATTGTTTTTAGTGAATACCTTGTTCGGATTGCTAAGCAGCAGCTCCAATATCAGATATTCCCTCTTTGTAAGGCTTATCTGCTGTCCCTTTACCTTAACTTCCAGCGTATCCCGGTTCAGCGTCAGATTCTTAAAACAGCAGACCGCATCGGGGGTATGGGCCGGCTGGCTGCGCCTTAGGACCGCCTCCATCCGTGCCAGCAGCTCTTCATTATGGAAAGGCTTAACGAGATAATCATCCGCTCCGGACCGGATCAGGCCGACCCGGACCGCCACATCGTCCCTGGCGGATATGCAGATGACCGGAATATCGGTCTGCTGCTTTATATGAGCCAGAACCTCTTCTCCCGGCATACCGGGCAGCATCAGATCCAGTAAAACCAGATCAAAGCGCTGCAGGGAAAGAAGGAGCAGAGCCTCGGTCCCCGAATAAGCCGCCCGCACCCCATATCCGTTTCCTGTCAGCAGTTCCTGTTCCATATTGCTGATATGCGCATCGTCCTCCACAAGCAAAACCTGTAGTTTATCCATAAAGCCCTCCCTGCACCGTCCGTCCCTGTTTCATCCGTTTATATTATATTGTCCGCAGGGAAACATGTCAATGCGCCCATGCATAGAAGCTTCCCCGTTATTGATCACGGGTTACTGTTCACACGCTGCCGATAAAGCAGCGTATGAGAGGGCAGGGTATGGTC
>OGGQ01004652.1_pt1 | contig 10969 bp, 8 predicted proteins | sample 1571191 | NCBI WGS metagenome assembly OGGQ01 (sample SAMEA2582061, study PRJEB24529) | metagenome | biome: Human gut stool | place: China | collected 2011
TAGCCGTTATCCGCGCTGATCGAGGACAGGGCGTAATAGACGTCCATATTCGCCAGCATCAAGGCTAGTTTCTGCAGCTTCGGCAGATAGCTGCGGATCTGTTCCAGCAGGTTGGCAAACAGCTCGGTTTCCAAACGAATGGAGCGTTCCTCCGCATGCAGGATCGCGTCTTCCTTTTCCTTCAGCTCAGAGGTGATGTAGCGCTCGGCGTTGGTCAACGTCTGCTTGCGGACATAGCCGTATTCTTCCTTGACCTGCGCCGCCGCGCCCTTGGACACTTCGATATAATAGCCGAACACCCGGTTGTAGCCGATTTTCAGCGTCTTAATTCCAGTGCGCTCGCGTTCGTAGTTTTCCTGTTGGAGAATCCAGGTTTTGCCTTCCTTCTGGGCGCTGCGGTATTCGTCCAGCTGTTCGCTGAAGCCTTCCGCAAACATCCCGCCTTCCTTGACGGACACCGGCGGATTCTCAACGAACGCCCCGTCCAGCAGCTCCGTCAGCGACAGGCAGCAGTCGATGTCCCGGTATTCCTGAAAAACTGGCGCGTCCTGAAACAGCGCCAGGATTTCCGGCACCTGGCTCAGTGTTTTCTGCAGGCGCTGGCAGTCGATCGCATTGGCGGAACCATAGGCCACTCTGGCAATCAGCCGTTCCATATCATAGATCTGGTTCAGCTTGTCCTTGAGATCCTCGCGGACAAGATAGTTTTTCATTAAATATTCGATTCGGTCCTGGCGGAACAGAATTTTCTTTTTATCCACCAGCGGCCGTTCAATCCATTTTTTTAACAGGCGGGAACCCATTGCGCTCTGGCAGCGGTCAAGAAATGACCACAGTGTTTCTGATTTGCTTTGCGTGCGCAGCGGAACGACCAGTTCCAGATTCTGCTGGGTTGAGAAGTCCATATACAGCACGTCGTTTTCATTCTCAATCTCGACAGTCTGAAGGTGGTGCATCATCCGCTTCTGCGTTTCGATCAGGTAATTGAGCATCAGCCCATAGGCTTCCCGCTGCGCCCCGTCGCTCACTTCCTCGCACAGCGGCAGATATTCCTCGCCGATCTGGTCTATGGCGCAATAGGAAATCGCCACGGCGGACAGATCGCGGACGCCGCGAATAAACTTCTCGTCGAAGCCTTCCTTCACGACGATCTCGCGGATATTGTTTTTCAGCAGCGTCTGCTGCAAATGGAGAATGTTGCGCGGAATATGCGTTACCGTCGTTTCACCGGTCGACATTTCGCAGATCGACAGGGCGAATCCGTACTGATAGTCCACGACGGCCGCCAGGTAAATGCTGGAGCGTTCATCAAACAGTTCGTCGATCACCGTGCCGGGCGTCACGACCTTGATCACATCGCGCTTGACCAGTCCCTTCGCTAAGGCCGGATCTTCCATCTGTTCGACAATCGCCACCTTGTAGCCTTTCTGAACCAGACGCTGTATATAGCCCGTTACGGCGTGAAACGGCACGCCGCACATCGGCACGCGGTCTTTCACCCCGGCGTTTCTGCCGGTCAGCACCAGGTCCAGCTCACAGGAAGCAATCTTGGCGTCCTCAAAAAACATTTCATAAAAGTCGCCCAGACGATAAAAAACCAGGGCGTCCTGATAATTCTTTTTTACCTCGAGATACTGCTGCATCATCGGCGTATATTGTTCCATACTTTCACCTCTAAAAAAACTGTTCTTATTATACCATCATTTTTTCTGCAGGTCAGGGGAGTTTTGGGTTTATAATAAGGAAAATGGAGGTGCGGTTATGAGAATTTGTACGATTTTAGGCAAGGGCTACGAGGAGATCGAAGCGATCGGCACGCTGGCGTTATTGAAGCGCAGCGGACTGGAAGCGGATCTGTTTGGCATCAGCGGAGAAAAGACGACGGGCAAGCATGATCTGCCGATCTGCGGCCTGCTTCCGTTATCCGGCTTAAACCCTGAAAATTATGATTGCCTGCTGCTGCCGGGCGGGCCGCATTACGCTTTGTTGGAAAGCAGCGAGGACGTAAAACAGATCATCCTGAAGTTTAAAGCGCTGGATAAGCCAATTGCGGCGATCTGCGCGGCGCCGACGATACTGGGACATCTGGGCTTATTGAAAGGGAAGCAGTACACCTGCTTCACAAGCATGAACGAGGATTTCGGCGGTACGTACGTCGATCAATACACCGTCACCGACGGCAACCTGATCACCGGACGCAGCGCGGCGGCCACCATTGATTTCGCGTTTGCGATCATTGAGAAGCTGCAGGGAACCGAACAGAAAGAATTCATTCAGAAACAGATTTATTATTGATCAGGGAGACCGCAGGCGCTGTTTCATCGAAAACGTGGATTTCGATGTGAGTTCTTGTCGGATCTTAAAAGACACCCGGGATTGGAAACTGCCCGGGTGTCTTTGTGTGTTAAGTCATCAGCGGAGCGTTTGACAGAGCCTGGCAGCGATCTCCCTTCTCTCCAAACTTATTTCCTTGTTGAGAAACAGGCTCCTGATCACTGCCCCGCTAAGATGGCTTAAAATGCCGCTGTGAATTTCGATCTGTTTTTACTTTGTGAACTACAGTCTGATGCCAAGATCCGCTATTCTATGAGACAACACTGATTTATGCCCATTCTGATACAATTTCGACATGCTTGCCGCTGAACGCGACGCCAAAGTGCAGCACCTTTTTCACGCCGGCTTCCCGCAGCTGCACATCATACTGCCTTTGTTGAATTTGAAGAACCGCGTCGGAAGCGAGCTTTTTCAGTTCGTCTTTCGTTCCGTTTTTAACCGCCTTCAGCTCGATCAGAATGCCAGGCAGCTTCTCTTGTTTCGGAAGCAGACATAAGTCATACCGCCCAGATCCAGATTCCCGATTCGACAATACCTGATAGCGATTATCCAGGGTTGCAAGCAAGCCTAACATCAAGCCGTGATAAAAGCTCTCTTTCGCGGTATCGTAAAAGCTGACTGAGGTTTCTAACAACTTCTCCAGCCGATCCCGAAGCCGCTCAGCATCCCCTGTAAACAAAGCCTCCTGAATAGCAATCGCCGCAGACTGAGGAATCATTCCGGCATATTGATTTAAAATCTCGCTTTGATAAACAAACTCAATTTCCCGATTGGGCAGCGCGACCTGGCACAAATTACCTAATCCGAACGCCTTGTCAGAACCCTTTATTTTTAAATAGCCGCAGACTAGCAGAAAGCTGTAAATTGACGAAGGATTATCCTTGATCTGCGGATAGATCACACTGGAATCGACATAGGTTAAAATGGACTTTCCCTGTAGCAGATCCGCCAGCTGATCGACTACTTCCGAACTGGCGCCGGCCAGAATTTCGCCGATAACCTCGTTCCCGCTTGTGGACACCCAATAAGCTTTTGCCTCGCAGGCATTGTGAAAATAGTTAATTACCGACCAGGGATTAAAGATTTCCGTAATTCCAAAACGATAGCCATCATACCATTCGCAAATTTCCTGCATTTTATCTTCCCTGTGATAATAACGCGCCATCATTTCTACTTCCTGACGCGTAAATCCAAAATATTCACTATACTTTTTATCCAGCACGGAATTCACCACCAGATTATTCAAACCGCTGAAAATACTTTCCTTCGCTACCCGCAGAATCCCCGTCAGAAAACCATACGCAAGATTGCGGTTATCCTTAAGTCCGCTGGAAAAGAAATTCCGCATAAATGACACGACTGATTCATAAAACCCAAGAAGATAGCCTTGTTGGATTGGAGTATCATATTCGTCAATGATAATCACCGCCGCTTCGCCATAATGCTTATACAGCATGGAAGAAAGCACCTTCAGCGCTGAAATATAATCCGTTTCCCGTGCCTGACGAGAAACGATTTGTTGATAAAGAGCCTTATCATAATCGCTGCAGCGTTCACTGTTCAGCAAGTCGCTGTGACGCTGAAATTCTTCGCTGATCAACGTGATCAGATGTTCATAGGTTTCTTCCCAGGTATTCCGCTTAACATCTTTGAATGTCATAAAGATTACGGGATATTTTCCCTGAACCTCGCGATATTTATTCCCGCATTTCCAGATTTTCATATTTTTAAAGTAAACAGAAGTATCTTCCTCTGTCTTTTCAAAGAAGGTTCTAAGCATATCCATATTCAGCGTTTTCCCAAAACGCCGGGGCCGGGTGAACAGCGATACCATCGGACGTTCATCAATGAAATCTTTGATCATCATCGTTTTATCCACATAGTAATATTGGGAAGAAGCCAAACGATAATCTGAGATTCCCACTGGCAGCGGCAACCTCTCCGCTTGTTTTGATTTTCGGTAAGCTCCCGTTTTTACACGATGATCCAGCGGTCTTTCCGCATCCGCAGGAATTACCCAGACTCCGTTTTCCTTCCGGGCATTTTCTATTTTACCTTCCTTACAGAGCGCCGTTACAGCTCGGGGTGTTACATTCCAAAGCGCTGCGGCTTCTCTGACATACAGATATTCTTTCACATCGATCCCTCCTTTACTTATCAGCTTTATTATACTCTCTTCTCAGAATATTATCATTTTAAAAAGAATATTATCAATAAATTTGATATTTTTCTTTTTTGTTTAAGTAATATTCTGTTAGTCTTCTTTTTCATTTCAGTTTGAATAGAAGAATTAAGTTTTGCTTCAGGTATTCTTATGCTCTGAAATCAACGAACCAAACTGCGAAGCGATAGCTGATGTTCGACCCAACCCGTATAGAAATCCGCTTCATGGCATACCAGCAGGATTGCGCCCGAATACCGCTGTAAGGCTGCCTTCAGCGCTTTCTTGACCCATTCATCCAGATGCTGGGTTGGTTCATCCAAAATCAACAAATTACTTTCCTGCTGCAGCGCCAGACACAGCTTAACCCGCGCCTGTTCCCCGCCGCTCAACGTGTCTAACGGCCGGGTTGCCAGCTCATGCGAAATCCGGCATTGTGCCAGAAGAAAACGCAGCTCCTGCAAAGTTTTGCGGGGATAACAGTCAGAAAACAAGGCCAATGCACTCTGTTTGGGATCCGGCCAGCTCAGCGTCTGCGAAAAATAAGTGATCCGCAGTGTTTCAAAACGGCGCACGCTGCCCTGCAGCGGCGGCAATTCCCCAATCAGAGTCTTCAACAGCGTCGTTTTCCCGATGCCGTTAAATCCTGTCACCACCCATTTCTCTCCTGCTTGAATCTTCAGGTCCAGCTCAGGCAGCAGCGGTCTTTCATAACCGACGCTCAATTCTGACGTTTCTAACAGAATACCCTGTCCGATTGAAGCAACTGGGAAATCAAAATGCAGCGGCACCGGTGAATCCGGCGGCGTCAGCCGCTCTAATCGTTCTAATTGCTTACGACGGCCCTGTGCGATGCGGGTATTCACCCCGGCAATATTGCGGCGGATATATTCCTCCGTCTTTTTAATTTTCTCCTGCTGGGCTTCATACTGACGGCGGTATTCTTTCTGCCGATGCTCCTTCTGGCGCAAAAATGCGTCATAGCTGCCATAATATTTCGTGATATGTCCCCATTCTACATTCAGAATCGACGCCGCGATCTGTTGGAGAAAATCGAAATCGTGTGTGATCACCAAGAATGCGCCGGTGCGCTGTCTTAACATCTCTGCCAGCCAGACGATATGTTCATGATCGAGATAGTTTGTCGGTTCATCCAGCAGTAAAACGTCAGGATTTTTTAATAACAGCTGCGCCAGAATCACCTTGGCCCGCTGACCGCCGCTTAACTGACACAAAGGTTTATCAAGTCCGATCTGATCCAATCCCAGTCCGGTAATTGTCTTTTCAATGATGACTTCCACTTCATAGAACCCGGCGGCATTCAGCTGTTCCTGCAGCCGTCCCGCTTTTTTCAGCCAATGTTCGCTGTTTTTCACTTCTTCCGCCGCTTTCAGATAGGCTTCATTCATCTGACTTTCCCATTGCCACAAGGTCTGGTATGCGGTTTTTAAGAACTCCAGAATTGTCATTTCCGCCTGATCTGTCCAGGCTTGTTGATTCAAAGCGCCGATCGTTATTCCCGGCTGCCACCGGATATCGCCCTGATCCGGACTGATCTGCTCAGTCAGAATTTTCATCAGCGTGCTCTTTCCTGCGCCGTTGGGTCCGACAATTCCGCAATGTTCGCCGTTAAACAACTCGAATTCGGCGTCCTGATATAATATTTTCTCATCAAACTGATGGGTTAAATGTGCTACATTGCAAATACTCATATTCTTATTCCTGCTTTCTATTGAAATTTCAGTTTCCCTGTTCTTATGCTTAGCTGAGAAAACTGATTCGTATTTTTTACTTTATTGATTGGTCTTTCCATTTCTTCTGGGTGATCTTTTCTGGCTGGAAGCGATCGATTTTAGTCCTGATCTGTATTCTGAAGCTTGTCTTTCTTTTCGAAACAAACCTTTTTTTCCATAATAAAAACAGAGACTTTCCGGAGTTTCTCTCCCAGGCCTCTGTCTTCAAAAATAACAAAGGCCACAGACAAAGCATCTGTGACCTGAATCCGTAAATCGCTTCCTCTGCCTACGATGAAAACAAGAAATTCGCCATGAATTTCTCAATCCTCGTATGACAGATGAAGATGATGGAAAATTAAATAATTCCCCGTTCCGGCTCCGCACAATGCTTCATCAACTTGATTTGTACGGAGCTGTTTCGTCTTTGAAGAACGATTCTTTGTTTAAAAAGCATTGCGTTTCGCCTCCTTTTTCTAAGCCGAGGCTATTCTATCACAGCGAACCTTGAAAAGCAATCATCCTTAACGCGTTACTCCGCTTGCCCGGATCCTTCTTCAATGTCCACTCGAATCATCTGGTTTCTAAAATCGAGGATCAGGACTGCGTGATTATTAATCTTTCTAAACACAGAGCTGTCTTTAATTTCAGGAATATGAATCATTTCAATGCCCTGATTCTGACCTTGAATAAGAACGATCTCCTGGTTTTTATAACCAAAACATCCTCTATCTGTAACCTAAGTTTAACACAAATACACTCCCAAAATATAACAGAGTGTTTCATCATGGTTTCTGCCGCGGTTCTACTTTGGAGAAAATCTCTGTGTTATCGTAAAAAGAAGTTATTTTGTTGATCAATTCCTCAGTAAAATCCAGAGAACTGTTAAATCGTAAAATAATCATTCTCCTGCTCGATAATAAATAAATTTCATTCTGTTCTCTGCGATCCGATGGAAACAGGAAATCGAGTTCTTTCGCAGAATAAGCTAAATCCGATTGCCATCGTGCAGCATCCAACAAATTCAAATTTTGGCAATATTCACTGAGCTTCGATTCTTTAAATTGATTAGGATAAATTGTTATTCCCATTTCTCTCAGGTAACTAATAACCGGATCTTCTTCCGCATTAAAATCAATGACTTCCAGATAAATTTCAACCGTTCTTTCTAAATCAGGAGTCATGCCCGATAATATTAGACTGTATCTTAAATTTTCCAAGGAATCCGCTTCGGAAAGCTTTCGATCCACTGTTTCATTTACAAAGCCAAAGTCTGTCATGTGTATTATTTGCGGTACTTCTTGTTGGACATCATGATTAGACGCATAGACAAACAACCCGAATAGAATTAAAGTTACAAAGAAAGTTTGATTAATTCTTCTTGAACCTCTTTTAATTATTTCAGCCTGGGTATAGGTTATCCCAAAAGCAGACATAACCTCTTCTTTGATTTTCTTCAGCGTAATTTTCTTTGTCCCCTGATCGTTAACTTGATCTATACTCGGTTATTATCGATACGCCTTGATTTATTCCTCAAAAATTTAACAAACAGCTGAGCGGTTCTGCTCCAAAATTTCCGAAACAACTCAGTATCTCAATGATGCCGCATCCTTCATTACCTAAAATTACATATTCATCTCATGCTTCCCCAATTGAGCTCGTTCTCTTTCCTCTTTATGAATAAGAACTTAACAATTGTTAGTAAAACGATTTTTGGTAGATAGAAACCACGCTGTCAATCAGTTCCTGGGTTATGTCAATTTTAGTATTATATCGGAATATTATAGCTCTGTTCCCGGAAAGCAGATAAATTGCATTACTTGGTATGCCATAGGATGTGAGTTCTACATCAAACGTCTGACTTGAATAGGCCAATTCCGATCCCCATTAATTCATGCAGTTCTTCAAGATAGTGTTCAAGATCTTGCGTTTGAAACGTATTTTGAGGAACGCTTATTCCCATCTCGCGCAGATAGCCAACCACAGGATTTATATCTTCTTGGTAATCAACCACTTGAATATTAAACCTGACATGTTGATTGGCAGCCGGATCCATTCCCAAGAGAGTACATTCATACCGATTATTTCCTAATCCATCAGTCCAGCTATGATTTTTTTCTACGCTTTCATCCTCAAAACCAAAATCCGAAAGATGAATTATTAGCGGAGTTTCCTGACCTATAGATTGATTCCTGGTCATTTCCGTAAAACCATAAGTTGCTAAGATATATACCAAAAAGCAAAGAGGAACCACTTTAAGGTGACGAACTTGATCATAAGACCATCCATGACGATATAAGAATTTTTTCATTTTTTCCCCTTCGATTATTCCAACTTTATTGTTTGATTGCGTTTTGAACTATCCAAAAGATAAGCTTCAGGAATCTTGATTAAGTCTGCTTTTTAATACCCAAGTCAATTGATAAAGCCGGATAATCTTTTCCTCAGTCTATCTCCCTATTAATTTTATTTTAGCATAAAATGATAAGATTCTTATTCTTTGTTTTGAATAAATAAAAAAGGGATTGTCCCGATCTCCCGTATCGTTTCAATCCCAAATGTTTTTGATTATGCGCTGCGCTTCATTTCCTTTATCCGCTTATTAATCTCATTTTTAATAATCGAGCTGCCGGCCCCAAAGTTAACGGAATATCCGGCACGGCTCTCTACCACCCGGCTGGCCCCCAAGCGCTGAATCTGGGAGAAGTTGATCAGCGAGGAATCCACAACCTGAATCGTTAACCGCGTCGGCGAGGAATGCATCATCTTGATGTTTTCCAATCCGCCTACCGCTAAGATAAAGCCTTCTACCCGCCGCTTACTGGCGCCGGTATTGAATAAGTCCAATGCCAGATATTTGAAGTAGAAACGGGTGAACGCAAAGTAGAGCACAAACAGAATCACACCGACTAGGAAAATCATCTGAATTGTATTCTGCATATTGGGATTCCGCACATACAGCATAAAATCAAATAAGGTCCCCGGCATGGCGGTGACGGTGCTGCCGGTATAACTGAAGCCCAGTGTCACGCTCATCGACTGGAAGATACCGAACAACGCGCCGGTGACGACCAGATGGAAGACAAACAACAACGGGGTCAGAATCAACAGATACAGTTCCAGCGGAAGCAGGGTGCCTGTGACTAACGATACCAGAATCGCCAACAGGAAGAACAGACGAATCCGCCGTTTTTCCATTTTATCCGTAAAGATCGTATAGAATCCGATCAACATGCCCGGAACCGCAAACAGGTTCAAAACATAATACGGCGTGATCAGCCGGCCGACGCCGCTGGGCGTGATCAGACTGTTCATCTGCGCTGTCCAGATTCCCACGTCGCCCATGTAATTGACGCCTAAATTATTAATCCAGGTACCACCCTGTTCACCATACCAGAACAAGGTGCGCATCAGCGCGCCCAGGTTGAGATCCGCTAACAGCCGGTCCATGACGCCGTAAACAAACAGGTTCATCGGATTGGTAATATCGGTAGCGATGAACTCAAAGATCGTATTGAGAAGATTAAGCACGATCGGCCACAGCCAGACAAGCGCGAAGCCGGTGATCATACATAAAATCAACGTTAAAATCAAACCCCAGGTATCGCGGTCAACAAACGAGAAGAAACCGTAAATCGACTTCGTCCGCGACTTGGAATACGCGATCCGTGATGCCAGAACGACCGCGGCGCAGGCAAAGAATCCCGTCTGCAGCGGATAGCGGGTTCGGTCAAACAGGGAGGAAGAATAGCTTAATCCCAGAATCGCCGAGGATGCCGACGTCGGCAGGCCCGCTGGCTGAAACAGCATCGTGATGACCAGCACCAGCACGTAGCCGGTGATTCCGATCATGATCGGAACCGACGAATTGCTTTTCGTCGCTAAAAACTTTATCATGACAAAGAAAGGAAAATTGACGATAATAAAACTGCCCGTCCGTTTGAACAGATCTGCCAGCAGCAGGATATTGCGGTCATTCACCGACCAGAACACCGATAAGCTCTGGTTGGTAATCAAGGTTCCAAGCCCCGTCAGGATGATTGCCACAAACAGCATTTTCAATGGAAATTGAATGATTTCTAACAAAGAATGCCATCTTCTCATACCATCACCTCGCCTATTATGATACCATTATTGTACATCAGATTCAAATGAAAGGAGTGGTTTGACTTTCATGAAAACCAAGTTTGCTGAAACACAGGCGGATTTCTTCCGGATTGTCAGAATCCGCACAGAAGTCTTTGTCATAGAACAACAGGTCGACCTGCATATTGAACAGGATCAGGACGACGAGACCGCCCTGCACTGGCTGGTGGAAAACGAAGCGGGCGAGCGTCTTGACTTCGGGAAAAAAGAGATTTCCTCCGTCCATCTCACCGCGGACCTCGACGCGGAGATGGATGAAGACATACCCCCCGACGAAGAATAACAGGAGACTCGATAAAGGGCTGCTATGGGCCCTTGCAGGAAAGGAATGGTCGGAAAAATGAACAACACCGAATTTTTTGATGCCGTCAAGCTGCTGGAGAAGGAAAAGGGGATTCCGGCGGACTATCTGATGGAAAAAATACAGGCCGCCGTCATCATCGCTGTCAAACGCGATTACGGCGGGAAAGAGAATATCCGTGTGGTCATGGACCCCGCCACCAGTGAATTTTCGGTGGCGCTGTACAAGACGGTGGTGGAAGAGGTAGAGGACCCCGATGTGGAAATGCTGCCCGAAGAAGCCTCCCAATATGCG
>OGGQ01004656.1_pt1 | contig 10953 bp, 7 predicted proteins | sample 1571191 | NCBI WGS metagenome assembly OGGQ01 (sample SAMEA2582061, study PRJEB24529) | metagenome | biome: Human gut stool | place: China | collected 2011
TTTATTTATGCGGCTTTCATCCCCGACGCAAGCATCGGGGTTTTTCGCCGCAAATGAATAACGACTTGTATACTATGAAGCCTTTCTTCCTGTCTGCCTTCTTGATAGCCTCTCCGATATCCTTCCTGATAGCCTTCCTGCCTTAACTCTTCCAAAGCGTTGCACATATCAATCACCAATACCTATTCACATAATTTGCAGCTTCATCTTCTGGCATTGAAAACTCTTCCATTAATTTCTTGACTGCACTATCCTTAGTTACATTAAAATCCTTATAGGTTCGAATAAGAATGCGTATGCCTTTTTGAACTCCTTCCTGAACACCTTCCTGTTTTAATTCCTCTAATGCGTTGCACATATCAACCCTACCTCCTTTTCGTTCCAGTTCCAAAGCATGGTCAATCAGCTGCTGCGATTCTGTGATCGCCCCTATTACAAGACCAAGATCTGTTGAGATTGCCTGGTCTTTGTATTTTCGATTTATTTTTTGATAATCTCTGGCATATATAGCCCTGCTGACATCAAATACGGTATCTACATCCGGGTTACAAAACTTAAGTGATTCACTGGTTCTCACCTGGATCAGGTTCATTTTATAATCAGATATCATAGCCTCCAGTTCTTCCGGGATCTTCAACATATCCTTCAGCGAAAGCGGTCCATCCCACTCACGTTCTCCATAGTATACACAAAGACTGATCACCGGATGCAGACGATCAGTTTTTCTGAAATTTGACAGGAACTCATCGGATGAATCAAAGTCCTTATCTTTCCTGTTCTGGGCTGCGATCTCATCATATTCCTTCATATAAGAAAACGCATCTCCAATCATGTGTCTAAGCGGCATTGCGTAATGAATCTTTGCCTGATTTTCCAGTCCCCAGATCACAAAATCTACACCGTATGCCGTTTTCTTTACGACATCCAGAATCTTCTGCATTGTCTCCGCATGTCCATTAAATTTCAGTACGGAGGAGATATCCGTGTCAGCTTCCGTAAGGTCGCCTGCCTTTAATACCTGCCTGCCATCAAACAATGCTGCATTGAACAGATCTGCAAAATGTTCACTGTCTCTCCAAAAGGTTTTTAGAATAGTATCCGGTTTTATCTTATTCCTTTCCACCTCTGCTGCCACCTCCTGTTCTTATCTTAACTATATCACAATCAATCCTGTATTTCCATCTAAACAAAATTAATTTCAGGGAAGGCAGGCTCATCCTGAGTCATACCTTCCCTGTCCTGAAACTGCCTGTCATCTGCAGGTCTTGCCTTTTACATTAGACCATCTGCTGTATACTTTCTTTCCGTCTGCGCCGATCGTATAAGAACGAATCCTGTAATAATAAGCGGTTCCCTTTTTCAGCTTCGTATTTGTATACTTCACGGTAGAATTTTTGGTGACCGTCTTAATCTTCTTATATTTCCCGGTCTTACCGATCTTGCGGTAGATCTCATAGCCCTTTGCCTCGGATACTTTCTTCCAGCTCAGAGTCAGTTTTCCACGGTTCTTGTTGGAAATGGATTTGACTGCCGTTTTGGACGGAACCATCTTTACAGTCACAGCTTTGCTGTACCCACTCCATTTCTCTGTACTTCCCTGTACCGATGCCGCACGGATCTTAAAGCGGAGCGTCTGTCCCCATGTAAATTTACCTGAAGCTGTCGTCTCATCTCCCACTGTCTTGAGTGATTTATAAGTCTTTCCGTCCGCGGAGACATAGATTCTATATTTCTCAGCATTCTCCGGCTGATCCCAGCTGAATATGACCGTCGTTCCCTTGCGTTTTGCAGTCAGTACCGGGGTAGCAGGTGCTGCAAAATCTTTTGACGTTTTTACAGTGACTTCATTGCTGTTGCTGCTATAAAGAATTCCACTTGTGCCAGTCTTGTATGCTCGCACAATCAGGGTAAGATCCTTATCATATCCTAAACGGTAACGGCAGGATGTTTCATTTCCGTAAACAGTCTGCATCCGGGCATATCCGTTGTTGTATTTTTTATAGATCAGATAACCATCCACATTCGGCACCTGATTCCAGGAAATGTTGACATATTCCCCATCCGGATTTGCCTGCACCTGAATATCCGCGGTAAAATCCTGCTTCCCATCCGGATCAGACGGAACCAAAGTCACTGTCGGAATCGGGGTAGGTGTTGCTGTCGGCTTCGGAGCTTCTGTCGGAGTCGGTGTTGGACTCTCAGACGGGGTTGGGGTAGCTGATGGTTTCGGTGTTTCCGTTGGAGTTACCGATGGTTTCGGAGCTTCCGTCGGTGTCGCAGTTGGTATTGGTGTACTGGTCGGTACCGGAGTCGGTGTCGCTGTCTCCGTATTTCCAGTTACCTTTACTGTCTTTTCATAGTATCTGTCGCTTCCATTTACATAGAATTTCAGGCTGGCAGTTCCGGCTTTTAATGCTGTTACATTTCCATTGCTGTCCACTGATGCAACGGATGGATTCGAAGATTCCCAGACTCCGTCACGGCTTGAAATATTGTAAGTACCGATATCGTATGGAGGGCAATAAACATAATTTTTTAATTTGGGAATCAAGGTATTAAAAGAACCAACCTCACAGCTCAACGGACTATCTGTTTTAAAATCCAGATATCTGTTCGCAATTTCCATTTCAAAATCTTTACTATAATCCGAATAGGAACCTGTAAACGGGGTATAAGAATATGTCTTATTACTATAGAAAAAAGTAGCTGCTCCACCATACCAGTTTGATCCTTCAGGTTTAAATACAGCAAATCCTAAAAGATCCTGATTTCCAGTCAACAAAGCATCCTTATGCGCCGGAGAATTCATCCAGCTGTTAAAAAACGTCTCCGCGGAATATTTGGTCTTTAATGAAATATTTTCTGTCATTATATTGGGATATTTTGAACGTACCTGCTTGTCATTTGGTAAAATATGATTATAAACAATCGAAGCCTGTGCCGCCCTGTCAATCGCACATCGCATCATTTCATTGTCAAGCTTCATTGGTTCCACACCTTTTTTCGCTCTTTCCGCATTGACCAGCTCCAAAAACTTTTCTGCTTCTGAAAGATAAACCGTTCCAGATACATGCACATTATAAGTGCTCTGAGAAGTTGCTGCTGCCACATTCTCCCCATCCTCCACGGCAAAATCATCAGAAAAACCAATCTCCGCGGACTGGGTATCTGCTCCAGATGTTTCATAACCATCCGTAAAACCCTGCTCTTCTTCTGCACTTTCGTCAACTTCATCAGTATTGGCAGCATCACCAATCTCATCGCTCCCGCCAATCTCCGCGGAAGCTCCATCTGTAAACTCATAACTTGCTGATACAGAGGAAACGGATGCAAAAGCCATAGATGCTGCAAGTAAAATAGCTAAATATCTTTTCTTCATATAAAGATCTCCTTTTCTATTTTTTTCTGTTGTTTTTTAGAAAGAAATGCGGGAGGTGGGAATCTCCGCGGAATATTAATGCTGCCGAAAATTTGAATTCGAATTCACTTTTTTTCAGTTCTCACCGTTTTTTTTATTACAATAATTATAACATATCAAAAACACGGTTGAAAATAATTTTCTTTCTATGTTTGCATCATATCAAAAAGGGGGAAGAAAAAAATCAGGTACGAAAAAAAGGGATTAAAAACGAAAGAAATGGGAGAAAAAAAGAGACATATTAGAGTTAATAAATTACGGTTTCAGACGGGCAATCTTCTGCTAATTTTGGATTCCAGGTTTCTGCTTACGGTTCTTAACACCAAAGGAATCCGGGCGGCAATGGTATTCTCCGCGGAATTATCTGTTTTACTTCCTATATAAATAGAGTGCGGATACATCCTGTTTGCAGATTTATTATCCGCGGATTGCAGACCTCCGATATGTTTCATAGTATCCAGACTGTAAGGAAAAAATGATCGGCTGAATCCTCCGCGGCAGTATCGGTTTTTGATCCTTCCTGGCAACCGGTGGATTACACTGGGAAATCTCCGCGGACAAACAGAAATTTTCAGAGTGCCGACGGGATGGTGACGGAAATCTCCGCGGATGTTCTATAAAAAATCAGCACAAAGAAAAAAATGAGAAAAGGTCTTAGCTATGAAGTCTCCACCCCCATGCGGGGACATAACTCCTATGGAGGTGGTAACTAACAGTAGGGCGGAGCCCCAGAGTTAAATGTCTCCACAGTCATCATGGCGCAAGAAAGCTTTGTTCCCGCTGCCGTGCCGCTTACGTCTTTCAAACAGACGACGGATGAGCCGGTGCCGGCCGTGCAAACGGAGGGCTGTTCACGAAGCCCCCTATCCATTGGCGGATGAAACCTCTGGAATACTTTGGTCCATGCTTTTACCCGGTATCCCGGGGCGCACATGGATACGCTTTTATACAGCCGGGGACAGGATCTTCCAGTCCGGGTGCTGTTTATGGCTGTTATTCCTTCCGGCAGGGTTCAGCTGATGGAAACCCCTGCTGGCAGGCGTGGCCAGGAAATGGAAGTCCTTAAATCCCTTCCATGCATCCGGGACGGCCTTGCGCAGGATGTTTGCCGCACCGTTGCAGTCCGCGTTGATGCAGTACCCGTCCCTGCACAGGTACATCCCACGCTCGATGCGTCTCCCGGAAAATACCGGACGTGCCTTTACCTTTCCGTATACAGGCATAAAGTCAGAAGCAGTAACATCCGCCCTGGATGTATAACTTTCCTCCTGCTCGACCACATCGATCCCTGCGCGGAGCGCCTTGTATTCGATCATCTGGCGCAGCCTGTAATGCGGGATGGACACAAACTTCTGGTTGTTCTTCTTTCCCATGTTCGTATTCTGTTTCCAGAGCTTATTGACACCGATCACAAGGATCCCCACGCGGTGGTCCACACAGTAACGGATGATGTCCATACTGATCTTGTGCATCTGGTCTTTGAGGAAACAGTCATGCTCACGGGAAAGGGCTTCCAGATATGCGGAGTCCGCATGCTTATGCTCATGCCCCCTTGTGATGATGGATACCGCCTGAGCCCTCTGTTTAGCAAAGAACCGGTTCTCTGACAGGACCGCACCGCCCTTGTATACGACGGACGTTCTGTCCGTGCATGCGATAGCTGCGATGTTGTCCGTCCCGAGATCGAGTCCTGCCATGTAAGGCATATCGGGGTAAAAAGGTGCGGCCATATCCTCGATAACGAAGGACATGATATATTTGTCATAATAAGGTTTGAAGGTGATCTCCCGCAGATTGGATCCTTGGTCTATATAATTCAGGGGGATACGTTCCTTTTTCTTAAAACCGGGAAGTTTCAGACTGCAGCCTTCGGTGCCGCCGTCAGCTTTTGGATAAAGAACGGCATCCTGGTTGGTAACCTTAAATGTCCTGCGTGTAGATCTGCAGTATTTTGGCATCCTTGGTTTTCCAGTAAACCGGGATGGATCCTGTTTATACAGCTTCAGGTTATCCAGCCATTTGCGGAAATTCTTGACGGCTTCTTTGACGGTATCCTCTGCTGTCTGCATGGGAAGTCCGGCAAAATAATCCGGGTTACTGGTAGCCCTCAGGATCTTAAGAAGAGCCTGGTAGGACAGTACCCGTCTGGGAGTAAATCCTTCGTAGGCTGCTTTTGTCTGCTCCAGCTCATCAAAAACAAGTTTCTGCAGATCTGTCAGTTTTTCCTTTCCCCATCCGGTAAATACCTGACGGATCCGGAAAAGGGCAGCATTATACAGGTTCTTTGCAAGGGCAGAATTATCTTCCGCAAAGGAAAAGACTTCCCTGAATGACTTTTCTGACACTACCATCGGGACCGTGTTTTTCATAATGGCTGTACCCCCTTTCCAAACCTTAAATTCTATGGTATTATTATAGCATAATCACAAATGGATGTCAATTTTTCGGACAGTCATTGGAACAGGAGGGATCCCTATGTATAAGAAAAAGAGAGGACAGGATTACTATACGAACAGGCACAGCTGTTTCCTGCTACAGTACCATCTGGTGCTGGTGACAAAATACCGGAAACCGGTCCTTAAGGGAGAGGTAAAGGAGCTGGTCTATCAGATCATCCGGGATATTTTTAAGGAGAAAGGGCTTGTGATCCTGGAACTGAACGGGGAGAGCGACCATATCCATATCCTGTATGAGGCAGATCCGTTCACTGCCCCCGGGACGCTTGCCAATGTGGTCAAGACCAAGACCAGCAGGTTTGCAAGGAAGAAATATGGGGATACTGTTTTAAAGGACTATTACTGGAAGCCATTGTTCTGGAGTGACAGTTATTTTGTGGCAACGGTAAGCGAAAACAGTGTGGACAATGTCCGGACCTATATCAAAAACCAGTAGGCATTCACCCACGCCCATGCGGTATATCAGGATTATATCCTATGGACGTGGTACTCTGCCGCAACTGATAGATCGACAAAGACTTGAACAACGGATGGTTTTCCGTATCCAAGCCCCGTCCGAGATTTATCTCGGGCGCGGGTTATTGACTGTCTCTCTTATCGGATTATGTTACACAATCTTTGGGAGAAAAAAATAGCCGCCCACTACTCCCAATAGTGAACGGCTACTGTTAATAATAAACGGCATGTCTTTTATTAAGGGGTAGGCCGCTGTATCTGGCTTTCCCTTTCTATTTGTATAATACCACACGCTATAAGCATTATCAACAACTTTCTCACAAATGAAATCAAAAATTAATGCCTTAGTTAGCTGATACTTGCCACTGTAATGAAATCCACTCCGAGGCTTTCATATAGTCCAATCAGTCTTTGATCCGTTATACTCCAGACAGCAACATTAATACCCTTTCCATGTAAATTATCTATCGTACCCTTACTCAGTTTCGTGTATCCCACGCTGATGTCAAATTTATATTGCTGACATATATTTATGGTTTTTTCTGAAACTCCACCTCTCATGATATACTGGATATCGACTAAATTGTTGACAAGCCTTAATTTCTTCAGCATTTCCACACGGAATGAAATAACAATCGGAGTTTTACGGGATGACTGGATCATCTGATTAAATCTCAGGACATCCGTTTCATCCATATCCCATTTTACCTCAATTACAGGCACCACCCCATAACTACTGCAGACATCGAGATACTGCTGAAGAGTTGGAGTGTAATTATCCGGGTATTTTTCGGCATTGTGTCCATTTATGATCGGATACTTTAGGATTTCCTCATAGGTAAGGTCGGATATCTTTTTATCTACCCCACACATTCTTTTAAGTGTGTTGTCATGAGAGATAACAAATACCCCGTCCTTTGTTCTCTGTACATCCGTTTCAATATATCCAGCTTTCCGTGCTGCTATTTCAAATGCCGGCAGCGTATTCTCCGGGGCTTCCAAAGAAGCACCTCTGTGTATGATATATTTCGTTTCGGATGTAATATCATAACTGTCATCCACAACATAAACCCTGATCAGCTTTGATTTTTTCTCTTTTTTTCCGCAGTCAACCTGCACGGTTATTTTTGCATATCCGGAACTCTGTGCCAAGACTTTTCCATCTTTTGTAACAGAAGCAACCTTTTTATTGTTACTGCTGTATTGGATATTTTTTATATATCCATTAACCGGAGTTCTTTCAATAACAATATCTGCACTGTCACCCTTCTTGATGATCATTTCATCCTGTACATTAAAAGAGGTAAGGGAAGGACTGACTGTCAGGGAAAACGTCCCTGTATATTTCATTTTTCCGTATGAGGTATAAGTAATCTTCACACTTCCAGTCGATTTTGCTGTGATTTTTCCATCTTTTGACACCGTTGCAATTTTCGCATTGCTGCTCTTATATGAAGATATGATTCCTTTCTCCGACGGTACCAGTGTCAGGCTGTCTCCTGCTTTTACCTCTCCTGCATTTCCAGATTTAAAATAGACCTTTTTGCTCTTTGCATAAGAATATAATCTGATCTTACTGACCTGTCCATTCTTTACTGCCTTTACCCAAACCACACCTGCTTTCTTAGCAGTTACTTTTCCATTTGTAACCGAAATCGTCTTCGCATCCGAAGTACTCCATTTAAAGGTTTTAGGATCCTGCTTACTCTTTCCCTTATAGATATAAATCTCCGAAGTCGTCCCCGTTTTTACCGCCGCAGAAGAATACGCAAACGAATATTGCGCCGCGGATACCGGAACACCCATACATAAGCACATCACCGCAAGATAAATAACCATTAAGTATTTTTTCACAATAAATACCTCCCGTTTTTTCTTTTACAGTAATCATACAGTTATCTGCAGATTCTGTTTTTCTACACGAAAAAATGAAGGAAATACCTCAAAAAAGAAAATAAGGATTTTTCATTTCTTCTATTTTTTTCGCAACTTATAGATAAAAAGGAGGGATTTTATAATGAGACTAAGAAAAATAATCTTATCTTTAGGGCTGTCTGCCCTGATGCTGACTTCTGCTCCACTTTCGGCAATGGAACCAGTCTCAGTACAGGCAGCAGCATGCAAACATTATCATCGAACAAACTATGTTGTCAAAGCAGCAACCTGTACCGACCAGGGTATAAAGAAAAGAAAGTGCGATGACTGCGGAGCAACGATCAAAACCTACACTGTTCCGGCACTTGGACACAAGCTGTACGTAAAAACAACGCCTGCCACCTGTCTGGCAACAGGATTATCTGTTTCCATCTGTAAAAGATGTGGAAAAGAAATCAAAAGAGAAGTGCTTCCAAAAGGCGATCACAATTACACAACAAAGATCACGAAGATTGCAACCACAACATCTGAGGGAGAATCAAAAACTTACTGCATCAACTGCGGATATGTGAAAGAAGTCAACGTAATTCCTAAAAAAGGCAGCTCAACGACCATAAATTGTACGCACCCGCAGAAAACTACAGTTGTAACAAAAAAACCTACCTGCCAGTCAACTGGAGTTCAGGCAGTAAGATGTACCACTTGTAACAAGGTGCTCAGCACTACTACTCTTCCTAAAACGGGACATTCCTATGTAACGAAAGTTGTAAAAAAAGCAGGTATATACAATGAAGGGTTAGAAAGAATCTATTGTGAATACTGTGGCACCGTAAAAGAAGAGAGAGTTATTCCGAAACTGACCAGAGAGGTATATATCAGCGATACCGCCCTTTCCCTGACAGCGGGAAGACACAAGACGATAAGAATTCTCTACGCAACCCATGACGTTACATGGAAATCTTCAAATAAGAGTGTTGCAACCGTGGACAAAAACGGACGGATTACTGCCATTAAAGTAGGAACATCAACAATATCTACAGTTTATGATGGAAAAACATATTCCTGTAAATTAACCGTTACTGCAAAACCGGTTTCTATCAGTGCCACATCCTTATCATTACAGAAAGGAAAACAAACCAAGCTCAAACTTAACAACGCGACATCTACAGTCACATGGAAATCTTCAAATACAAAAGTTGTAACAGTAGACCAGTATGGAAATGTAGTAGGGGTAAAAGCCGGAACTGCTACAGTCACAGCAACCTGCGGAGGACAGACTTACACATGCAGGATTACAATCACTAAAGCATCATCTACCCCCACCGTATGTAAACATACCAATACAACCGTGGAGACGACGAATCCAACATGTATAAAAGCCGGTTCTAAAGTAACAAGATGTAAAGACTGCAAAAAAGTCCTGAAAACAGAAAGAATTGCAGCAACAGGACATAAACCGGACAGCGGAACTACTACCGCTGCTACCTGCCAGAAAACCGGAAAAATCGTATACAAATGCACTGTCTGCGGAGTAACAACAAGCACAAAAACACTCCCTAAGACATCCCATAATTATGTATACAAAGTTATTACCCCAGCTACCACAACTTCTACAGGTAAAGCAAAGACTTATTGCACCTACTGCAATAAAATCAAAGAGACTACTGTAATCCCTAAATTAACAAACACTACAAAAACGATGAGCATTCCGCTTTACCTGATGGCAAATTATTCCAAGGTTAAATATGGAGACGGTACTCTTGCTACCTGTGGTCAGGGTCCAATCTGTCTTGCTATGGTTGCAAGTTATAAATCCGGAAAGACCGTTACTCCTGCGGATATTGTTAATCAGATTGGTAACAAATACTATACAAAAAGAAGCGGAACTTCCGCAAACATCTTCTTCGCAGCAAACAACTACGGAATCAAATCCGTAACAAGAACAAAAAAACAGTCTGAAGTTATCAGTGCATTGAAAGCTGGCAAACCGGTTGTAAGCGTACAGAAAAAAGGTCTCTTTACAAAAACAAATACCTTTATCGTATTGAGAGGTATTGATAAGAATGGAAAAATTCTTGTAAACTCTCCGGAAGATACAAAGAAATCTATTTATAAGAGTTCCTACAATCTGAGTACACAGATTGCAAAAACAAGTTCTACTTTCCTTATCATTAACTGAACATAGCCCAAAAAGAGCCTTCCTGATTAATAGGAAGGCTCTTTTCTTATGCTGACTTTATATTTTGCTGACAACAAAAAAGGCCAGTCCTTTCAGGCTGGCCCCTCTTCTACAGAATTACTTCTGTTTATTTTTCCGTCTCATGACGAAAACTGCGATTGCGGCTACTGCCACGATTCCAAGACCGATTCCCGCATACATGCCTGCATGGTTCACAAGTCCTGTCTTTGGTCCAACTGTGTTGGTTGTATTATCACTGCTGTCAGCTCCCGGTGCCGGGGTTGTGCTTGGAGCAGGTGTCTCACTCGGAGACGGATTCTCTGCGATGGATACGCCAGCGTTTGCTGCTACATCATCTGCATTGTCGGCAGAAGCAATGGCTGTATTTCCAACCATCTTTCCAGCAAGGCTGGAATCAGAAACAGCCGCCTGGTAAGTGATCTTTAAGGTAGAACCACATGCAAGATCAGTATTTGTATTTACTACAAAACCGTTATCCGCTTTGGTTACATCCGCCTTGATAGACTTACCGTCTAATGTTGCCTGGATTCCTCCAACTTTCATACCTG
>OGGQ01004659.1_pt1 | contig 10952 bp, 9 predicted proteins | sample 1571191 | NCBI WGS metagenome assembly OGGQ01 (sample SAMEA2582061, study PRJEB24529) | metagenome | biome: Human gut stool | place: China | collected 2011
TGGCCAACTTTGACGCGTACTTCGGCACCACCAGCTTTGGGCGGAAGTATCTCAAGCAGATCCCAGAGACCATTTTAGAGCGATCTGAAACAAGCTTTGGGCTTTGCCGGTACCGGTTGGACGCAGAATTGGATGACAAGCAAGAAGAAAAGTTACTTTAGAAGTGGTTTTAACATTCCTTTTTGAAAGGGAAATTTTTGAACTATGCCAGTGCTGGTAAACTTTGTAAGGGGGCACATAATCTAATGCTTCATCTAAAAAAGTCTTCCGTAATTTTGGTCCTCCCAGAAATGGCGCATATCACGACATAATTGTTAGTAAATGCTCATCAAAAGAGGATAATTACTTTTCACACCTTGTCAATCATGCTATACTTAACATAAGGGGTGAGATAACAATGTCTCAAACAACAAAATGGGCAATGGCTATGGCGTTGAAGCATATTATGACACAAAAGCCTTTGTCTAAAATCACGATTACTGATATTACGGAAGCCTGCGGCATCAACCGCATGACATTCTATTATCATTTCCAAGATATCTTTGATCTCATTGATTGGATATGCCAAGAAGAAGGTGCCAAAGCCATACAAGGGCGAAAAAATTATAAAACCTGGCAGGAAGGCTTCCTCGCTTTATGCTGCGCAACAAGGGAGAACAGGGCATTTGTGGAAGGTGTGTATCACTCCATCCAGCGAGAAAAAATTGAGAATTATCTTTGTCAAGTTGTTTATGATTTGCTGTTTGATGTTGTGTGCGAACTATCCAAGGATTATTCTATTTCTCTAGAAAACAAACGATATATCGCTGATTTTTATAAACACGGATTTGTAGGTATTGTGTTGGAGTGGGTCAGATGTGGAATGAAAGAAGATCCGAAAATATTTGTTTGTCGGGTGAGTCAGATGATACATGGCCAATTTCTTTTAGCTATTAAGAATATGGCAGAGATACCAATTTTATCAAAAGAGCTGGAATGATAAAACTTTTTACAAAGCCTCTCGGATGATGTAATTTTCATCATCCGAGAGGCTTTGTTTATTGTTTGGGCATTGGAGAAAAGATACAATGAAGGCAAAGAAATGACGAAGGAGGTCATTTGAGTGTATTATTCCAGTGGAAACTATGAAGCTTTTGTTCGGCCACTCAAACCGGAGGGTGTGGAACGAAAATCTGCCTATATTGTTGGAACCGGTCTGGCAGCTTTGACTGCTGCCTGCTATTTGGTGAGAGATGGGCAGATGCCGGGAAAACGCATCCATATCTTTGAGAAGGATCCTATCCCCGGCGGGGCCTGCGACGGCTGGGAGTACCCGGGCTTGGGGTATGTGATGCGGGGCGGTCGTGAGATGGACAACCACTTCGAGGTGATGTGGGACCTGTTTCGATCCATTCCCTCCATTGAGAACCCGGAACTGAGCGTGCTGGACGAGTACTACTATCTCAACAAACGGGACCCCAACTACTCCCTCATGCGGGCCACCCAGAACCGCGGGGAGGACGGCCGTACCGACGGAAAATTCGGCCTTTCCGATGCCGGGGCCATGGAGATTATGAAGTTGTTCTTCACTCCCGACGAGGAACTCTACGACAAGCCCATCACAGACTACTTTAGTGACGAGGTGCTGAACTCCAACTTCTGGCTCTACTGGCGCACCATGTTCGCTTTCGAAAATTGGCACAGTGCCCTGGAGATGAAGCTCTACCTCCGTCGCTTCATCCATCACATTGGCGGTTTACCCGACTTCAAGGCTCTCCGCTTTACCCGTTACAATCAGTACGAATCCATGATCCTGCCCATGGTGACCTATCTGGAGAAGGCAGGCGTACAGTTCCACTACAATACCAAGGTTATTGATGTGGAGTTTGAAATTCGCGCCGGTCAAAAGCTTGCTCGTCGCCTCACCTTGCAGTTTGAAACCGGAGAGGAACAGATCGATCTTATGGAGCAGGATCTGGTCTTTATCACACCGGGTGGCTGCGTGGAGAACTCTGCTCTGGGTTCTCAGAACACTCCCGCTCCTTACAAGCCGGAGCTGAAAGAGGGTGGCGGCTGGGATATGTGGCGGCGCATCGCGGCCCAGGATCCTTCCTTCGGTCATCCCGAGAAGTTCTGCGGCGATCCGGAGAAGAGCAACTGGATGAGCGCCACCGTCACCACCTTGGATGACAAGATCCCGCCCTATATCCAAAAAATCTGTCAGCGGGACCCTTTCAGCGGCAAGGTAGTTACCGGCGGCATCGTCACCGTGAAGGATTCCAACTGGCTTTTGAGCTGGACCTTCAACCGCCAGCCACAGTTCCGCAGCCAGCCCAAGGGCCAGCTGGTGGGCTGGATCTATGGCCTGTTCAGCGATAAACCCGGCAACTATGTGAAAAAGCCCATGCGGGACTGCACCGGTAAAGAGATCTGCATGGAGTGGCTCTACCACTTGGGCGTACCTGAGGAGGAGATCGAGAATCTGGCCGAGCACAGCGCCAACACCGTCCCCTGCATGATGCCCTATATCACTGCCTTTTTCATGCCCCGGGCGGCGGGAGACCGGCCGGCTGTAGTGCCCGAAGGGGCCGTAAACTTTGCCTTTATCGGCCAGTTCGCCGAGACCCCCCGAGATACCATCTTCACTACGGAATACTCCATGCGCACCGGCATGGAGGCGGTATATACCCTGCTGGACATCGACCGGGGAGTGCCAGAGGTCTGGGGCAGTACCTTCGATGTTCGAGACCTGCTCAATGCAACGGTACAGTTGAGGGACGGCCGGAAGATCACAGATATGCATTTGGGCTTAAAAGAGCGTATGGCATTGAAGGAAGTGCTGAAAAAAATCTCTGGTACGGATGTGGAGAAGCTGCTAAAGGAATATCATGTCATCTGACTTTTCTTATACCTTTTCCACCGAATAGAGCGATATCGTATTTTATCAATTCTTCCAGTCAGAATATTTGCAAACTGTGCAGTGCATAGCCGTGCGGCAAACAGTGCTCAATGGAAAGATACTACAAAGGAGAAATAGAAGATGGACGTTTCTATGCAGATAAAAAAAACAGCTCTGCGCACAGCGCTGGGATACATTGAAAAAAATCCCGAGGAAAATGTGCTTAAACTGATGGACTGGGTGGATAAGCTGGCAGGAGATGGACCGAACAGCTTCCCCGCGCAGCGCAAAGCGTTTCGAAATGTTTTAAACGATCCGGAATGTAGCATGTACCAGCTCATTATGAGCGTTTTCCGGGACATTGACAATGATGTGTTGAAGGTGGTTTTTGAGAACTTCTTCCTGAATGCCAGTCTAATCGGCTGGCCCAAGCAGGAACACTATCGTAAGGAGTTGAACTGCAATATTCCTTGGGCGATTCTCATGGATCCTACCTCTGCCTGTAATCTTCACTGTACTGGCTGCTGGGCTGCTGAATACGGCAACAAGCTGAACCTGACATACGAGGAACTCAGCGACATTGTCCGCCAAGGCAAAGAGTTTGGAACTTATATGTACATCTTCTCTGGCGGTGAACCTCTGGTTCGGAAAAAGGACATCCTCCGGCTGTGTACCGAACACAGCGACTGCCAGTTCCTGGCTTTTACCAATGCTACTCTGATTGATGATGCGTTTGCGAAGGAAATGCTTCGGGTGAAAAACTTTATTCCCGCCATCAGCGTAGAAGGGTTTGAAGACGCTACCGATTTTCGACGGGGGGCGGGCACCTATCAGGCAATCATGAAGGCTATGGCTATTCTGAAACAATACAAATTGCCCTTTGGTGCATCCTGTTGCTACACCTCGAAAAATGTGGACTCCATCAGCTCCGAGGCTTTTATCGATCATCTGGTGGAGTGTGGGGCCAAGTTCGCCTGGTTCTTCCACTACATGCCAGTGGGTAACGAAGCAGTGACCGACCTGCTGCCCAATCCGGAGCAGCGTAAGCTCATGTACCGGAAAGTGCGGGAGTACCGTTCCACCAAGCCCATCTTCACGATTGATTTTCAGAATGACGGCGAGTATGTAGGCGGCTGCATCGCAGGAGGCCGTAACTATCTCCATATTAACGCCAATGGCGATGTGGAACCCTGTGCGTTTATCCACTACTCTGACTCCAATATCAGAGAAAAAACCTTGCTGGAAGCTTTCCAATCTCCTCTGTTTATGGCCTATCACAACCACCAGCCCTTCAATTGCAACCACCTGCGTCCCTGCCCCATGTTGGAGAATCCTGACATGTTAAAAATGATGGTACATCAGTCCGGAGCCCATTCTACGGATCTTCAGTCTCCGGAGAGTGCTGACCATCTGTGTGACAAGTGCCGTAACTATGCTGCTTGTTGGGCCCCGGAAGCGGACCTTTTATGGAACGAAAGAAATAAGAATTGAGCCAATGGGCTGTCTCTGACAGAGCAAGCCGTCGGAATCTCTGTTTGCGGCAGAGATTTCGACGGCTTGTAAATTATGGGGAGATTTTATGATAAGTGTTACACAAATTGCACTTGGGCTTATTGGAATAGTTTGTATCTTGTTTCCAAAGCAAATCACCTCTCTTTTACCATATTTGATGGGCATTATGATGATCCTAATTGGCCTGATTGGTATCCAACCAGTTGGGGAAAAATTCCGGCAGGCTCCTGACATATTTGCTCGTAAATTGGTTCTATTGATCTTGGGACTTTCTTTTCTGGTTCAAGGCAAAACCGCACTGGTGCCAATAGGAATTATCTGGGCCGTCTTGGGGCTTTGGAAGACGACAGATGCTTTCGTTGACTTCTGGGAAGCATATCAGGCAAAACAGGGTGTCCTATCTGCTCTCGGAGAACTACTTATTCGTCTGATTTTATCTCTCCTTTTGTTATTTGACCCGTATGGAAAATTCACACCACATATTGCTATTTTGGGGGCGACACTGTTGCTAAACGCCATCTTCCCCGAAAGGCGATGAAATCGGATGAGATAGTCGTTATAAACTTTTCGAGGTGCCCTATGAGAAAAAGTCTGTCCCCAAAGAAAAAAATAGTATGTTCCGCAATACTCAGTTTTCTTACATTGTTTACCTTGCTTTGGTTTGTTTTCCGAAACCACTATAAAGAAATATTTCAAAACATTCAAACAGCCAGTATAAGAGGCTTGCTTTGGATCCTTTGCATGGGATTTGTCTATCAACTCTTAGATAGTTTGCTCTGTCTCATATTCGTAAGAAGGACGATTCGCTTTTTTTCTTTCAAACAGGCGGTAGAGGTCACACTATTGGGTGTGTTTGGAAATGTTGTTACCCTTTCTGTGGGATCAATCCCCATGCAAAGCGCTTATTTACATCGTAAGGGAATGGAGCCTGGAGAAGCTGCGGGAATCATGAGTATGGAATATGTGCTCCATAAATCAACCATTTTGCTGTGTAGTAGCGTACTACTTCTGCTTGAGGGGCAGAAGCTTTTTAGGCAACATCGAAATTTGCTCAGATATGTCGTGTTCGGGTATCTGATATGTATTATTATCATTATATTGCTCATTCTGATATGTACTCTGGAAAATTTCTATCGGTTCATCTGCAAAGGAATTTGTCGATTAGAAAGTCTTTCAAAGTGGGCAGATCGTGCGATTCAATGGAAACAACAAGTAGATGCGCTACATATAGGAGCAAAGGATTTGCTTCACACCCCAAATATAATCTTGGTTGGGGTAGGAATCAACGCAATCAAGTTGATGGGGCTCTATTCAATTCCATACCTGTGCATGAGAGCGATTGGCATTGATTATTTTTCTCTTATTCAAATACAGACATTATCTGCTTTGGCACATGTTATTTCCAATGCTCTGCCTAATATTGCCGGAATGGGCTCAGTAGAAGCAGCTTTTCTGCTGTTGTTTTCCTGTTACATGGATGCGGCAGATGTATCTTCTGTACTTGTTCTCTATCGGCTCTCCACATATTTTGTTCCATTTTTGCTTAGTGCGTTTGCAACAGAAAGAATCGGACTGCGCTTGTATACAAAAGAAAGGTCCAATACCTCAATGCACACATCGAATCAGGAGGAGAATCATGGAATATCCTGATTTGACAAAGCAGGATTCGGCAGAATTACAGGAGTATCTCGCTATACATCAGAATGCACAAAGGGATGTTTGATACTTAAATGTTCTGCAATTATTTTATTTTCGTCAACAAGAAAAAAGACTATAGCCGCAAGCCCTCATAATGACTTGCAGCTATAGTCTTTTACCGTATCGATATTACCCCATTAGGGGAGGTTCACTTCGTGTCCCTATGACACGGAGCAGTTCTCCGCGCTGTTTTTTGTTTCTCTTGTGTTTCCATTTGCTGATTTTCGTTCATTGCAGCTTGGCCGATTTCCCTCTTCATCTATTGCGCTAGGAATGTAACGGCAGGAGGCATCACATAACCGCGTCCAAAGGGATCTTTCTCCCTAAGAGACCGACAAAATTTTGTCCTTGTGCCGCGAAGGGCTATCCCTTTGGTAAATTTTCAGTTATAATAAAATACGAAAAGAGGTGAACCATATGCCATCGTCCAGGCGCTGCGCATCCCGAAAAAAGAACGATTCCCCTCCCATCCATCCACCGAAGCAGGTGCTGCGCCTGATGGAATTGCTGCAAAGGCAAGGATATGAGGCCTATGCCGTTGGCGGATGTATACGGGATAGCCTTCTGGGGCTTTCCCCAAACGACTGGGATCTCACTTGCTCTGCCCTTCCGGAGGAAACCATACGAGCTCTGCCCGGCTACCAGGTCCTTGCCACCGGCCTACAGCACGGGACCGTCACCGTAGTCGCGGACGGTATGCCCGTAGAGATCACCACCTACCGTGTGGACGGCACCTACTCCGATGGACGGCATCCGGACTCCGTCACCTTCTCCCGCAATTTGGTGGACGATTTGGCACGCCGTGACTTTACAGTAAACGCAATCGCCTACCATCCCAACAAAGGGCTCGTGGACCCCTACAACGGATTACACGACTTGCACAGCCGCACTCTGCGCTGCGTTGGAATCCCGGAACAGCGTTTTCAGGAGGACGCCCTGCGGATTCTCCGCGGGCTTCGTTTTGCTTCTACCTTGGGATTCACCATCGAAAAGAAGACGGCCTATGCAATGTTCCAGCAAAAAAACTTGCTGCATCAGATCTCCGAAGAACGGGTTCAAGTTGAATTTGGCAAGCTGCTGTGCGGCAAGGACGCAGAGCGCATTTTGCGGAAGTACCAAAGTGTCATTGCCGTCTTTCTTCCGGAAATTACCCCCATGGTCGGATTGGAACAACACAGCCCGTATCACATATATGATGTATGGGAGCATACGCTTCATGCAATCTCCGCCATTGCGCCAAGGCTGGAGTTGCGCCTCGCCATCCTGTTTCATGATATCGGAAAGCCGCGATGTTTTTCCATGGATGCCAAAGGGATCGGCCATTTTTATGGGCACCAGAACCTCGGGGCAGAAATCGCAAAAACCGTATTGACACGTCTGCGATTCAGCAAAGAAACCATCCGCACCGTAGCAACCCTGGTCAAGTACCACGATGTATCGATCACCGACGAGGAGGTCCGCGTCAAACGCTGGCTAAACCGGCTTGGTGAACCGCTGTTTCGTATGCTGCTCGCGGTCAACCGCGCGGATACAGCTGCACACTCCCCCGCCGCAGCCCTCCGCATGGATATGATCGACCGGGAAGCTGCCGTTCTCGATCACATTCTCGCAGAGCAATCCTGTTTTCAATTGAAGGACCTTGCAATCCACGGAAAGGACTTGCTCCAAATAGGCGTTCCAGAGGGACCGGAGGTGGGCCGCTTGTTGCAGGAATTACTGGATTCGGTCTTGGAAAACCGCTGCGAAAACCGGTTGGAATCCCTTCTTCCTTTGGCAAAACAGCTGGCATTCTCTCGGAAGGAAACGGAGGGATAAACGCCGTGGCCGAATACGTTACACATACATTGGAGCCCTTGTATGACGGGGAGTCGCGTGTGCTAATCCTTGGCACCATGCCCTCCCCAAAAAGCCGCGCCATTGGCTTCTACTATTCCCACCCGCAAAATCGCTTTTGGCGCGTGCTCGCCGATGTATTTCAGCAAGCTCTCCCCGTCTCTAAGGAAGAGAAAGCAGCATTCTGCTTGCGCAACCACATTGCTCTGTGGGATGTTCTGCGGAGCTGTGCCATAGAAGGAGCGGACGACGGAAGCATCCGGCAGCCGGTTGCGAACGACTTATCCTCACTCCTACAGGAGACCCATATCCACACCATCTGTACAACGGGGACAAAGGCCGCCGCTCTCTATAAACGTCTGTGCCTGCCTTCTACCAGGCTTCCCTCTGTCTCGCTTCCATCCACCAGCCCGGCGAATTGCCGCCACTATACATACGCGCGGCTTGTTGAGGCATACTCCATTTTGCCGGGTCTATGTTCCGAAACAAAGGATTGAATAAACCCCCTTCCAGGTTTGAAACGGAAGGGGGTTCATTCGTTTTGCTACAAAAATTTTCGAAATTTTGCGTGACATTTGTTTCATTTTATTGTATAATAATGACAGTTCAATTCAAAATATTTTCTACTTTATTGTGCAATATGAGCTTTGTTTGCCGCTGAAAACGGGCTCTCTTCTTCCTTTTCTTATTTATTTTATTCTTACTCAGCGGAGATTGGAGTTTTTTCAGATGTGGGCTTACGAAAGTGTTTTCTATCAAATCTATCCCCTTGGTTTCTGCGGGGCGCCAAAACAAAACGACGGCATCCTCACACCGCGCATTCAAAAAGTGCAGGACTGGATTCCTCATATTTTGGACTGCGGTGCAAATGCCATATATTTCTCTCCGATTTTTGAATCCGATGCGCACGGCTATGATACGCGCGATTACCGCAAAATCGACTGCCGCCTCGGTACCAACGAGGATTTTGCGTCCGTGAGCAAGGCGCTCCACCAAAACGGAATCAAGGTGGTCATCGACGGCGTATTCAACCATGTGGGACGCGGCTTCTGGGCTTTCCAGGATGTGTTAAAGAATCGGGAAAATTCCCCTTATAAGGACTGGTTCCATATCAATTTTGGCGGGAATGACGGTTATAACGACGGCCTCTGGTATGAGGGCTGGGAAGGCCACTATGAGCTAGTGAAATTGAATCTGCGCAATGAAGCGGTGATTGAGCACCTCTTCTCCTGTATTCGCGGTTGGGTCGAAGAATTCGACATCGACGGCCTGCGGTTGGACGTGGCCTACTGCGTGGACCGCGACTTTCTCCGCCGCCTGCGCAGCTTCTGCGACACCTTAAAGCCGGATTTCTTCCTGGTCGGCGAAATTCTCGGCGGGGATTACAACCAGATTATGAACGACCAGATGCTACACAGTGCGACAAACTATGAATGCTATAAAGGGCTCTATTCGAGCTTAAATTCTATGAACCTGTTCGAGATCGGCCATTCCCTCTTGCGCCAATTCGGCCCGGAGAACTGGACGCTCTACAAGGGAAAGCATTTGCTCAACTTTGTGGATAACCACGACGTCGTCCGCATCGCAAGCAACCTGACCAACGAAAAGCATCTTCCCCTCATTTATGCGTTGCTCTTCGGCATGCCGGGTATCCCCTGCATCTACTACGGCAGCGAATGGGGCGCTGAAGGAAAAAAAGAGCATGGCAGCGACGACTCCCTCCGCCCCTGCTTTGAAGCGCCGCAGTGCAATGCACTAACCGAATGGATCGCCACATGCGCAAAAGCGCATAAGGAAAGCAAAGCGCTTTGCTATGGCGATTTCAAATCTCTGATGCTGACCAATAAGCAGTTCATCTTTGAGCGTTCCTTTGAGGGACAGCGTGTGCTGGTGGCGGTCAATGCGGACGGAGAGGCCTATGATGCACACTTCAATGCCAACGCAGGCCGGGCCCGCGATCTGCTGACCGGCCAAACACACGACTTCGGCGGCGGCAGCAAGCTTCCTCCCTACAGCGCTGCATACTGGGAAATCTATTGATGGTATGAAATAAAAACCACTCGCACCCATTTTTCATGTGGTGCGAGTGGTTTTTATGTACCTATTTTTTGTCAGCTGACCCGTTCCAGGTCTTTGCGCAGCCGTTCGATGATGCGTTTTTCCAACCGCGAGATGTAGGACTGTGAGATTCCCAAGCTATCGGCTACCTCTTTCTGGGTGTGCTCCTTGGTGTGGTTTAGCCCGAACCGGAGCTGCATGATCTTTTTTTCGCGCGGCGCCAGATGATCCACCGCATTCAGCAGCAGATCGCGCTCCACCTCCTGCTCCAGCCCATGGTTCACGGTATCCTGTTCGCTGCCCAAAATATCGGAGAGAAGCAGCTCATTGCCATCCCAGTCCACATTCAGCGGATCGTCGATCGAAATCTCATTTTTCTGCTGGGAACTCTTGCGCAGATACATCAAAATCTCATTTTCAATGCAGCGCGATGCGTAAGTGGCCAATTTAATATTTTTGTCCGGATTAAAGGTATTGATCCCTTTGATGAGACCGATCGTCCCTATGGAGATAAGATCCTCCACTCCGACCCCTGTGTTATCAAACTTTTTTGCTATGTATACGACCAGCCGCAGATTGTGTTCAATCAGCTCCTTTCTCGCCCGCTCTGCATGCACGCCATCAAGCATGCGGATACAGTATGCCTCCCGCTCTCCCTCCAACGGCGGTGGCAGGATCTCTGCACCTCCAATATAGTGCACCTCATCTTCCTTTCGCATAAAAAGGCTGCAGATTCCGGACAGAAAATGAACCTTTTCATATCTTGGCAGTACAAGTCTCATGATCATATTTTGTTCCTCTTTCCCGACTCTCCAGCATAGATGCATGAAGAATCATATCATATTCTTTTCCTTCCAATAATCCTTCATTTGCAATTCCAACCGCTGCCGGTCTTATCTCGACTTCGTGCCTTCCATTCTGAATTTTTATGCATGCGATCTCTGTCACCGGCAGAAGCCCCTCCTTCTGTCCC
>OGGQ01004694.1_pt1 | contig 10865 bp, 5 predicted proteins | sample 1571191 | NCBI WGS metagenome assembly OGGQ01 (sample SAMEA2582061, study PRJEB24529) | metagenome | biome: Human gut stool | place: China | collected 2011
GTAGTAGTGGTGCAAGCCGGCCTCCTCTGGGGGGAAGCCGCCCAGGGCGCGCTTGACAAAGTAGTAGTGGTGCATTCCGTTGTTGAGGTAGACCTTGTTGGACCACCGGCCGTTCCCGTTGGCCACTCCGTTCAGGATAGAGATGAGGGCGTCAATGGGCTTCTTGGGGGTGCGGTGCACGGCGTAGTCCGGCAAAAAGCCCATGCGGAAGGGGATCTGGGTGGTGGTGTCGGCCTGGGCGTAGTAGTAGCTCTCCCAGTCGGACAGCAGCGCGTCCCAGGACCGGGAGGGGTCTCGGAAGCGCAGCAGGGCGCAGGTCCCGGGCTGGTCGCCGGTCACAAAGCTGCGCCGGCTCCAGAGCAGGACCAAATCGCCGTTGACCACCAGGCGGGTGACCCATTTCTTTTCAAACTCCTGGAGCAGCTGCTCCAGCAGGGCGGGGGTGATGGCGTCCCCCTCATAATCCTGGCTGGGCATACCGGAGCGTTCCACGCGGAGGTGGCTGCACAGGCCGGTGTTCAGCTCCGTCAGGGTGTGGGTGGGGGAAAATACCTCCTCAAAGATCTCGTCAACAATGTGCTTGGCCTGATCCAGCGAGGCCACATTGTCCCGGCAGAGTTCATCGCGCAGCTTCAGCTCCTCCGCCGTTCTCCGGAAGGTGAGCAGGCGTCCGTTGCCGTACCAGAGGCAGCAGCACAGCTCCCCCTCGGACTCCCGGAAAAAGCGGGCGGGCCGGAGAATGGCGGCGCCGCTCTCCGTGGGGACCAGACAGGCCGCCTCTCCCGCCAGGGCGGCGGCGGTCTGGGAAATCAGGCGGTCGGGGAGCCCAAGCCGGGCCAGCCGCTCTCTCAGATGGGCGGCCACATCCTCATATTCCTCCTGATAGGCGGACAGAATGGGGAGCAGCAGAAGGAAGATCTCGTCGTCCTCCACCTGGGAGAGGCCCCAGAAGGGCAGCAGCGGGTTGCAGAGCACCTGGCCGTCCATGCGGTACTCCACATAAAACTGGTGGAACAAGATCTGAATTTCCAGCGTGTGTTCCGTGCTCTGGCCGTCCTCGTCGGTGCTGCACTGGGTGAGGGGGATAGAGCGAATCAGGCCCGCCTGGGCCAGACTCCGGTTCCACACGTCGTTGGCGGGGAACTCCCGATCCAGAAGGGCATACAGGCTCTCCTGGCCCTGGCCCTCCGTCCAGTAGAAGGCGGTCTGAAGAAAATAGCGCAGAAAGAGGGGGTGGGAGAGGGTGCAGCACGCCGGAGAAATCTCCTCCAGAGCCAGCTGGGCCAGCCGTTCCCGCTCCCGCTTGGCCTCCAGCTCCGCCTCCCGCTGGAGCAGGGCCTGGCGGATGGCCTCCACCACATCGTGGGCATAGGGGAGGAAGGCGTCCGCCTCATAGAGCTGGGACAATTTTTGGAGGAAATAGGGGTTGGAGAACCAGCAGCACCAGTAGGACAGCACCTGATCCCGGACAAAAAGGCGGTTTCGGACGGCGCGGTGAAAATCCTCCCGGGCCATAAACTGGTCCACCAGGGCCCGGCCCCCGGGGGAGTCCTCGCCGCCCGCCGCCTGCACATCCGTCCCCAGATTGCTGTACGCGGTGCGCAGCTCCACAAAGCGCTCCCGCTGTCCGCACACCTCGGGCGCTTTCTCCATGGCGATCTCCCGCAGGCGGCCATAGAAAAGCTTGGCCCGCCCCATAATGGCGGTGTTCAGGTCAAAGGTGTTCCAGAGGACCTCATAGGCGTCCTCCGGCAGGGATTGGCAGGCAAAAAATGCCTCCAGCAGGCGCAGGGAGACGACGTTGCGCTCCCTGGGGGAGGTGCCGGAGCATTTTTCCTTGATGTAAGCGCTGTTGTACTGGTTCAAAAGCTTCTGAAGCCGCTCCAAAGCCGCCTGATCCCACACCCCCTCCCGGGCCAGGGCGCACAAGGCGTCATAGTCCTGATAGGCCACGGAGAGGGTGAGGTCGTTGCCCTGAAGCTTGCGCACCAGTGGGCCCAGCGCGGCGATGTGCACAATGTCCTCCACGCCCTCAAAGCCGGCGCCCTCCTCCAGGGCAAACTCTGTCCGGTCCTGGTAAACCACCGCCCGGAAGCGGTAGGCGGCGGCCAGAGCCAGCTGAAACTCCTTGGGCGGCGGGAATGCTTCCCCCGCCTCGTCTACCGCCGCCCGCAGGGCCTGGGTAAAGCGGGGGTCGTGGTAGACGGAGAGAAATTCCGGGGAGGTAAACCAGAGATCCCACTGCTTGCGCTCCCGGCGCTGCTTGGAGCGGTACAGCTCCAGAAAACGGTCCAGAGCCGGGAAGGCGAAGGACGGCTCCGCCTCCTTCTCCTCCGGAAGGGTAAAGTGTTCCCGGGCCGCGGGGCCCTGGGACGGGGGCGCCTGGGTGGAAGGCTGGGGCCGTTCCGACGGGGCCTCCGGAATGTTATCCCCCTGATCCCCGCTCCGGGCGTAGGCCATGGCCTGTTCATAGGCCTGGCGCACCGCCAGAAATTCCTCCGGGTGGTCCTCCGGATTATATTGGGCCGCCGCCGCTGCATAGGCACGGCGAATGGCGCCCGTATCCCGGGTGGGCGCAAGGCCCAGAATGTCCCAAATGTTCACAGCAGATCCTCCTCGTCTTCCGTATATGGATGCAGCCCGCCCCAGATATCCCGCTGGGCCCAGCGCTCCAGATCCTCCAGGTGTTGGCTCAGGCGCTCCCGCTCCTGGGCCAGGCGGATGGGGCTGCCCGATTGAAGGGCCTCCGTCAGGCACTGGATAATGCCGGCGGCCTCCTCCCTCCGGTGGTCGGACAGCTGGGCAAACAGCCGCTCCGCCCGGGAGAGGAGCAGGAGATCCTCCTCCTGGGGCAGGGTCTGGTCGGGCAGGGCATTCAGCCGCTCCAGCGCCTGGGCAATCTCCGCCCCCGACCAGTTGAGCCGGGGGTTGAGAATGACGGTGTGCTGCCGGTCCCCGCCGCTGCTCTGGACGGTGACCTCCAGAATCCCGTTGATGTCATAAGCAAAGGTGGCCGCCGCCCACTGCTTTCCCGCCTCGTCCGGGGGGACGGAGACGGTCAGCTCACCCAGCAGCAGGTTGTCGGCGGCATAGTAGTTCTCCCCCTGGTAGATGGCCAGGCGGATGCGCCGCTGGTTGTTGGAGAGGGTGAAAAACCGCTCCGTGCGGCGGGCGGGGAGAATGCTGCTTCGCTGAATCAGGGTGGCCATGTGGGGGTTGGCGTCCTGAAGGTCGTTATAGGTGGCCACGCCCAGGGAGAAGGGGCATACATCGGTCATCACAAGCTCCCGAAGCTCGGCAGAGCGCTGCTTGATGCCGGCGCACAGGCCCACCCCCAGGGCCACGGTGTGCTCGGGGTGCTCCGCCAGGGAGGGGCGCTTGGAAAACAGCTCCTCCAGGTAGTCCACAAAGACGCCCAGCTGGGACGAGCCCCCCACCAGGATCACATCGTGGATGGCGGAGATGGGGATGCCGCTGTCCCGGACCGCCCGGACAATGACCTCCTTGACTTGCTGGAAGATGGGCTGGCAGATGGTCCGCAGCGTCTCCCTGTCCAGGGGGACGCTCCGCATCTCCGGACCAATTTGACAGGCCAGGATGCAGCCCCGGTCCTGCATCCGGGAGAGTCCGATTTTTCCCTGCTCCGCCAGGTCCAGCAGCTGCCGCTGCTGCTGGGGCTCCAGGGCGGACCAGGTGAGCCCGGTCCGGCTGCAGAAGTAGGCGGCGATGGCCCGGTCAATGTCGTTGCCGCCCAGGCGGTTGTTTCCCGCGATGGCCACAATCTCCACCATGTTTTCAAAGCAGTCCACCACGCTCACGTCCAGGGTGCCGCCGCCGAAGTCCACAATCAGCAGCCGCTGCTCCTCCCGGGGGGCGGCGTGGCTGTGGCAGAGGGCCGCCGCCGAGGGCTCGTTAATCAGCCGCTTTACCGGCAGTCCCGCCAGCTGGGCCGCCAGCCGGGTGGCACAGCGCTGGTTGTCATTGAAGTAGGCGGGGACGCTGATAACGGCCTCCTCAATCTCCTCCCCCAGGGCCTCCCGGGCGGTCTGGGCCAGCTTCCGGAGGACCAGGGCGGACAGCTCGTGGGGCAGGAAGGCCTTCCCTCCCAGCAAAAACTCCTTCTCTGTGCCCATCCAGGTTTTGAAGGAGGCGGCAGTCTCACCGGGATGGGTGATGAGCCGCTCCTTCGCCACAGCACCCACGGTAATGGTGCCGTCCTCCAGCACGCCCACGCAGCTGGGCGTCATGAACTGCCCCCACTCGTTGGGGAGCAGCTCCACCTGCCCGTTTCGGTAGACGCTGACCAATGAATTGGTGGTGCCCAAATCAATTCCAATAATTGCCACAGGTTTGTGGCCTCCTTCCCGGCCCTCGCTGTGCAGCGGTTTGGCCCGCCTGTCCGCCGCGCTGTGCCGTATTTTTGAACCTATGCCGGGTAAAACGCCCGAAAAGACGCCTCCCAAACCTGGTGCAGGCCCAGGAGGGCCTAACTTAAAAGACCTTTTCCGTCTGGCTTCTGCACCGGCGCGCCACCCATACCGTCAGGCAGATCAGCATATAGCCGCCGGAGAGGCCCAGGATGAGCAGATACCGGTGCTGCAGGCTGGCGGTGTAGCTCTCGGCGGTCTGGCCGGCCTCCACCGTGATATAGGTGTTGTCCGCCGGAATGGACAGCACCCGCCGATCCACCGGGCCGCGGTTGTACAGCTGCACCGCCAGCTCCCGCACGGAGCCGCCCTCTGCCTGCCACTGGTAGCCGGAGCCGTCCGAGGTCCGGTAATAGACCATATAGACGGTTTTGGTGGAATTCAGACGCTGGCTCCGGCCTGACCCGTTGTTCCGGACCTGTACCGGCAGGATGTCGTAGGGGACAAAGGTGTGTACCCCCTCGTCCTCATAGCTGTCGGCGGGGCGGAGGGAGGAGAGCCCCTGGGCCGCCACATACAGGCTGGCTGCCGCCAGAATGAGCAGGAGGATACAGGCAGACGTGGCCAGTTTTTTTCCTCTCCGCGCCCATGGGCCGGCCTCCTTGCGGGGAGCTGCCGGCGCTTCCTCGGGGGCCGCGTCGTGGGACCTGAGCCGCCGCGTCAGGAGAATACCCAGCCCCACCACGGCCCACACCCCGGCGGCCGCACCCGCCGAGGGCAGCAGCAGGAGCAAAACAGCTCCATTTATAAGGAGCGAGGGGAAACACGCCAGCAGGGCGGCCCAGCCGCACAGAAAGCCGATAAGATTCATGCACAGCCACAGGGGGCGGCGGCTCAGATCCAGGTGCCGGGCAAAGAGGCCACCCACAACGGCAAAATAAACGGCTGAAATTAAGGGGGGACCCAGGAAAAACAGGACCAGCTCCCGGCCCATGGAACCATAAAACAGCAGAAGAAACACACCCACATAAAGCAGAGTGGACGCCAGCAAGGCGGCAGCTTTCTTCATGTCGGTACCTCCTCACTACAAGTTGAACTCCCTTCCTGCAACACTTCCTTATTTTAACATAGGGCGGCATGTTCAACAAGCGGGAACTGGGGGCGTACGCCTGAGCCGGCCCGCCGCTGCGGCCCTGGGAAGATCCGCATTTCCTTTTTTGGGGTAATGTGGTAAAATCAGCTTGGATTGCGGCTGTGTGCCGATCCCAAAACCATATGGTGGACCGCGGCGGCAGGCCGCCCGCCGGAAAAAGGGTGGTTTCATGGAACTGACCGAACAATTCATTCTGCTTCAAGCCCCCAACCCCGCGGCTGCGGACAACGGCCGCAAGCTGTCCCGGGGGGGCAAGTTCTCCGGGCTATGCTGCAGCGCGGATAAAACGCTGTTTTGGGGGGAGTGCGCCGGCAGCGGCAAGACGCCTTACCGGGTGTCTGTGGACTGGACGGACCCCCAGGCGCCGGTGTGCCGGTGCTCCTGCCCCAGCCGTCAATTTCCCTGCAAGCATGCCCTGGGGCTGATGTTTGAGCAGCTGGGCGGGAAGGCCTTTGCGGAGGCCGACGTGCCCCAGGACCTGGCGGAGAAGCGGGCCAAGCAGGCGGCCAGAGCGGCAAAAAAGGCGGCTTCTGCCCAAGCCCCGGCGGAGAAGAAGCCCGCCAAGAGCAACACGGCCGCCCGGGCCAAGCGCCTCAGCCGCCAGATGGAGGGGCTGGACATGGCGGAGCGGATGGTGGAGGATCTGCTGCATGCCGGGGTAGGCAGCCTGGGGGGCGGGTCCGCCAAGACCTATGAGCAGCTGGCCAAGGAGCTGGGCAACCACTACCTCACGGGGCCCCAGACCGCCTTTTCCCGCATCGCTCTGGCGGTGCGCGCCACACAGCAGGCCCCGGATCAGGCGGAGCGATCCTATGCCGAGGCCCTGCGGGTGCTCATCGCCCTCCGGTCTACCATTAAAAAGGGCCGCGCCTTCCTGCAGCAGAAGCTGGAGGCGGGGCAGTTCTCCGCCGAGGACACCATCCTCTTTGAGGCCATGGGGGGTGTGTGGAGGCTGGAGGATCTGGCCGCCATTCGGGCCTGCCGGGAGAAGGTCCGGCTGGTGCAGCTCTCCTTTGACGTCTCCTACGACGAGGCCAGGCGGGAGTATGTGGAGCGGGGCTTCTGGCTGGATCTGGACACCGGACATGTGGACCAGACCCTGAACCTGCGCCCGGTGAAGGCGCTGAAGTACGTAAAGGGGGAGGACAGCTGTTTCTCCCTGCTGGAGATTCCCGCCCTGTATACTTACCCCGGCGAGGGCTGCCGCCGCGTCCGCTGGGAGAGCAGCGTTCCACGCCCCCTCACCCGGGAGGAGCAGCAGGGACTGCCCGCGCTGGCCCAGCCCGGCGTGGCCGCCGCGGTGAAGCTGGCCAAGAATCAGATGAAAAACACCCTTCTGCCCAAGTTTCTGCCTGTGCTGCTCCCAGTGGGGCAGGTGGGAATGATTGGCGGCGTCTTTGTGCTGGAGGACCCCGCCGGGGGCCGCATTGTGCTGCGGGACCGGCCGGAGGAGGGAGCCGACCACGCCTCCACGGCGCGGGTGGCAGCAGTGCCCGGCGGCCTGCATGAGGGGGACGCTCTCTTCGGGCTTATGTTCTATGACAAGGGGGACCGGTCCCTGTGCCTGCACCCATACAGCGCCGTGACCCAGTCTCAAATCATCCGGCTTCAGTATTAGAGGGGGAATTGTGGTGGATTTACAGCCTTTATATGAGGTACAGCAGCGGCTGGAGCACGCTGCCGTGGCAGGTACCGGCATTTTGAATGAGGATTTCCGCCTGAAGCGGGCCCGGGAGGAGCTGGCCCCTCTGGCCGCCGCCAGCCCGGTGTTTGCCAAAATCAGCGCCGGGCTGGAGGCCCTGCTGGCCGCGCCCCCGGAGCAGCGGGGAGGCGCACTGCTGGACGTACTGGCCCTGGTGGACGCGGTGGTCTACACCCAGGCCTCTGTGGGCATGGCCGGTGAGCTGGAGCCCCTGCCGCCCGGCGTGGGCACCTGCCAGGCCGTCACCTATGGCCAGCTCCGCCCCCTGCTGGAGGCGCTGGCGGGCACCGGCGGCGGGCGGATAGCGGCAGTCCGGGAGGCCTGGGAGGCCCACCCGGAGTACTTCTCCGACTACCGGGTGATTCCCACCCTGGTTTCCGGCCTGGGGGACAGCTACGGGGAGCTGGCGGACCTGAACGCCCAAATTCTGGCCGGACAGGGGCCGGACATCCTCCCCCTGCTGGAGGAGGGCTTCGACCCCGCCGGAGGCCGGGCCATGGCCCGCCGGGTGGAGGTGATGTCCCGGGTCGGAGGCGGCCGGGCCAACGGCTTTTTCCTCGCCCAGCTGCCCCAGGCGAAAAAGGAGGTCCGTCTGGCCCTCATTGACGCCATGGGCTGGGATGAATCCAACGCGCCCCTGCTGCTGGAGCTGTGCCGCACAGAGCGCAAGGGGACGGCCAGGGATCTGGCCCACCGGGCCCTGGCCCGGCTGAACGTGCCGGAGGGGGAGGCCTATCTGGCGGAGCAGGCCGGACAGGATCCGGACAAGCTGCTGGAGATTCTGCAGGGCGTCTCCTCCCAGACGGCCAGCCGCCTGGCTGCCCGGATGTTCCAGGAGGTCCTGGACCAGATGGAGGCCGCGCCCGGGGCCGTGCTGCCCCAGGCGGTGTGGCAGCGGCTCAAGAGCCTGTGTTTGGTGCTGGAGGGCAAGAAAGGGCCGGAGATCGGCGCCCTCTACCGGCGTCTGGCCGGCCTGACGGCGCAGCAGCTGGAGCGCCAGGTGGAGGGGGAGAAGGGAAAGCCGGTGCCCCTGCTCTTTTCCTGCTTTGACACGGAGCACCGGGGAACCTTCCGGCTGCTGGCGGCCCTGGCCCTGTGCCGGACCATCACGGCAGAGGGGGACGGGGAGCTGTGCCGCCTGGCAGTGGAGCTTCAGACCCGGGGGGGCGAGGACTTTCTGGCCCCTGCCCTGGCCGCGCGGCTCATCATCCAGGCCCCGGCGGACAGCTATGCCTGGGCGGAGCAGCAGCTCCTGCGCACCGGGCTGCTGGGCACCAGGGTGCGCCAGGAGGCGGTTGTCTCTTTCCGTTATGCCCTGGGAGCCCTGCGCTGGGAGGAGCGGGCGGGGGTCTGCCGCTGGAGTGCGGGCTGGTCCGGAGGCGTCCCTTTGCCCGGGGCGGTCCCGGCGTCCGTCCCGCCCCTGGATGTGCGGTGGTTCTCCCTGCTGATTCAGACGGGCAGCGGAATGGACGGGGTGCTGCTGAACCTGCTGGATGACTGGACCGTCCCCGAACTGCCCGAAGCGGTGGGGGTCCACCTGTACCACGCTGCGCTGAGAAATCCCGCCTATCATCAGGTGCAGCGCATTGTCCGGGTGCTGAGCAGGCAGGGCTGGACAAAGTGGGACAACTTTGCGGTGCGGTGGGCCCAGAAGAACGGCCAGATTGTGTCCTATTGGGAAGTAATCTACCTGCTGGAACAGATGCCCGTCCCGGCCGGGGAGAAGACAGCCCAGCTCAAGGAGGTGGACCGGCTGGTTCAGGGCAAGAAGCTCAGGCTCCGGCAGGGATACTGGCCGGCGTCGGAGGTCCAGAAGTATTTGGACAAATGGGAGCAGGAGAGCCTGCAGAGAGGAGAGAAGGAGCATGGCTGAGCAAAACGTACAGCGCCTCCCGGCGGAGGAGCTCTACCGGCGGGAGCTGGAGGCGCTGATTGCCGCGGAGAGGGAGCCCGTCCCCACCGGCTGGCGGATGTCCCCCCGGTCGGTGCTGACCTATATTACCGGCGGCGTGACGGTGAAGGGGGTGGAGATCACTCCCAAGTACATGGGCAACCGCCGCCTGGTGGAGATTGCCATCGCCACCCTGGTGACCGACCGGGCCCTGCTGCTCATCGGGGAGCCGGGCACGGCCAAGTCCTGGCTCAGTGAGCACTTGGCCGCCGCCGTCAACGGGGACTCCACCAAGGTCATTCAGGGTACCGCCGGCACCACGGAGGAGCAGATCCGCTACTCCTGGAACTATGCCATGCTCATCGCCAAAGGGCCCAGCCCGGAGGCCATGGTAAAAAGTCCGGTCTACCGGGCCATGGAGACCGGGACCATCGCCCGGGTGGAGGAGATCTCCCGCTGCGCCAGCGAGGTGCAGGACGCACTCATCTCCATCCTGTCGGAGAAGCGGCTGAGTGTGCCCGAGCTGGGCCTGGAGGTGCCGGCGGTCAAGGGCTTCTCGGTCATCGCCACCGCCAACACCCGGGACAAGGGAGTCAACGACATGTCCGCCGCTCTGAAGCGGCGGTTCAATCTGGTGGTGCTGCCCACCCCCGCGGACCTGGCCACCGAGCTGGAAATTGTCCGCACCCGGGTGGAGCAGCTGTCCGCCGGGCTGGACCTGAACGCCCGGCAGCCGGAGGAGGACATGGTGGAGAAGGTGGTCACCATCTTCCGGGAGCTGCGGGCGGGTGCCACCCTGGACGGCAAGCAGAAGCTGAAAACCACCAGCGGCGTGCTGTCCACCGCCGAGGCCATCTCCCTGCTGGCCAACTCCATGGCGCTGGCGGGCAGCTTCGGCAGCGGTACCGTCACCCCGGCGGACCTGGCGGCCGCCCTTCAGGGAGCGGTGGTCAAGGATGAGGAGAAGGACCGCCTGGCCTGGAAGGAGTATCTGGAGAATGTGATGAAAAAACGCGGAAGCGGCTGGCTGCCCCTGTACCGGGCTTGCCGGGAGCTGGAGCCGTGATGGACGGCCCGGTTTTGTTCGGGGTGCGGCACCTGTCTCCGGCGGCGGCCTACCACCTGCGCCAGGCGCTGGATGCCTGCCAGCCCCAGCTGGTGCTGGTGGAGGGGCCCTCGGATCTGAATGACCAGATGCACTGGCTCTGCCAGCCGGAGACCAGGTTCCCCGCCGCCATTCTGGCCTACACAAACCAGCCGCCGGTGCGCACCATTTTGTACCCCCTGGCCATCTACTCCCCGGAGCTCCAGGCCATTCTCTGGGCCCACGAGCACAAGACGGAGTGCCGCTTCATGGACCTGCCCTCCGGGGTCATGCTGGCGCTGAGGGAGGCAGCCTCCGACGGGGAGGAGCCGGCGGAAAACACCGAGTGGGTGTACCACCGGATGGAGCAGCTCACCGGGGAGGAGCACGACACCTTCTGGGAGCGGAATTTTGAGCAATTGGAGGACTGGCGCGCCTTTCAGGAGGCGGTCAATACCTTTGGAGCCCAGCTGCGCAATACGGCCCGGGACGGGGCGCTGCGCACGGCCCAGACCCTGGTTCGTGAGGCCTATATGAAGCGGGTAATCCAGGCGGCTGTGGAGGAGGGGGTCCCGCCGGAGAAGATCTTCTGCGTCTGCGGAGCGTTTCATGTCTCCGGCCTGCAGGAGAATGCTCCCATGACGGATGCGGAGCTCGCTGCCCTGCCT
>OGGQ01004696.1_pt1 | contig 10860 bp, 7 predicted proteins | sample 1571191 | NCBI WGS metagenome assembly OGGQ01 (sample SAMEA2582061, study PRJEB24529) | metagenome | biome: Human gut stool | place: China | collected 2011
CGACCACCGAGATCTACACTCTTTCCCTACACGACGCTCTTCCGATCTTGCAGACCCGCACGCGCTTGGTTGATGCTGTCAGTCACCTTGGTGTGCGCCTCGTCGATGGATGCTGCGTCGCCTCCGATGGCGCTCTCGGCGGTGGCGAGGTTCGCCTCCAGCGTGCCCAGCTGGGTGATGATGCGGTCAAGGGCGCCGACGGCCTGGCTGCCCGGATCGGCTCCGGCCACGGTGTCGCGCATGGTCTGGTAGGCCTGGGCGAGCCCCTGCACATCCGAGCGGCAGGCGGCCAGCACGCCCTGGGCCGCGGCTGGGTCGTCTTTCATGGTGGCGAAGGCTTCATCGGCGGCGCGGGCCACGGCGTCGTAGCTGGCATCGGCCGCGGTGAGCGCCTTCTCGGCTGCGGTGCTCGCGGCGGAAAGCCCGTCCCGGCCGCTCGTCAGGCCCTCTTGTGCCTCGCTCACCAGAGGAGCGGTAGCATCGGGCGCCTTCCCCGCCTCCTTCAGAATGTTCGCTGTCGCGTTCACAAGCGAGGTCGTGGATCCCATGAGGTCGGCGTAGGCCTGGGCCTGGTCGGCTGCCGCGCCCACTTCGCCCACCGCCTCGCCAAGGCGCGACCCCAAGGTTTGCGCGTAGGTGAGAATGCCGTCGCCGCTCATGAACGAGGTGAGGCTGCTCGTGGTGCCCAAGGCCACCGACGCCACGGTTTCCGTGAACGTCTCGTCGATGGTCTCCTGCAAGGTGCTCGCGCCCGTGGCGGTCACGCGCTGGGCGATGGCGTTCTCCTTCTCGTTGTCGTAGTAGATGATCTTCGGCTCCGTGATGTCGTCGGAGAACACGGTCATGAGGTCGCGCGAGAACTCCTTCGGGATGACCAGGGCTGCGTAATACTCGCCCGACCGCACGCCTTCCACAGCCGCCTCGGCGCTGACGAACTGCCAGGCGAACTGGTCGTTGGCCCGCAGCTTGCCGATGATTTGCTCGCCAGCATTGACGGGCGTCGGCATGAGGTCGGAGGTGTAGCCGGCGTCTTCCGAGGCCACGGCCACCTTGATGTTGCCGGTGTTGCTGTAGGGATCCCAGAAGCCGAGCGTCGTGAACCAGGCGTACATGGGCGGCACGAGCGCCAGCCCCATCACCACAATGGCAGCGATGACGTTCCGGAACAGGTTCCGCACATCACCCGAGAAAATGTCCCAAATCACCCTCACGCCGAATCACCACCAATCTGCCCACTAGCGCGTTTCTGCAGCTCCTCGGCGTTCAGGTTCGCCAGGGCAAGCTGGTGCGCGAGGTTGGTGTCCAGGTATGAAATCACGATGAGATACGTGTCCACCACGATGATCCCCACCACCATGGCCATGAGCATCATGACGCGCGTATCCACGTCGGCATGCACCAGCACCATAATGGCGAAGGTGACCAGCGGTTGCGCGATAAGCGCCACCCAGCCGATGCGCCGCAGTACCGGGTAGGCGCGGTGGAAACGCTCGGCTCGGGCGATGAGGGCCTGGCGGAAGGCGTCGATGTTCAGCAGCGCGCGGACGAGCGTGCGCGTGCGGTACCGGGCCGGCGTCTGCCCTGCGGCTTTGGCGCTGGCCGTGACCGGCTCGGCCAGAAGCAGGTCGGTCGCCCCCAGCTTCTCGTCGAACATGAGGTTCAAATTGAAATCGCAGCGCCCGATGCCCAGTCCGATGGCGAACCCCAGGGGCACGAACAGAAGTCCCAGCAGCAACATGTCGTGCAGATAGTCCATCCCGTAAAAGCCGCCGATGGCCTCGCGCATGGCGTCGATGGAATAGGTGAAGGGCAGAAGCGGATGAATGACCTGGAAGAAGTCTGGCATCATCTCGATGGGGAACATGCCCGAGGAGCCGGGAATCTGCACGATGAGCAGAATGACCGCGATGGCCTTCCCGATGTGCCTAAACGCGTAGGCCAGCGCGAACATGAGGTTCACATCCACGAACACCGTGAGCAGCCCTGCGCCGATGAAGGCCGCCGGGCTTTCGCACTGAATCCCGAGGGCCAAATCGCCCACGCAGCAGACGAGCCCCATGGCCAGCCCGCACACCATGTAGAACAGCCAGCGTCCGAAGTAGGCCTGCACGGCGGTGAACTTCGGCAGCCCCTCAGGATCGACGCGCAGCTTCACCATGGCCATGAGGATGAAACCGGCCACCCACAGGGCCAGGTTTGTGAAGAAGGGAGTGACACCGCTGCCGTAGTTTTTCACGGGGTACACCAGCTGCGTGTCCAGGGCCACGGGCGCGGCCATGAAGGCGCCGATCTTCTCCGGGTCGGCCTTCAGATACTGGGCCAGATCCTTCACGGTGGCGGAGTTCTGCAGCGCGGTCAGGTCGGTCAGCGACTGCTCCAGGTTCGTCTCCATGGTGCCCAGGGAATCGGAAGTGGTGGAAAGCGAGGTCTCGGAAGAGGTCAGCGTGTCGCCGAGTTGCTCCAAAATGGCCCGTGCCTCGGCGAGCGAGGGGGTCAGCCCGCGCAGGGCTCCTTCCAGGGTGCCGCAGGCTTCCACCAGGGAATCCAGGCTGCTCGTGATGTCCGGCAGCACGCTGTCTTGGAAGGTGGCCGCTGTGGTGCGAATAGTTTCGGAGGCCGATTGCGCCGCCGTGTCCAAGGTGCTCGCCTCAGTTTCCAGGGAATCGGCCGTGGAAGCCAGGTCGTCTGAGGCCGTGCGTAGGGCGTCCGTCGTGGTAGTCAGCCGCTCGTTGGCGTCGCGGGCTTCGGAGAGAGCTTGGGCGATGGCCGGTTCGGCGCCGGCCGCTCCGGCCTGGGCGGTGAGGTCGTTGATGAGCACCTTGTTGTCGGCCAGCAGCCCCTCGGCCGTGGCGAGGGCCGTATTGGTGGCCGCTTCGGCCGCTGCGACATCGCCGCTCACGGTGCCGAGGGCGCGCTGGACCTGCGCGGCGGCGCTCGACAACTGCAGCGCTCCGTCGGTGGCGTTCTTGGAAAGCGCCGTCCCGTACTCGTTCACGGTGCTCCGCGCCTTCGCGAGCAGTTCCTTCGATTGCCCGATGGCCTCCAGCAGATGCGGCACGTCGTCTTGAAGCCCCGCCAGCGTGTCGTCGGCGCGAGCGATGGACGTCCGCGTATCGCCCACGGTGCCGACGAGCCCTTCCAAGGTTGTGCGGGTTTCGCTGACGGTTTCTTTGGCGCTGCGAACGCCGGCGGTGAGGCTGCCCTCGGCGACGTCGGCTTTCGTTTGCGCCTCGGCTCCCACCTTCTGGGTCGTTTCCACCACCTTCTCCGACACCGTCTTCACGAAGTTCTCGTTGACGGCCGCCTCAACGGCGTTGGCCGCCGCGTCGGTTACCTTGGGCGCGATGGAGGAGGGCTTCTCGTTCACGTAGTAGTCGATGGTCGGCTGGGTAAAGTCGCCGGTGAACACGCTGGCGAAATCGGCGCTGAAATCCTTCGGGATGACGAGCGCCGCCCAGTAGCGCCCTTCGTAGACGCCGTTTATGGCCGCTTCGGCGTCGGTGAATTCCCAGCCCATCTCGTGGTTGTCGTGCAACTGGGCCACCACCTGCGCGCCCACGTCCAAATGCCCCGTCTCAGGGCTGTCGGCCCCCGCATCCTCGTTGGCCACGGCTACCAACATGCCGGTAGTGTTGCTGTAGGGATCCCAGTTGGCGACGACCACGTACCAGGCGTAAGCCGACGGCATGACGATCATGCCCAGAGCAATGACGAGCGCGACTGGGTTGCGCAGCACGCGTTTCACGTCCCGTGCGAAAATGGCGAAGATCACTCCAAGGTATGTCCGCATTCGCTTCAGCATATGCGCCTGCTTGCGCCTTTCTCTGCCCGTTTGCTGACCTTGCTTGTAATGAGAAAAGTTTCCCACATCCAGCTCTTCATGCTACGGACAGCGGGGGATTGTCGCTATGCTGAAACGGGTGCTGCGTCTGACGATAAAGTGACGCGCTCCGGTCGCCGCTTGCCCCCGCCGAACTTCGTTCCTGCTCTGCGGCAAGGGGGCGAAGCCTCACCGAAGCGGTTGCCCGCGCTGCCCGTTTGTCGCCGTGTTGTGGCTTGAGTTGAGATGCCGTTGCTTTACACTACGGGCAAGCAACGAAGCGCCGAAGAAGGCGCCCCGTGATGCAGGCCGACGCGCAAGAGGTTGCGCTCGCCTGTGAACCTGAAGGAAAGGAGGCCCTCCGTGGCCGATCGCAACATTGAGAACGCGAGCACCGAGGTGCCGGAGATCCCCGACGAGCTGGAGCGCGTGCTCGTCTTCGCCCTGGACGAGGCCAAAGAGAAGATCGAGGGCGGCGAGGACGTCATCCCCTTCACCACGCTCGTCGTGAAGGACAACTTGTTCATCGAGTCGCACCCGGGCGATTCCGCCGAGGAGTGCTTCGAGGCGGCCGAGAAGAACGTGCGCGGCGCCCGCGGGGCCGACTGCTACGCCTTCTGCTACGACGGCTACATCGAGACCGACGACGGCGTGAAGGACGCGCTCATCGCCGAGGGCGGCGTGCCGGGCGCTGATGAGGGCTACGCCATCGCCTATCTGTACGAGGTGGATGACGAGGGCACCTATACCTTCGAATCCGAGGCCGCCTACATCGGCGAGGCCCCGAACTTCATGGCGGCCCTGAAAGAGCCGGTCGCCTACGCTGACGACGAGATCGACGAGCGCTACCGCGGCGAAGAGGCCGACGCTGAGGGTGACGAGGTCGAAGAGGACGATGCCGAAGAGGCCGAGGAAGTCGCTGACACGGTGGAAAAGGCCGAAGAGGTCGTGGAAGACGCCGAGTAACCCCCGTCGGGCTGCACGCTTCAGCCCGGTTCACGGATCTCGTTCGGATCCGCAACCCTACTCCCCCGAGTTTTCTGCCTTCTCGGTAGAGAAAAGTGCGATTGTGCGAGTCTGAATCGCTGATTCGGGGTTGTCGTGCAGAGAAAAGTGCGATTGTGCGAGTTCTAGCTTGCTTAAAGCTCGCACGATCGCACTTTTCTTTACCTCAACTTCTAAAAACTGTTTCTGGAGCTTTCAAAAGAAAAGCCGGCGGAACTCCGATCCAGTTCCACCGGCTTGTGCCAACAGGGTTGGCGGGTTGCTCATCGTCGCGAGCACGGCGCTTGTTTCAAGGGCAGCGCCAAAAAAAGAAGTGAGGCGGCAAGGAGGGGTGCCTCGCCGCCTCGGAGGAGGGGGTAGCGGCATCGAGTGCCGCATTCTGCTTTCAAGGGGATTGAAGCAGAGCGATGGAAGCAGGGGAACTTCCAAATCGCTGAAACGAATTATAGGTCAAGACTTGTTTTGGTCACCATAATGTGCTTCATTTTCCACGAAGAACGGCATCATTTCGGCGGTGAGTAGCACATAACCCCTTGTCAGAGCCCGTTTACCCGCGCCAGAAGCCCGTTCGCCCTCCGAGAATTTTCTTCACATTCAATAAGAAAGTTTTCAGATTGCCCGTCTCCCTCCTTTCCGAACCTTCTGTCTTCCTTCGTTGATGCAGGGCCCTCAGCATCGGAAAACGCCTTTTGAATGGACGAAACGATGCGCAGAATGCACGGCGGTGTTATGGACGAATAAGAATGTCACCCCCTGGTTGTTTGATTTTGCCAACCTCTAGGACGTAGGATGCACGGCGGTCGCAAAAGATCATTTGGAAGGGGTTCATGTCGAAAAAGGTTTCTCCCGCGAGCAATCTTGTATCATGGAAGGCAACAAATTCGTGGAAAGGAACCCCCATGGCCGATCTCGCCCTGCGCTTTGGCAAGGATATGCTCGTCGTTTCGTCGCCGATTCAGGAGGCCCTGCGTCGGGCTGGCATCGAGTCGGCGCGCGATCAGTCGCTCGCGCTGTTGGTGGAGCCGGAAACCATCGAAGAAGCTTACCGCATGGAAACGGTGGCCGGCCCGCAGTGTATGGTCACCCCCGTGGCCGATTTCACGCCGGCGCGCTTGGTGGCCGTTGGTGCCGAGGGCAAAGGCGAGGCGCTGGCCGAGGCGGCTCTTGCGGTCGTGGTGGAGTTCAAACCTCAGCACACGCTTGTGGAAATCGCTCCCTGCGGTCTGCCGCTGGATCCCGACTCCAAGGCGTCGCTTGTGGAAAATCGCGACCAGTACGCCCGCGCGGCGCAATTGTTCGATGGCCGCGCTTTCGATGCGTTCTTTTTGAACGGGTTCACGACGGCCGATGATCTGAAGTGCGCGCTCATGGGTCTGCGCAAGGTGACCGATGCTCCTATCATTGCGTCGGTGGACGTGCAGGGCGACGGCGTGCTGACGAGCGGCCGGGGTACCTGGCGCGAGGCCGTGGAGGTGATGGTGGAATACGGCGCGGCGGTGGCCGGCTTCTCGACGCTGGCCGCGCCGAGCCAGGCGCGCAGCTTGGCCGATACGGCCCGCGAGGCGTTGGAGGCCCGGGGGGCGGACTTGTGTCTTGCGGCCACGCTGCAGGTGTTCCAGCGCGACGCCAAGCAACAGGGCCCCACGGCCGAGAACCCCTACTACAGCCCCGACACCATGATGTCCGCGGCCCTCGAGCTGCGCGCGGCCGGCGTGCAGTTCCTCCGCGCCGCCGGCCAGGCGACCCCGGCCTACACCGGCGTGCTGGCCGCCACCGTTGCAGGCCTCGATGTGGCATCGGTCCTGTAAAGTTCTCGCCGAGAAGCTGCGTCGCCCATGAGCACCCTGCCATACCAAGGCCGTTGCGCCTTTGCGTCTCTGCATCCCGCGGTGACGTTCGGCTTCTTCGCGGGGGCTATCGTGCTTTCCATGGTGCTCGCTAATCCAATCTACCAGGCGATATCCGTTTTTCTTGCGGCTGTGTGCTACCTGACGTTCCGTGGCCGCGGAGCCTGGCGCTTCATCGGGGGACTCGCGGTGGTGCTGCTTGTGGTGACGCTGTCGGCTCCGCTGTTCAACACCCAGGGCGCTACGGTGCTCTTTCGCTGGTGGGGCGGCCGGCCCTATACGCTGGAAGCGCTGGCTTTGGGTGCCTCTACGGGGCTTATGCTCGTGGCTATGATGCTGTGGTTCGCCTCTTATCACCTAGTTATGACCTCGGATAAGTTCACGTATCTGTTCGGCCGCGCTATTCCGGCGTTGTCGCTCACGCTCACCATGGTGCTGCGCCTTGTGCCGAGTTACCGCCGCAAAGCCGACGCCCTCATGACGGCTCGCGCCTGCATTGGGAAAGGCCCGGCGGAAGGCGCCTCCGTGGCAGCGCGTGTGCGTGATGGGGGCAGCGTCCTCCTGTCGCTGTCGGCCGACGCTTTGGAAGGTGCCGTGGTGGCCGCCGATTCCATGACGGCCCGCGGCTTCGGGCTGCGGGGGCGCACCCATTTCGCGCTCTTCCGCTGGGAGGCGCGCGATACGGTGCTGGCCGGAGTGATGGTTGCGCTTGCCGCTGGGGCGGTGGTTGCGCTCGTGCAGGGAGGGTTCGCGGTCACGTACTTCCCGACAATCGTATGGCCCTCTGCGAGTGCGGCCGTGCTTGTTGGGGCCGTTTGCTACGGCGCCTTTCTGGCTATTCCGGCGGTTATCAATTGCGGAGGGAGGGCGTTGTGGCGCTATTCGCTTTCGAAGAGCTGACGTTTCGCTACCCGGAAGCGCCTCGCGATGCCCTTCGCGATGTCTCTGTGGCCATCGAGCCGGGCCAGTTTGTGCTGGTATGTGGGCAGAGCGGCTGTGGGAAGACAACGCTCTTGCGCCAGTTCAAGTCGGTGCTCGCGCCCCATGGGCACCAAAGCGGACAGGTGCTGTTCGATGGCGTGCCTCTCGCCGATGTGCCCGAACGCGAGCAAGTGGCTCGCATCGGTTTCGTCATGCAAGACCCCGATGCGCAGATTGTGACCGACAAAGTGTGGCACGAGCTGGCCTTCGTCTTGGAAAGCCTCGGCTGCGACGAGCGCACCATGCGCTTGCGCGTGGCGGAGATGGCCAGCTATTTCGGCATCCAACACTGGTTTCATAAGAACGTGGGCGAGCTTTCGGGCGGTCAGAAGCAGCTGCTGAACTTAGCGTCGGTCATGGCGGCTCGACCCGATGTGCTGGTCCTGGACCCACGAGCCAGCTGGATCCCATTGCCGCCAGCGACTTTCTGACTACGGTGCACCGGATCAATCGCGAGCTGGGGACGACGGCGGTTATGAGTGAGCATCGGTTGGAAGAGGTGTATGGGCTGGCCGATCGCGTGGTGGTGCTGGAGGAGGGGCGCGTCGTCGCCGACGGGGAGCCGCGGGCTGTCGCGGGCCAGCTGCATCGTGCGGGCAGCCCGATGGCGCTGGCGCTGCCGGCAGCGGCACGGATTGCTTGGGGTGTGGAAGGTCGGCCGGGCCGCCGCAGTGGGGAGGGGGCGCCGTGCTCAAACAGCATTGAAGTGCAGGGCTCTTCGAGGGCCACTGACGTTTCTGTATGCACTTCAATGAACTGCGCGCGGACCCCCTCCCCACTGCGGCGGCCCTACTCTTCCATAGTTGAAGAGGGAGTGGCTTTGCAGGTTGAAGCTCCTCTTACTGTGCGGGAGGGGACGAGGTGGCGGCTTTTCCGCCGCATCGGTGGGCGCTTCCGGCGGGGGAGGCTTGCGACTCGGCGTCTGCGCGGGTGGCGGTGGAGCTGCGGGGTGTTTGGTTCCGCTATGAGCGTGATGGCGCCGATGTGCTGCGGGGGACGACGTTGACCGTGCCGGAGGGGTCGTTGTTCGCGGTGGTGGGCGGCAACGGCACGGGGAAGTCGACGATGCTGCGCGCCATCTGCGGCGTCGCGCGGCCCTATCGCGGGAAGATCACCGTGTTTGGGCGACGGCTGAAAGATTGGAAGAGGGCCGAGCTGTTCCGCGGCGGGGTGGCTATGCTTCCGCAAGATCCACTGAACCTTATGGTGAAGAAGACCGTTCGAGGCGATTTGGAAGAGATGCTGGACGGTCGCGGCCTCACGGCAGAGCAGCGCGCGGCGGCGGTGAGCGAGGTGGCGGCGCTGACGGACATTGTGCCGCTGCTTGACGCTCATCCCTTCGACCTGTCCGGTGGCGAGGTGCAGCGGGCGGCGTTGGCCAAGGTGCTGCTGAACGAGCCGCGGCTGTTGCTGCTCGATGAGCCGACCAAGGGACTCGACGCTTTCTTCAAGGAGAAGCTCGCCGCGTTGCTGCGAAGCTTGACTGCTCGGGGCACGACCGTGCTCATGGTGTCCCATGATGTGGAATTCTGCGCCAGCTACGCCGATCGGTGCGCGCTGTTCTTCGACGGAGACGCGGCGACGACCAACCCGCCCCGGCGGTTCTTCGCGTCGAACAGCTTCTACACCACGGCGGCCAATCGTATAAGCCGTGGGCTCTTCGAAAACGCCGTCACCGTGGAAGAGGTGGTGGAGCTGTGCCAAAGCTGATCGAAGACGCGCGTCATCGCGCCTCTGCTCCTTCGCATGACGGTGAAGGAGCTTCCCCGCGCCCCACTGAGCCCTCTCGCGCGCGTTGCCGCGCCCGCGCCAAAACGCTGCTGACGATTCTCGCGGCGCTGGTGCTCGCCCCGTTGACCGTAGTCGTGGGCATGGGTATTCCGGGCAACGGCTACTACCTCTCCGGCACGCTCATCGTGCTGTACGCCATCGTGCCCTTCTTCGTTGCCTTCGAAGGGCGTCGCCCGACGGCGCGCGAGATCGCCGTGGTGGCCGTGCTCACGGCCCTTGCCGTGGCGGCGCGCGCGGCGTTTGTCTGGGTGCCGCACTTCAAGCCCATGGCCGCTATCATAATGATCGCAGGCATCGCCGCTGGCCCCCAGACCGGTTTTCTCGTGGGCTCCGTGGCGGCGCTCGCCAGCAACTTCATCTTCGGGCAAGGGCCCTGGACGCCCTGGCAGATGCTCGCTTTCGGGCTGGTGGGGCTTGTGGCGGGGCTGCTTGCCGATGCTCGTGTGTTCCCGCGGGCGAACCTTTCCTGGCCGCGCCGCGTTGCGTTGGCGGTCACGGGGTTCGTGCTTATCGTGGGGCTTGCGGGCCCCATTCTGGATACCTCCACGTTCTTCTACCTTTCCACGGCCCCTACGCCGGAGCTGGCGGCAACGGTGTACCTCGCCGGTTTGCCGGTGAACGCGATCCACGGGGCGGCCACGGCTCTCGTGCTGCTGGCTGTGGCGAATCCGCTGCTCGACCAGCTCGATCGCGTGCGTGTGAAATACGGCTTGCTCAATCGGTCGCGTTAGCGCTTCCTAATGATGACCAGGAAGATAATTGACCGTACGTCGAAATTAATTCTGTTCTTTTCCGGTGCCGAAAAACACATCTTGTTCGATTGCGCCCGAACAGTTTCGCGAGTACTATATGTATCCGCCCTTGGAACTACAAAACACAATATATTGTGGTTTCAATGGTGAATAACCTGTGGAAAGCCGGTGAGCAAATAAAGGCGAAAAGCGGGTTTACCCCCTTGGTAATTGCGAAAGGTGGCAGTGGGGAAAACATTGCCGCGTTTCTGCATGTTGTGGTTGGCAAGGCCGCGATGAGCGGTGCGAATATGGTGCGGGAGCCGCGCCGAAGAAAGGATGTAGGAAGTTATGGTGAAGACCATCATCAAGCGCGACGGACGCACGGCGGAATTCCATCCCCAGAAGATCGCCGATGCGGTGGAAAAATCCTTCCAGGCGTGCGCGGCCATGCAGGATCGCGCCACCGCCGAGCAGATTGCCGCCACGGTCGTCGAGAAGCTTGAGAGCGGCGCCATCGAGGGTACCCCGACGGTCGAGGGCGTGCAGGATCTCGTGGAGGAAACCCTCATCGAGTCCGGCTTCGTGCAGACCGCCAAGGCCTACATCCTCTACCGTGCCGAGCGCAGCCGCGTGCGCGACGTGAACTCCCGCCTCATCCAAACGCTGAAGGACATCACCTTCT
>OGGQ01004697.1_pt1 | contig 10858 bp, 1 predicted proteins | sample 1571191 | NCBI WGS metagenome assembly OGGQ01 (sample SAMEA2582061, study PRJEB24529) | metagenome | biome: Human gut stool | place: China | collected 2011
GGCCTCCGGGTCGTCGAAGACCACGCCGGCGATGGCCGCGAGCGCGTAGGGCACAAGGCCCGTGTCGTTGTAGTCGGAATCCTCGGACAGCGAGATCACCCACACGGTGCCATTCGGCCCCAGGATGTAGGCGGCACCGTTGCCCACCAGATCGCGACGGTCGGAAGGCTGGGCCAGCACGATGAGGCCGCCCTGCGGATCGCCCGGCTCGATGAGCTTGGTATCCTCGTTCAGGTCGGAGTCGGTGGTGGCGGTCCCGCGGTTCATGTGGGTGACGCCGTAGCCACGCGGCAGGTCGTCCACCGTCACCTCGAAGCCGTAGAGCACCGTGGTCTCCTTGCCGCCCACCATGCGCTTGCCGGCCACGTCCAGGTTGTCGAAGATCCAGTGGCCCTGACCGTCCGACACGGTGGTCTGGCTGAACGTCTCGTCCAGATGCCAGCCGGTGCCCGTCGCATCGGTGCCGAACCAGTAGCGCTTCAGGCTCACCGGCACGTTCGGGATGCGCACGTTCTCGCCGGCGTCCTGGATGCCGTTGTAGTTGTCGTCCTGCCACACCACACCGGCGATGTGCGCCTGGGCGATGCGGAACAGGCCGTAGCCGTGGGCCAGCGAGCTGAACCAGTTCAGGTCGGACCACTGATTGTCGCCGACCAGCGACGCCACGCGGGCCTGGTAGGCCTCGTAGAGGCGCTGGCTGCCGGTGTTGTCGTAGTAGGGCAGGTTCGGCTCGCCGGTGGTGGCGTTGGTCTCGTTGGTGACGACCTTCTCGACCTCCTTGCCGTCCTCGATCGTCGTCTCCAGGTACAGCAGGTTGCCGACGGCGTCCTTCTGGTGCTTGCCGAAGATAGCGTCGTGGCGCTGCTGATCCATGTTGTCCAGATCGTCCTGGGTGGCCGTGGCGATCCAGGCGAGCATCTCGGTCACGTAGTCGTCGCTGTAGATGCCGTTGCCGGTGTTGGTGCCGGTGCCAGTGTTGGTGCCGGTACCGGTATCGGCCCGAGCGTCGGCCGCGCTGGCGGCCATGACCCGGGTGGTGAAGGTCTCGACCTCGCCACCGTCGCCCTCGCTCGGCTGAGTGGTGTCCCCGCCCTCGGGCTTGGTGACGTCGATGACCGGCGTATCGCCCTCGTCGCCGTCGCCCTCGTCCTCGCCGGGTTCGGTCGGCGTCGCCGTGCCACAGCACTCCATGCCGATATGCTGGCATCCCTCCACCGTGCACAGGCCGTTCTCGTCCTTCTCGTGCAGGCACAGCCCGCACTTGTCACACAGGCCGTCGGCCGCCGTCGTGGCGGTGTCCTCGTCCACGTGCTCGCACTCCACGTCCTCGGAACCACCCGGCTGGGAGGCGTAGGTGGCGTAGGCGCCGGAGGTCGTGGAGGACTCGCTTTCGTCGGCCAAACGCGTCAGCACGATGAGGTCGCCGGCCTTGCGCATGGCCTCGTTCAGGTTGTCCGTGGCCGGCAAGGTGTAGTCGCCGGCATGGCTGGCGGCATCCTCCACGTTCGGCTTCAGGGCCTGGGTCTCGTCGTCGAAGTCGGAGTTGATCCAGTCGTTGACCGTCTTGCCGATATGCTGCAGCGTAGGCGCCCAGACGTCCTCATCCGGGTAGCTCACGATCTCGGCGCGATAGGAGAACAGCACCTTGAAGGCCGCCGAGTCGCTGGAGGCCTGGTGGGTGCCGGTGCCGTAGGCCAGGAACTGCCAGTGGCCGTTCTCGTCGGTCCTATCGAAACCGGCGCCGGGCACGTACTCGTAGCCGTTCTGGTCGAAGAACTTCTCGTCGTCGTCGGCAACCGCCAGGGCCTCGTCAGCCGTCAGCGGCAGGTACGGATAGTTCGTGCCCAGACCGTCCTTGGACAGATCGTGGCGACCGGTGAGGTCTTCCAGCATATCCTGGGTGAAGGTCCAGTCGCGGCGCCACACGCCCTTCTCCTCCTCGGGTGTCTCGGCACCCACGAGGACGGTCAGGTCGCGGTTGGCGTTGGCCCAGGCGCTGTAGATCACGAGCTCCTCGACGCCGGCCGGTTCGGTGGTCTCACCGTCGCCGGCAACGTCGCCCTCGGCCTGGGCCGCCGGCTCTCCGCCCGTGCCGACGTCGCCAGCATCCTCGTCCTCGCCGGGAACGACTTCCATGTAGCTGGTGAGGAACTCGGTGTGGTTGTGGTACAGCACGTTCAGCTTCATCAGGTTCTTCGTGGCGGCCTCGGCGCGCGCCGCGCCCTCGGGCATGGCGGCCACAGACGCGTACAGCTCGTTGATGTAGGCCGTCATGGCGTCGGCCGCGGCCTTCTGCTCCTCGGAGGTCATGGTCTCGCCCTCGTCCAGCTTGAACGGGTCGGCCATGGCCACGATCTCGTCGTACTCCTCGCGGGTGAGTCCGGAGTTCTCGAAGCTGCCGTCGCCGCCGGGGGTCTGGCCGGGCACCTGCTCCCAGTAGCCGATGCCGGTCTCGTCGTACCAGTAGCGCACGAGCCGCACGACGGCGCCCTCGATGCGCTCCTCTTCCTCGTCCATGAGGCCGTCGGAGTTCACATCGTTCCACACGTTGCCGTCGATGAGCACCGGCAGCTGCTTGGTGAGGCCGGCGTCGAAGGCGCGCTTGTAGTACATGCGGTTGGCCAGGTCGTAGTTGGTCTTCAAGTAGCGGACCGCGTACGCGCTCGACAGGATGCCGCCAGTGAGGTCGGCGTCGTCGGCGATCTTCTCGGCCACGACGGCGTACACCTCGTTGGCCTTCTCGTTCTCGGCATTGACGTTGTCGGTCAGTGAGGACTCGAAGGAGGTGAGGTCGGAGTTGTCGCCGGTGCCGGCGCCCTCCACATGGAAGCGGCTGGCCACGTACTCGCCGGAGTCGTCCACCACCTTGATGGCGTAGCCGGTCAGGTACGGGGTGGCCGACGTGAAGGCCGGATCGCTGGCGGCGAGCTCGGTCTGGCGCGCCTCATAGGCAGCCATCATGTCGGCATCGGCCTTGATGGCTTCCACCTGGCTGGCGGACAGCGAGACGATCTCGGAGGCCGAGAGCTGGCGGATCATGCCGACCGACACGGGGCGCTTCTGCAGGGCCACCAGATCGGAGGTGGAAAGCGCCGTGCCGTTGGCGTTGGCCACGCCGTAGGGCTGGAACACCTTGTCGATGTCCTCGCCCGGAGCGGCCGGATGGTCGACCTCGCTGCTCACGAGCACGTAGCCCGGCAGGTTGTCGAAGTCATAGACGCCCTCGGCGTCGGTGTAGGTCCACAGCTGGTGATCCTCGATGATGAGGCCGCCGCAGACATCGCAGCGCCCGTCGGGGCCTTCCGTGCCGGCCTCGTCGTTGTGCTTGGCGTCCACATGGGCCGCCGTGCTCGTCTGCTTGCCGCAGATCTTGCAAACAGAGGTATGGGTGTTGTCGAAGTTGTCCTTCCACTCAAGCTCGGTGTGCTTGCACACATCGGCGCCGCAGCCGTCGCACAGGCCGTTGCCGTTGGCGTCGGCATGGGGCTCCTCGCCCAGCACCTCGTTGCAGTCGGCGCAGGTGACGGTGTGGACGTCGGCATCCTTGTAGGTGTAGGTGCGGTCGTGCAGGTGCAGGCAGTCGCCGCAGCCGTCGCAGCGGCCGTCGCCATCGCCGTCGGAGCAGGCCTCGTTGGTCGCCGAGGCGGTGCATCCCTCGGCGTCGCACGTCCAGTCGTGGGTGCCGTTCTTGTTGCCCGTATAGGTCTTGTTCTCGTGGGTGCAGGTCTCCTCACCCGGGTCGGTCACCTCGGTGCTCTCGCCGTCGGCGAAGCCCTCGGTCTCCTCGGCGGCGGCCAGTGCCATCCGCGCCAGCGAGAAGCTGCGCATGGCCGGCTCGGCCACGATGCGGGTGCCCGCATCCTCGCCGGAGTCGTCGGCGGCTTCCTCGCCGGTACCCGGCTCTACGGGGCTCGGGTTCTCGGGATCGGTCGTCTCGCCCGGGTTCTCCGGGTCGGTCGGGTTCGGATTCTCCGGCTCGACCGGGGTCTCGGGCACCTCGACGTCCTCGCCGTCCTTGTACTGGCGGCCGCCGTTGAGGTTGGTGTTCTCCACCCAGTAGCCGGAGTCCTTCAGCTCGCGCACACCAGCCTTGTACAGGGCATCGTAGTCGTAGGTGCGGCCGGAGCGAACCAGGTACACCTTGTCGTCGGCGCCGGACACCACGTTGCCGCCGCGCGACTCCACCAGATGCAGCTGGCCGTCCGGGTAATCGTCGTTGGCCCGGTCGCGGTCGAGGAAGAAGACGTTGTTGTCCTCGTCTTCCAGCAGCTGGTTGCCGTGGTTGTCGTAGGTGGGCACGAAGTAGTACTGGGTCAGGATGACGCGCAGGCCCTCGACGCCCTGCTCGGTCTTGTCGCGGTCGTCGGTGTCGATGCGGTCGTCGGAAGTGTCGGAATCGTTCTTGCCGTCGTAGTCCTCGTCGTACCACGCCTGGCCCACCAGGCTCGAGCGGTCGGGCGGCACGAAGCCGGCGTTCATGGCGTTCTGGTTCTGGCCGATGGCGAAGTCGTAATCGAAGGTGCCGGTCACCGTCTCCGTCGTCGGACGGCCGTTGACGTCGACAGCCTCGTGCTTCTCGGACCAGCCGTAGGCGGTGCGCTGGTTCGCCCAGCTGGCGCCATCGGCCAAGCCGGCCAGCACGATGCGCCAGGCGGCGTTGTTCTTCGAGATCTCGCCCTCGACGGTCTCGCACTCCTTGATGGTGCACGAGCCGTCGGAGTGAACCTCGTCGGCAGTCTGGATGTTCTGCTCATCGAGGAACACCGGGTAGTTGTTGGTCTCGTAGCGGCTCCACACGTCGGCCATGCCGTCGGTGTTGGTGTCCGCGTTCTGCTCCTCGGCCGTCACCATGGGCTGGACGCGGGAGTTCACGACATCGTGGGCGGTGGTCTCGGCCTCGAAGGTGGTCACGAGCAGCGAGGCCATGCCGTCGGCGGTCTTCTCGCCGTTCACTTCCACCGTGTAGGAGGCGAGCGCGTACTCGTACTTCTTCGCTGTCGAGTTCCATGTGCGCACGGCCGTGGGCAGCTGATCGAACAGGTAGTAACCGGACACGTCGTGCAGCTCGGTCGTACCGTCCTTGGCGAGCGCCTTCAGGTTCTCGTTGTCGCCGGTCAGCACGGCCACCTTGCCGCCGCCCAGGTAAGTGGAGTTCGGCACCGTGAAGGTGAGGCGCTCGGCCGGGGAGGCGTCCACCATCTGGCCCGCCTCGTTGCGCACCTTGTAGGTGCCAGAGGTCGGGTTCAGCGTGTCGGTCTTCGCCTCGGTCACGCCGTCGGCCACCTTCTCGGCCATGACGTTGCCGTCGTTGCCGAAGTGCGGGTTGAGCTTCCAGGTTCCGTCGGCGCCGAGCACGTACTGCTTCAGGATGACCTGCTTGTCGTTGTAGCCGTACTCGAGGTAGTCGGCCTCGGTCTTGGTGCCGTCCTTCTCGGTGGTCCCGCGCGTCTCAGTGTTGTAGTTGTACAGGCCGTCGTAGTCGGCGTCCTCCCAGACGTAGCCGTCGATGGCGTAGGCGGGAGGCTCGATGAGGCCGCCGTCGTTGTGGTCGCGGCTCGCGCCCATCATGAGGTCGTAGGCCACGAGCGTCTTGCCGCCGACGGTGGCGGCCATCGGGTCCTTCACCTGCACCTTGCCGTCAGCATCAAGTTCCGGCTCGCCGTTCTCGTCGAGCACCAGATTCGGCGTCTGGTCGTCGTTGTTCGACGCCGGTGCGTAAACGATGTTCGACTCGTGGGACGCCAGGCCGTTGGGCGTGGTGCCGTCTTCGGCCACCGTCTCCAGTAGGATGATGAACTCGTCGGACTCCACCAGCTTGTTGTCGCCGGTGAGATCGGAGTTCTCGCGATAGCCGGCACCGGTCAGGTGGTACTTCGCGCGGAAGAGCTCGTTTTCAGTGACGCGCGGATCGCTCACGCGCACCTTGTAGCCGTAGACGACCCACGTGTCGGTGCCGTTCACGTTGCGCAGCCCCGCCGTCTCGAGGTTGTCGAAGCGGTAGGTGCCGGAGCGGTACAGATCGGGCGTGCCGGTCAGCGCGCCGTCGATGTCCTCGCCGAGCTCGGTGGGCTTCGCCTTGTCGGTATCGCGCTCGATGAGCACGCGATCGGTCGTGGTCACGGCTGCAGACGCCGTGTTGCCGGCAGCCCACTTCGTGGTGTCGGGCACCCAGTTCGCGCCATCGAAGTAGTAGCGCTCGAGCGTGACCTCGTAGCCGTCGAGAGCCTCTTCCTCCTCGACGACGTTGCCGTTCTCGTCGAAGGTCACGTCCTGGATGCCGTTGTTGTTCTCATCGTTCCACAGCACGCCGGAGATGGACTGCAGGGTGGGGTGCACCATGCCCATGTCGCCGCCCTGGACAACCTTGGGCAGCGGCACCTTGTGGACCCACGCGCCGCCGTTGCCGTCGGGAATGGAATCCACCACGACCGTTTCCATGTCCACCGTGAGCCAGTCGTAGGCCGCCACGCCGTACAGCGGCGCGTCCGGACGAACCAGCTGCTCGGTGCTCACGCGGGCAAAGTCGCTCGCGTGAGCAAGCTTTGTCTTATTCTCTCCCTCGGTCACGCCCTCGCTGGCCACCACGATGCGTCCGCCGTGCTCCTCTCCGTCCACATCGCCCACCGAGGTGCGCGTGCCAGCGATCTCAAGGTCACCCTCGGCCGCAATGACGGTGCGGTCGGTAACGGTGCGGCCCAGGCGCACGGTCTTGCCGTCGCCCTCGTATTTTGCGAAGTTCACCACGCCGAAGCGGTCGGTAGAGGCCACGTCGGACTCCACCTCATCGGCCTTGCCGGCGTGGTAGCGGGTGAGCATCCAGCTGGTGCCGTTGGCCTCGACGTCGGAGCCGTCGTGGGCCAGGCCGTCCACTTCCACCTCGTAGCTGGCCAGCGAATAGGTATCGCCGTACATCGGGGCCGAGCCGGCCGGATAGTCGGTGGCCTTATCGGCGTTCACCAGCGTGGTGCCGGCATCCGCGGCGTCCGCCTTGCCGACGTAGCGCGGCGCGAGCTCAATCTCCTTGTGAACCTCGTCGCCGCAGCCCACCCAGCTGGTGGGCAGGTTGTAGAAGGCGTAGGTACCCGGATCCAGGTCGTCCACCACATTGCCCAGGTAGTCGAGGCCCAGAGGACCGGTGGTCACCGTGCGGTCGCCGTCGCCGTTGATGACATACTGGACTTTCCCGTCGCGTACTGTTTCAGTCTTAGTCGGATTGTAAGTGACCACGCGCTCCCAATCGGGATTCTCGGCGGTGCCGTTGTTCTTCCAGGTGACATCGCCGCCAAAAGCGCGGGTGCGCACCCAGAAGCCCAGGGAGCCCTCGTCGCCGCGAGCCGCGCGCACATCGCCCGCCGCGCCCTGCTCGGCGCGGTCGTACAGCAGGTGCCACGCGAGCTCGAGCGTCGCGTCGGTGGACTTGTCGATGGTCTTCATGGCCTCGATGGGATCCATCTTGTCGATGCCCAGCTTCTCAAGATCCTCCTTGGTCAGCAGGTTGTAGACCAGATGGGCATGGCGCAACGCGAAGCTCTTCCACAGGTCGTGGGTCACGTAGTGCCACTGGGTCAGCGCCACGGTGCGGCCGGGCAGGCCGTTCTCGAAGGCAGGCTGGTAGATGCCGTCGTAGGAGCGCTCGCGCTAGGCGCGGTCGAGCACCGGGTTGCTGGCGGCCCACTGATCGCTGTAGGAGTCGTCCCACACCACGCCGGTGATGGAGGTCTCGGGGATCTTAATGAAGCCGCCGTCGCCGCCCTGCTGCACCTGGACGTTCTCGTCGGTGTCGTAGGTGACGCCCTTGTACTTCTTCTGGGTCTTGTCGTTGGTGGAGCTTTCCACCGCCTCGTGGGCCACGATCACCATGCCGTCGGCGCGTCCGGCCGGCACGCGGTTCTTGAAGGCCGCGTTCTTGTCGGTATCGCCCGCCGCAGGCACGGAGTCCTGCATGTCGATGAAGCGGTTCACCAGGCCAAAGGCCTTGGTGGTGCTGTCGAGGGCGTCCAGGCCCTCGGAGGTGTAGTAGCGGAAGGCATCGGACTCGGTGCGCATGCCCTCGGCGTCACCCGCCGCCACCACGTCGTCCAGGTCGCCCGCGACGTGCGGACGGGTCAGGGTGTAGCCGGCGATGGCCTCGTTAGGCACCTGCTGGTAGAGGTCGGCCGGGTTGGTGTCGGCCACGGCTACGGTGTAGCCGCACAGGTACTCGCGGTCGCTCGCCTCGCCCAGCTTCTGGGCATCGGGCTTCTTGAAGCTCGTGGGCACAAGGTCGGTGCGGTACTGGCCCAGCTCCAGATCTTCCTCAGGGTCGGTGCCGTAGGAGGTGGTGAAGGGATAGTACGGGTCGAGCACACGGTTGCCGTCCTCGTCGAGGCTGTAGGTGCGCTTCCACGTGCCGTCCGGGCCGCCGGTCTTGTCCGTGTCGTCCAGGTAGTACTTGGTCAGGCGGATGCGCACGCCGCCGATGCCGCGCTCGCCCTCGGAGACGAGGTTGCCGTCCTTATCGTAGACATCCTCCTGGCGGATGCCGTCGTAGTTGGCATCCTCCCAGATGTAGCCCTCAATGGGAGCGGAGGGCGGCACGATGTAGCCGCCGTTCATGCGGGTCTCGTTCTTGCCGAAGGCCAGATCGAACGAGGCCAGCGGCGCGTCGCCGTTCTTGTCGGCGGAGTTCACCACATACGGCGTGCTGCCCGTGCGGGCGCCCTTGGCATCGGCGGTGGTAGAGCCGGCCAGCACGATGACGGAGTCCATGGTATGAATGTCGCCGTTGGAGCTGAACTTCTGGCTGCGGACGAGCGGGAAGGTCTCGGGGCCGTAGCGGTAGGCAAACGACGAGGTGCCGCGCACGTTGGCCAGGCCCTTGGAGTTCCACTGGTCCACCAGGTAGTCCGGAGCGGTGAGGTTGTTCTGCACCAGGTAGTCGGAGGTCTGGGCCTCGTAGTTACCCGGCTTGAAGTCGGCGTTGCCGCGGATGGCCACGGTGTAGCCGGCCAGGTACTCCTTGCCGTCGATGAACACGCGCACGGGCAGGTCGTCGAACTGGTAGTAGCTGTCCGCTTCCTTGCCGGTAACGCTCTTGTTGCGGGTGGTCACCGTCTTGTAGTAGAAGGGCGCCTTGGTCGCCTCGGTCGGGCTCCAGTCGCGGTCGTTGCCGTACTCCGTGAACGCGCCCTGGGGCACCGGGAACCAGTGGTTGTCCGTCGCGTCGGGAGAAGGATACGCATTGCTGTTGTTGACATGATCGGGATCGTAGTACCACTGACGCAGGTACATCCTTGTCGGACGGTCGGGCACCGGCTGCTTCTCGGGGTTCTTCAGCTCGATGGTCATGCCCTCGTTGACCATATCCTTGTAGGTGCCGCGGATGAGGTTGTAGATGCCGTCCTTGTAGTCGTTGTCCTTCCACACATAGCCGCCGATGGCGCGGTAGGCCGGGGCGATCTCGCCCACATCGCCCGCCACCTCGGTCGCCACCGGGTGCGTCCACTGGTAGGTGGTCGCATCGGCGGTGTCCATGGCGTTGGATACCGGAATGCCGGCGAAGCTGGCGGCGATGCCACCGGTCATGGCATTGTTCACCTCGGCCAGGACGACCTGGCCGTCGTTGGCACGCACGGAGCCGGCCGCGTCGTAGCGGTGCTGAATCGGATGGCTCTGGTAGAGATTCTTGATAGCGGCGTCGGTGATGCCGAGCGTATCGGCGTTGCCCGCCACACCCGCCTTGGTGCCGGGCACGTCGGAGTCGACGGCGAGATCTGTCTGCTGGTAGGGCGTGGTGATATGCCACGGATCCTGCTCGCCCTTCACGTAGCCGGTCTTCAGGTAGTTCTTCGGAGCGGCCAGCTCGACGCGGTAGGCGGCGAGGAAGTACTCGTTGATGCCGCTTTCGGCGTCGTATTTCACCACGGCGGTGGGCAGGTTGTCGAAGACGTACTCGCCGTCGACCACGGCCACATCGCTGCCATCGGCGGCCTTCTTCGTGGCCGCGCCGGCCGCGTAGGTCTTCACGGCCACCACATCGCTCATGCCGCGGGCGTCGGGGCGGTTCTCGCCACCGGTCACCACGGGCACGCGCTCGAAGTGACCCGGATCGGTCAGGTCGGCCGGATCCTTGACGAAGACGGCCTTGGTGGACACCCAGTCGGAGCCGAAGCCGACATTCTGCACCCAGGCGCCCACAGCCGTCGCCTTGGCGGTATCCTCGCTGGACTTGGAGCCGTTGTCGGCCACCCATTCCACGAGGCCCGCGTCATCGCCGGTCTGAATCTGATCGAAGGCAGCGGCACCGCGCGGCACGTAGTACCACTGGGTGGCGAGCACCGTCTCGCCGACGAGGCCCGGCTCGCCCTCGGCGCGGACGCCATCGGGGGCCGTGTTGTCGTTGGTTTCGGTGTCGTCCCACACGATGCCGGTGATCTGGGAGGTGGGCACCTTGAACAGGCCGGTGTTCACATGCTCGCGCTTGGACACCTGGTAGGCCACGTCGTAGTTCACGCCTTCCATGGTGAAGGTGTAGGGGGTATTGCCGGCCCACGTCGAGGAGTTGGCGGTCACGATGAAGCCGCTCTTCTCGGCCAGGCCGTTGTCGTCCTGCTCCACCGGATTGCCGTCGGCGCCGGTGATGACGCCGTTGGCGTCGGTAGCCGTAAACTGCGGTTAGCTCGTCACGATGGGCGTGTCGTAGCCGTCCGTCATCGCGGAGCGGTGGATGTCGCGCTTGGCGTCGGAATCGGCGTTGGTGGCCCACACCGGCGAGGAGGCGCTATCGGCGTTGTGGAACACCGTGAGCACGTGACCCGCGGGCAGGTTCGGCTCGGTCAGGCGGTAGGAGGCCATAGCCAGCACATCGTCGGTGGCCGCC
>OGGQ01004699.1_pt1 | contig 10854 bp, 8 predicted proteins | sample 1571191 | NCBI WGS metagenome assembly OGGQ01 (sample SAMEA2582061, study PRJEB24529) | metagenome | biome: Human gut stool | place: China | collected 2011
GGTCAGCGTTACCGCCCAGCTCATCCAGGTGCGCGCCGGGCGACTGGGCCCGCGCGGTGGAGGATGCCCGGCATAACGACATAAAATCAGAAAAGATGGGCCTGGACAAAAGTCCGGGCCCATCTTTTCCTATTTGCCAGATCTGTGCTGTTTTATGTCTCTGTCGGCTTCTCCTGTTCCGGTTCTGGGGCGGGGATCACCTTACGCAGAGGCGTCATAATGCTGGCCAGGGGATGGACAAAACGGGAGATTCGGGGGTCGGAGACCTCAGTCAGCCCCATCTCGTCAAACATCAGCCCATGGAGGATATCCAGACGGCGAATGAGTTCCCGATATTCCGATACAGTCATAACCATTCTCCTTTCAAGTTCTGGCAAAGGAAATGTAGCCATAGTGGGTGGTGGAGTAGTCGGTGAGCCCGAAGCTGTACCCCAGGGCGTTCATGGTCTTTGTGTTGCTGGCCATGGAACCCGAGCCGCTCCGCCCCGGGTCCACCACCAGGTACCGGCCGCTGCTGTCCTTGCCCACCAGAACGATCCAATGGTGCCGGGTGCCGCCGTTTTTGTGCACGGCCACCACAATGGGCAGACCGCTGGACACGGCACTCTCCACCGCCCGGGTAACCTCGCTGAGACTGCCTACGTAGCTGTCCGTTTTGTAGGTGGTGCGGTAGACGGCCCCATCCGATCCCCGGTAGGTGTTACCATTCAGGTTTTTGCACAGCACACCGGAGGCGATCATGCTCCGGGTGGAGTAGGCGTTGCGGCCCATGATCAGGTTGACCGCCATGGCCGCCGCGGTGGCCTTACAGGTACTGGGGTTCTGCTTGATAAAGCTGACCCGGCCGAGGTTGGAGGAGGCCAGTCCGGAGGAGCTGGAAGAGCCACCGGAGGAACCGCTGGAAGGGGACTGGAGCTTCCACTTCATGGCGGCCGAGCCGTCGTAGTGGTATCCCACGATTTTGTTGCCGTCCACCTGGGTATTGCCCCACAGGTTCAGCCACAGGCCAGTCTTTACATTTCGGAAACTGTACGTGCTTCCGTCCCGATAGATCTCCCACAGGGAGCACTCGTCTCCCGCCTGGTAGTTGTACAGGGTCAGCTGGTTGCCCGCCTTAGGGCTGGCCGACCAGACATTCAGGCAGATATTGGGGCAGTGGGAGGGGGAGATGGTGTAGCGCTGATTGCCCCGGTGGGTGAAAATCCAGACCTCGTTGGCCTCTGCGTTGTATGTGTCCAGAACCACTCCCGCCGTGCCGTTACCCGCCTTGGATGCATACTGGTCGTTGACCGCCTTGGACGTGTTGCTGCTGGCCAGGATGGCGTAGGCACCGTCGGAAATGGTGGTTCGGCTGCCCGAGGCAATGCGGGATGTGGAGTCACTGACCCGAATCATGGACCAGCTCTGGGCATCCCGGAAGCCGTTGCGGGTGTAGTTAAGCACCCGGTTGCCCGTTGTGCTGCTGCCGTGGGCGGTGTCCATGGCCAGGCCGGTCTTGCGGTTAATGAGGATCACGTGCTCTCCGTCGGGCACCGCGTACCACTGTACGGAGGCATCCAAAGAGTTGGTCCGTTTGAGCCGCAGCTGGTGGTCGTTGGTCTGTCCGGCGATGAGATAGTCGGGGTGGGACATGGGGGCCAGGGTAAAGTAGATGCCCCCCGCAGGTTTCAGGACCCACAGTTCATTTTGCTGAAAATTCATGGGATCCAGCACCAGGCCGGAATCGGTCTTGTCGTATTGCAGGTTCAGAGCCTGATAGGCGTCCCGGTAGCAGCCGAACCAGTAGATCCCCGCCTGGGGAGTTACCGCCATGGCCGTGGTGGTGTTGGTAAGATTTTTGGAGGTCCCGCCCAGGGACAGGCCGCTTAACGAGGCGGCATACACCCCGGGGTCTGAGGTCTGCGCCGCCGCGGCGGCAGGGGCCAGGGAGGTCAGCAGGGTGATTGCGGCCAGGCAGCCGCAGAGCAGGGAGCGAATGGGGGTGCGTTTCATAAACATTCTCCTTCCATTTCTTTTGTGTTTGGTCCTTTCTTGGCCCGGACGAGGATACACCCGGGCTCCAGCAGGGACATCTCCGCCTGCTTTTGAATGTGGGCGCCCTTGAGCAGATAGGCTGGAATAGTCAGCACGCCCTTCGGATGCTGTTCCAGGCGGCAGCAGAGAAAGCACACCGCCCGCAGTTCAAGGGAGGGGGCAGTGTCTGAGATCTCATCCAGCCAGCGCTGGAAGTGGGGTTCGTCACACAGGCACAGCCCAGGCATGTGAGAGACCGGCGCAGGCATCCAGGTCCAGCAACGCTCCAGCGCGTCACGCAGGTCCTGGGGCAGGGGCGGCAGCTTTGCCTTGCCCCGTCTGCCCTGAATGTGAAAGGTAAGGATTACGGATTCCATCAGAGTTCCTCCTTTGCATGCTCACATGTCAGAGCCAGGGAAAGGCAGACAGCCAGGCGGCGGAACAGTCGTCCTCCAAGACGCTGGACAACTCCGGCAAGTCCTGAAGCTGTCCCTGTTCTCCCCGCCGGATGATCCCCTCCAGCCGGTCCGGGTGGTCCAGCAGCTGGGGCAGGCGGGGAACCAGCCCTGCGATCCCGTCGCCGGTCAAAAACAACCGGTGGCCGCCGGGCTGGGTCGTGCGGTAAAACCGCAGGTTGGGAAACATGGAGCCATTCATGGTCAGGGCGGTGGCGCCGGGCGTCAGGCCGGACTGGGGCTGGGAAAATACTGTCCATTGGTTCTCCGTCTCCAGCTTGCCCAGCAGGGTGCCGTCCCCCAGGTGGAAGGCACAGAAGCGCCCCCGCTGGTCCATGGCAGCAGCCAGCAGGGTACAGCCAAACTGACTGGGTACCCGCCCGGCCCGGCGGGGGGCGTCCCCCAGCCCCCGGGTCACCACCTGGACCAACCCCCGCCGCAGCACCTCCGGCTCCTCCAGCAGGCAGCGGGCAAACCGGAAGGTCAGAAAGCTTGCCGCCGCCTGAGCGGTGAGCTCCGCCGCCGCTTTGCCGCAGGGACAGCTGTCCCCGCCGCTGCATAAAACCACGGCCCGGTGCCCTCCGCAGTCCCGCTCCAGCACAGCATCGGTCCGGTTCTCCGGTACAAAGCCGTGGCGCCGCCCGGCATAGGAAAAGGCTCCGCTTCGGATCATAGACATTCCTCCTCTCCTTTGGATTGCAGGTGCAGAATACCATGCGCTGAAAGGGGGAGGTTTTCTCTATTTTTAGAATTCTAAAAATGGAAAAAACCTGGGGCTCATCCTATGGTATAATGGGGAAAACTGGCAGGAGGTGCGTCCCATGGAGTACGAACACAGCTTGACTTACGCCGTTCAGATGCAGGTAGACGGCTATATCCAGACCCGGAGCACCCAGGCTGGCGCTCGACTCAACCGCTGTGGGAGTGCCAGGGAGCTGCTGCCCCTTCTGATCGACCCGGAGACCATCAGCACCCCTGGCTTTGTGCTGCGCCGGCACATCCAGGCCCAGGGACTGGTGCGCGGGCTGGACTGTGCCGACCTCAGCCGAACCGGAAATGTCCCATGGCCCGAGGCGGTGACTCAGCAGGCTGCCGCGCAGCTGAGCAGCCTGAGCTACCGCCGCCACCGTCTGGCCATCTCCACCGTCAACTGGTACAAATACCTCACCGACGCCATGCCCAAGGGGATTCAGCGGGGTATGATCTTCAAGCTGGCCGTGGTGGCCGGCATGGGCCGGGAGGAGACCCTGGAGCTGCTGCTGGCCTGCGGGGAGAGCCCCTACAACGTGCGCCGGCCCCTGGAGCTGCTGTGCTGGTTCTGCCAGGGCGTTCCCGGCGTATACACCTGGGCAGACATCCAAACCCTGCTGGAGCGCTATGAGGCCTATGCGGCCCAGGAAGCGCAAGAGGAGGCAGTCCGCCCAGAGCCCGTGCCCGATGCCACAAGGCTGCTGCTGGACTGGGCAAATGAGCTGCTGGACCCCGGCCTGCCCAGCGCCCCGGAGGCCCGGCAGCGCCTGCTGGAGCGGATGGTCCAGGTCCGTGAGGAGCTGCAGGGCTTCTCCCGGACGGCCCAGGCAAAGTATCTGCGGCTGACCGACTATCTGCGGGCACTTTACGCACCCCCGTCTCCGGTCCTGTCTGAGCTGGTGCGGACCATGTATCGCCGGCAGGAGCTGTTCTTTGACGATGTGCGCCTGAACAGCCGGGGCAAGCTCTATACGTTTCGCGGGGAGCCCGCCGACCGCTTTGGCCCCCAGAGGGAGGAGTATGTCTTTGGCGGTGGGCCAGGGATGAACCTGCTGGGTAAGGTAGCCATGTTCTGCAAGCGCTACCCGCTGCGGGTGGGCGGCATTGCCCATGGAAGAGACGCGGTAGACCGGCGGGATATCCTGCTGCTGGGCTACTTTCTCATCACAGGCTACCGCTCCGCTGGGACAGCAGAGCGGGCCGCCTTCTGGGCCCTCGCCCAAGAGGATGGGCCCATGGACCGGCGGATCTCCCTTATCCGGGAGGAGCTGGACGCCCTGGCAAAGGAACCGGACATTCCGGAGCGGCAGGTTCGCTGCCGCCGGGTACTCAATGAGCTGCTGGCAGAGCTGAATTTCCAGGCTTTTTATGTCCCGGCCCTCTTTGACCGGTGGGTCCTCTTCGCCTTGCTCACCCGCCGACCGGCCCGGACCGTGTGCTATTTTCTGGGAGAAGACTTAGGAGGTTAAGACGATGTATCCGATATCTCATAATCTGGCCCTTCCCGCCGGGACCGTGATCCGCTGCGGCGGCGCCTGCTACACCCTTGGGGCGGTCCTGGGCCAGGGTGGGAGCTGCCTGCTCTATCAAGCATCAAAAGAGGGCAGCGCCCTGCCCTTTGGGATCAAGGAGTGCTGCCCGGGAGACCTTGTGGGCCGCCTGGTGCGGACGGACGGGGTGCTCACCGGTCTGGATGACGGGGCTTGCCACGGGCTGGCCCAGGCCAGAGAACGGATGGCGCGGGAGGCAGAGGTCAGCCAGCGGGTGGCCGCCGTCAGCCAACGCACTATTTCTGTTCTGGAGGTCCCGGAGGAGGTAGCTGTGGACACGGGCAGGGGAGAGCACCGCGCCCCGGCAGGCAGCTTTTTGGTGCTGCGTCAGGTGTCCCAGGGCGGGATGTTCCTGCCCCAGCTACTGGAGTCCTGCATCCAATCCAACCGTGAGGGACAGCTGCGCCTGTCTGTCATTGCCCGGGTGCTGGAGCAGATCCTTCGGGCCCTGGAGCTGGTCCACCGGGCGGGGTATCTCCACGGGGATATCCAACCGGACAACCTGTTTTTTGCTGACGCCCGGCCGGAAAAGGGGGATGTGGGATTTGGCTGTCTGCTGGATTTTGGAAGCGCCCGGCCTGTGCTGGAGGGAGGGACAACTGCCCCAATCACCGACCGGCTGGTGTTCACCACCCCGGGCTATACGCCGCCGGAGGCGGCGCTGCACAACGACGGCATGCTCCGCCTGACCCCGGCGGCCGACCTGTACTCGGTGGGGCGACTGCTTCTGTATCTGGTGAAGGGGCGCACCTTCTGGGAAAATGGCCGGGACCGGATGCTCTCTGAGTGGTGGGAGTTGTCCCGCCTGTTCCCCTCTGACACGGAGCGGCTGGGCTGTTCCTCCGCCGCCTTGCGCCTGGTCCAGCAGCTGTTGGACAGCGCTCTGGAGCCCCAGCCGGAACGGCGCTGCCAGACCGCCCAGGCCATGCTGGCTGAGGTAGAAAAGCTGGTGGCGCTGACCGCCCCCGCCCCCAACCGCCTGGCCCTGTCTGTGGCCACATTGGGCGCGGGGCAGTTCCTAGGCCGTGAGGAGCAGCTGGCCCACATCTGCCAAGCCCTGGAGGCGGGGGACAAGCCGGTGGTACTGTGGGGCTTCGCGGGAATGGGCAAGACGGAACTGGCCGTGGAACTGTGCCGCCGCTGGCGGCGGGGCCGGACCTACTTTGTCCCCGTGCAAGGCTCGGTGCGGCAAACCGTAGTGGGGCCCATCGCCGACGCCTTCAGCGGCTACGACCGCACCGACAGGTATGGCCGGGAGAAGCCGGAGGAGCAGGTATACCGGGAGGTCATGAAGCTGCTGGCTCAGCGGGACGAGGGAGACCTGCTGATTCTGGATAACCTGGACGGGGAGGGAGGCTTTGATCGCTACCAGCGGGAGCCCGCCTTCCGGGAGCTGTGCGCCCTGCCTATGGGACTGGTGGCAACCACCCGTTCTCCCGTGGAGGGGGGCATTGAGGTGGATGTCCTGCCCCGGCCCCTGCTGCGGGAGCTGTTGAGCCGGTTTGTAGAGCTGCCTGACCACACCGCCGACACCCTGATCGACGCCGTGGAGGGCCACACCCTGACGGTGGAGCTGATCGGCCGCACCTTAAAGCAGAGTATCCCCCGGCTTTCCCCGGAAGAATTGCTGGACAAGCTGAGAAAGGAGGAGCTGGACAGCCAGGTTCTGGCTCCCGTGTCCAGCGCCAAGGACCGGGTAGGCCGGATGGCCCGGATTCAGGGCCACCTGACGGCTCTGTTCCGCCTGTCCCACCTGCCCCTGAAGGAGCAGAACCTGCTGGCTTACGCCCTGCCTATCCCTTTGGAGGGAATGCATGAAGAGGATTTTGTCCAAACTCCCAGCTTTCAGCAGGAGACGCTGCTGCACCTGATCGACCGGGGCTGGATTCGGCGGAGCAGGGACGGTGTGCTTACCCTGCACCCCCTGGTGCAGGAAACCGGCTGGAAGGAGCTGAGGGTGAATCTTCCACCACTCATCCGCTTTGCTCAGGGTGTGATTGTCTTGCCGGTTTTCTGCCACGTGTGGGAGATGACCGATCTGGATCTGGACCGTGCGGCGGGTTATCTGTACAATCTTTTCCGCCATGCTGTCCGTCCGACCGACAAGACCTATGCCGGGGCCCAGGCATTCCAGCTTCTTGCCGCCTGGGGCCGATACCGCCAGGCCCAGGAGGTGGCCCTGGAGCTGCTGAACTGGCTGGAGGCCTGTCCCCAGAAGAAGGAGCACCCCAGCTGTATGAACACCGCCCTGACCCTCTGCAGTGAGGGGGCGGAACGGCTGGATGATATTTACGCAGCAGTGGAGTATGAGTACCGCGCGGAGTGGCTGGACGTGCCGGACGACCAGCTCACTGAGGAGGACGAGCTCTATGTACCCCAGTCTCTTCCTCCGGTTCTGGCCCAGCAGATGGAGCGTACCGCCCTGCTGGAGCAGGCCATTAACGGGGGGCAGGCGGAGTGCGCAATGCGCCGGTACGAGGACAGCCGACGATGGTTTTGTCAGAACAACCTGAACCCAGCCCGGCTGGACTTTATGATAAGTGACCTGTATGAGACATTGGGCGATTCGGAGCGCACCTATGAGGCCCTCCAGCTGGCCTGTGAAGGGATGGCGCGCTGGGCGCGGCCCTCGGAAGAACAGGTCGTGGCCCGATTCTACCTTGCCCAGGCCTGTGCGGCCCGGGGAAAGATGGATGAGAGCCGTTCCTGGCTGGGGCAGGCGGTCGCCGTCTTAGATCGCCTCAGCGCAGAGGAACGGGAACACCTGCTCTCCAGCACGGATCTGGGTATGGAACCGGCGGAATTTGCCCGTGAGCACCACTGGGAGGAGGAGGCGGAGACCTGGCAGGCCGTCTTTGACACCTGGGAGCAGGCCAGATATGACCGTATCCGGAAGGAACGGGAGGCACTGGGCCCAATAGAACCAATCCAGTGGGTGCCCCCAACCGGCGGCGTACATGACTTTCTGAAAGAGCAGGGCCTGGGCTTTGACTTTAGCCTCCTACCCGAGCTTATAGCAGAGCTAGGCGAGGCCGCCGGGCTGTTCGAGGATGAGGATGCGGAGGCCTGGCGGAAGACTGCGGAGAAATGGAGAAACGATTCCCCGACAGAATAACTCGGACGCAGATCCATTCCCATTTGCAAGTTGATTTTCACCCCCTTTGGAACATAAAAAACCTGCTATTTTTCTTTTCCTCCTTTTTAGCCACTGTGGGCGCTCCAGTCGGAGCGCCCACAGTGGTTTTTATTCTGTTTTATCTCGTTGTCCTGCCAGTAGACAGTTGTCATGGTTGCTTTCCACAATTTTTTTGCTCGGATTTGTTAATTTTGTATAAAATTAAAAGAAATAAAATACAGCATTACAGAAAATTGATTATAACCATACAACTTTATAGTATTTTTCAAAAAATCTGTTGAAATCTGCAGTTTGGAAATGATACATTAACTACAACAGGCGAGCTGAAACGCCTATAAACTGGGCAAATAATACAAAATGAGAAGGAGCGTAAAGAATGAAAAAGCGGATATTTAGTATGACTCTTGCTTTCGCTATGACAGTGGGACTGTTGGCCGGATGCAGCAGCGGTGGAAACGGCGGCAGTTCCGGATCCGGTAAGAGCGCCAGTTGGAAGGTCACCTGCCCCTGGGCTCCCTCCGGTGTAGCTGCCATGGTCAGCCAGAAGGCGGCCGCCAAATCTACCCAGTACTCCGACAAAATCACCCTGGTGGCCGAGGCCATTGCCGGCGATGCCGCCCAGGCCGTGGCCAAGGGCGAGACCCAGTTTGCCGTTTCCCACCAGTCTCAGATCCTGGAGACCTATCAGCAGGGTGGCGTGAACATCGTGTGTGCCTTTGACGAGAAGGCCATCGAGAATGGCCCCTTCGCCGGTGTCGAGGGTGTTGGCGAAAAGGGTTATTCCTACTTCCGTAACCGCTGCTTCATCATGGCCCGGGCCGGCACCGACGAGGCCACTGTGGCTGAGTTGAAGGATCTGTATGACAAGATTCTGGCCGACGAGGAAGTGGTCACCTGGCTGCAGGACACCATGCTGCTGGAAGTCGACACCATGAGCCAGGACGACGTGAACGCCCACGTGGAAAATGTAAAGAGCATCGTCAACGAGTACAAGGATCTCGTTGCCGGCTGATCCTGCCAATCCGTAACAATTGGGGGATGGGATGGGTAAAATCCCTCCCATCCCCTTTTTCTGTGATTTTGGTGTGTGAAGGAGGTTTCTGAATGAAATGGGTCAATGAATTTCACGTCCGCATGGACCGCTGGGGAGAGCGTCTGAGCAAAAAAGAGCTGCGCATCCCGGTAGACCTCACTGTGGGCGTGCTGTTTTTCCTGTTTGCCCTGGCCATCCTGTATGTCCTGCCTCAGCAGGTGGCCATCTCGGAGAAGGACACCGTCAACGGCCGGGCTTTTCCCACCTTACTGATGGTGGTCATGATGATCTGCTGCGCCATGCTGGTGGGCAAAGAGATCTATAAGCTTATCACCAAGCAGCCTTTGAACTGGAAGGTCATCAATCTGCAAACCGAGCTAAAAGCGCTTGTCATCCTGGCCATTCTGGTGGTCACCTACCTGCTGTGCCGCTACACCGACCTGTTTGTGGTGGGCGCCATCTTCTGCTGCCTGGGCTTTTTGGTCTATTTCCGCTGTAAAAAGCCCTCGTATTATGTCATTACCCTGACCCTTGCGGTAGCCATCTGGGCGGCCTTCCGGTTCGTCCTGCATGTGGACTTTTAAACGAGAGGAGGCCATCTTATGCTGCAATATATCGTTCCGGCCACCGGCCTTCTCTTCACGCTGGAAAATATCCTGTGGATCAACATCGGCGTATTTGTAGGCTCGGTCTTTGCCGCTATCCCCGGTTTGAGCGTCATTTTGTGCGTCATTTTGTTCCTGCCGGTCACCTACACCATGACCGCCATCCCCGGTATGATGTTCCTGCTGGGCATCTACTGCGCCGGCGGCTACGGCGGCAGCGTGTCCGCCATCCTTATCAACACCCCCGGCACACCCCACGCCGCGGCCACTATGCTGGACGGCCACCCGCTCTCCCGCCAGGGCCGCACCAAGGCGGCGCTGAAAATCGCCCTGTACGCCTCCACCTTCGGCGGCGTTTTCTCCGCCCTGATGCTGCTGTTCCTGGGGCCCCAGGTGGCCAAAATTGCTGCTCAGCTGGGCACCGCCGAGTACTTCATGGTCTGCGTGTTCGGCCTGACTATCATTGCCGGTGTGTCTGGCAAGAGCATCATCCGCGGTCTGGTCTCCGCCTGCCTGGGCTTGCTCATCTCCTGCATCGGCACCGACCCCATGACCAGCTATGACCGCTTCACCTTTGGTATCCCTCGCCTGTACTTAGGCCTGGACCTGGCCGTGTGTCTCATCGGTCTGTTCGCCCTGGTGGAGATCCTGGCCAAGGCGGAAAAGAAGCTGGGCGAGCTGCGCCTGGACACCGCCAAGATGCACGACGACGGCAAGATCACCCGTCAGGAATTCAAGCGGATGATCCGCCCGGTGCTTATGTCCTCCCTCATCGGCGTGATGGTGGGCATCGTCCCCGGCACCGGCGCCTCCGAGGCCTCCTGGTTCAGCTATAACACCGCCAAGAACCTGTCCAAGCACCCCGAGGAGTTTGGAAAGGGCTCTGTGGAGGGCATTGCTGCCGCCGAGTCGGCCAACAACGCCGTCACCGGCGCCACCCTCATCCCCCTGCTCACCCTGGGCATCCCCGGCGACGGCACCGTGGCCATCATGCTCTCCGCCCTGATGATCAACGGCCTGAACCCCGGATTGTCCCTCTTCACCACCGACGGCGACATTATGTACGCCATCATGCTGGGCCTCATTCTGGTGAATCTCTTCATGTTCATCCAGGGCCGGTTCCTCACCACCCTGTTTGCCAAGGTGGTCTCCATCCCCCAGGAGATTTTGACCCCCATCATCGTGATCTTCTGCTTTGCCGGAGCCTACTCCGTCAACGAGAACTACTTCGACGTGGCGGTGGCCCTGGTGTTCGGCGCCCTGGCCTGGGTGCTGCGCAAGCTGGACCTGCCTCCCGTGCCCATCCTGCTGG
>OGGQ01004700.1_pt1 | contig 10853 bp, 12 predicted proteins | sample 1571191 | NCBI WGS metagenome assembly OGGQ01 (sample SAMEA2582061, study PRJEB24529) | metagenome | biome: Human gut stool | place: China | collected 2011
GCAGATTATCCTTATCCTAAGGTCTATTCGGACTTTTGCTATCAAAAATCTATCCAGGCCATCCTATCAGGGGTTTTGCTTGAGATGGGTGATTGGATGGTTTAGAAGTATTATAGCACGATTCGACGTTTTCTTCAAATTATTTCTTGCCACTTCAGCAGTCACATCTATTCCTCACTGTTGTTTACGACCCAAATCTTTTTGAGAGGAATCAGCTCTTTGATTTCATCATCCAACTGATCGTAGTAGCGCAAGAACTCCTCGATAATTTCTTTGTGGGTCCAAAGCCGAATTTCAAAGAACTGTTTGGCCGTCTCGTTGATGACTGAAGATTTGAACCCACTCCATGACACTAACAGGCCATATTCGGCACCAAAGTTTTTCATCACGCCACCCAACTGATCCAAAACAATTCGATCCACTGGTGCGTCCGTGGACTTAACCTGAACACAGATTTTGGGGCTTCCAAAACCAAGTGTGCCCGCAGAAGCCAGAATATCCACACCTTTATCCGGTCCGGCCGGGCTGACGTATGTAGTAAAGCCCTTTGCTCGAAGAATGGCATCTACAATTTTAGCTAAACCATGCCCCTTGGTCTTTTGGATCATCAGATTTGTGATAACCCCTAAGGCTTCATTCTCAATATCTCGTGCTTCCTCATCATCCTGTGGCTCTTGTGGAGTAATTTGGGGCGCTTTCTTCCCCTGCTTATGTGCATTGATGACTGCTTTTATGCGATCTTCCTGCTTGATACGGCAAATGGTCATAAAAGCCCCAAAGGAATATAATATGTCCTGATCAAAAGCCGTGCGGGGGATGTCACAGGCAAACCAGTCTACTTGATGAGCGTGATAATAAGGATTATCGTTGCCAGACAAGAATTCATAATCCCCTACGATCTTACCAAAATGAATTACAGGCTTGATCTTGCTGGGCAGGACAACGAGCTCTCCCTTTTTCATCTCATGGGCAAACGGCCATACCTGGCTCGCCCAATTCATCGCTGTTTTTACCTTTACATCTGGGTTGTTGTCCACAAAATATTGCTGCAAGTCCTGCTTGGTGTGGAACTGCATGATTGATTCAGAGAGATTGTCCCAAGTGCAGTATACTTTACCATCTTCAAGAAATTTATTCTCAAACTCGCCGTATCGTCCGGCGCGGCATAACCATATTGGCACTTAATCAGTCACCTCAATTCCATAAAAATGGCGGATTCTTTTTAAAAGCTTAGGTCGCAGTTCAGTCTGGTTCTTATAGCGAACTTGATCATGCATAGAAATATTCGATCCGATCTCACTTTTAGCATCAATACCATCGCGAACCTGGTATAAGAGCAAAACTTTTTTATTCAGCCCTTGCGCATAACCTATTTCATGATGGACATTTTTATTGCCATAAGAAAGATCTGCAATTACAAGCGCTGCATCCTGTATACCATCAACGATTCGATGATAGATCTCATCTGAATATCCATCTTTATGTTCATCAACCTTAATGATTCGAAAATTAATCCCATTTTCCCGTTTTAGTATTTCTTGAACATCTTTAAGCGTCTGATATGTGTCCTGTGTTTCTGGACTAAATTGCATCGACATAAATACCGATTTTGGTATATTCTCGTATACTTTATCAAAAATCTGGATCAGATCATTCATATGTATTCCCGGAGCTTGTGTAATACTGTTCTTTTTTACCCAAATCAGAAATTGTTGATATTTGGAGGAATCCGTCAGTTTATAATAGGAAATTGCACCAATTACAGCGAGGTTTTGGGGAATGACATGAAGTTGTGCTTCTTGCAAAGCAGCTTCAATTTGCGGCAATTGTTCTCGAAATATAGTTACCGCTTCATCGGATACAGGTAAGGTTTTATTTTTAATGAGAAGTTCAAATTCCTCCAGCAAATATGTATACTTTGCGCTTCGAATAAGTAAACAAATAAACGGGTATTCCTGGAAAGTCTCTTGTTCAGCAGTTTTACGTGCCAAATAGTAAGGCCATCCAAAAGAAGGATCAGTTTTTAGCTTTTCGTCACTGAATACGTCATTACTTTCTAATATTACCTTCAAATTTTCTTCAAGATTTAGAGGAGTCTGCTTTGCATTAATATTATGAAATATCGCTCTAGAGTATTGCTCATTTTCTTTTGGGTCCCTAAAAATCAACAAGCAATAAGGCACAACAAAGTCGTTAAGCACATCGTCTGCAGCACTTAGCCTATGATTTCCATCAATACGCATTAGCTTATTCTTTGTCTCATCAAATTTGATGTGCGCAATATTAATTCTATCTATACCAGGTGATAAATTAAATGTGTTCACTACATTTTTTGTTTCGTTTTGCGAAATGTTAATTTGAAATCCCCCAACTTTTCCGTTCCAAGTCTTCCCTATTTGAAGTTTTAAATGGAAATCTGAAAGTGCATCAAAATCAGACACTCCATCTGTGAGGTTCAACGACAGAATAACTTCAGGGAAAAAACGGTACTCTCCATGATTTAAAAACTCAGCCAATTCATCCTTCCGTTCCACAAGCACTTCTCTCTGTACTTCAGAATTTGGCTCGGATATACCACTCAACAACTTAAATGACGCAAAGCCTCTTAGACAAAGAAAGCCTCCCATTGAGTATTCTAATATACCGCTTAACTTAACCATTTTTATTTCTCTCTTTCTTTGCAGAATTATTCCATAATTCCAGAATACTTTACTGCCTCATCAATTTTATACATCAACATACTGGCAAACATCAGACGACGCATTGCATCATCCTTAGTAATGGTGATATTGGCATGAGCTTTGGGATTTCTCAGTGCAGACATGGCTCCTGCCAACATCTGCATATAGCCTTTTTGTATGTTGCTTCCTGTCTCGGTCGAGCGATCACAAAATTCCAACAAAGGAGCGTTATCAGAGAATACCATGTTCATCGCGGTATGACCATCTGGAACTTTAGGCGCAGTGGGATTTACTTTCATAAAAAGTTTCTTTACCCGGTCATTGATCTCAACAAACGCATCCTCCGCGGCATTTGCATAGTGACCATCTTCAAATAGCTTTTGGGACACCGCAACAATCTTTGGATGAATGAGATCCCATACTCCCATACCCTTTGTATTAACTGCTTGCTGAAGTGACTTCAAAATTTCTATGACTTGTCCGAACACAACCGGATTAATCGTCCCATATCCAACAAACATACGGTCTTTCATCTCAAACAGTTCTTGGCTGAAATATGGTGATTCTCTTTCAATGTCATGAGAAATTTTGATTAGGCCATTCTTAATATTTTGAATATCAGATGGTGTAATGGGAAATGTCATACAATTTGGGTTGTTTGCAATATTGATTATCCACCCATAAACTGTCCTAACTCTATTTGCATCCATATCATTCACCCAAAAGTTTTCTTTCAAACTCCGCCTTTGCTGCTATCCAATCATGCTCTGCTTCTATGCGCAATGCCTCAGCTGTATTTTTACGTCTTAAAATCTCCTCAGCAATTTCGTCCTGAATAGATTTTTCTGGAAGCAGAATTCGAACAGCCTTTAAGGTTTCTGTATTAACTCCAGCTTGGTTATTGAAATAGGTACTTAACAATTTCCAATAGCCAATACTTCTCAGCATATTGAAAAATGCTGCAATATAATAGGGATTTATCCCTTCTTTCAATGTAATTCGCGTGATATGATTGGATGCTGCGCATGGAGTGTCAATATCAAATACCGCTGATTTTCCAACCCATTCTGCAGAGTTCGTGTTATTGAAAAGAACCTCATCCTTTTTGCAATAATCCTTTGCTTGCAATCGACTAATAGGCACGTATTTCTTTGTTGCAAAAGAGATTTGGCCATATGGAGTAATGCTAAAAGGTCTCAGCTGCGGCACTCTTTCATCATCATTCAAATCATCCGCTTGGTCTTGTTTACCTGCAGCAAAGCCAGATGTAATGTTCTCGCATAGATCCCCTATATTAACAGCCTTATATCTAGATTTTTCAATCTGCTCTCTGAAATGTAAAAAATCAGGAGAATAAAAATCAGCATCTATGCGTCCAAAAAGTTGAGCTGATGTTACCGCAAATGCCGCCGGTGTACAAGTTTTTGCAAATTTCAATTGCAATATTTCAAATAGAACCTTACTTCTATTTGAAAGCAAATTGTTAGCCCGGCAAGTCTTTTCACAATAACTTTCTATTGCAGTATCCATGATGGAAACAAGATCTTTTTGAACAGTTTTGCTTGGAAGTATTATTTCAAAAGATTTATATTCTTCCTTGTTAATGTTCGGCTGTCCAGATGGTCTCTGTATACCATTTACCCAATCCAAAAAATATTTTGTTTTTGTATACCAGTAGACAAACTTAGGAATAACTTTAGTTTTATCAAAGCGAAAACGAATACAATAGCCTGCAAATATCGCCTTTCCAATACTACCATCATAAAAATAGGTTTTTCCAACTGTAGCTCCTGTACGGGCAAAAAGAATATCGTTTTTTTGTAATTCATGCTTTGCCGAATAATTTTCTGCAGTCATAAAAATATGATCTGCTTCAATGCCAAAATCATCAAAGTCAGTAATCCTAATATATTTTGGCTGCAATTCATTAACTCTCTCAATAGCCGTAGCCGATGTTCCATAACAAGGCTCTTCACTGGTTAATTCACCAAGAGGAATCCTTGATTGATTGTCATTTGAAAAAATAAGTGAATAGCGGATATTTCTAACATCAAATCTTCCCCCAATTCTCCCCCGCTCCACCGCAAAGACACAAAGTTCATTTGCGCCGGGGGTCAGACGAAAAAAGGGGTAGGGTCCTCCTGGAACTTTTTATATTGTTCAACAATCTCATCCAACTGCGACTCGGTCTTTCGTCCAGTGGCATCATATCCGATCAGTTCCGGCGCCGCCATGAAAATGGATTCTTCATTGTTTACAACCTCATCGTTATCACGTTTTCTAACGAAAATAACCGAAGCCTTTACACCAGCGCCAAAATGCGCAAAGGCGCACTGAGGCAGGCTCACAACCGCCAGCAGTTGGAACCGCTCTAAAATAAAATCTCGCACGTATTGGGAAGAACTATTAGTTAGGATTCCATCAGGCAAAACGATAGCCGCTTTTCCCGTGCCCGGCTTGAGAAACTCACAAATGCGTTCAACAAACAGGACCTCTGAACTCTGGTTTTTTCTGGGCTTTGCTTTTCCTTTTTTGTCATAGGTATTGCCCAACTCAAAGGTGCTGAGATACGGTTTTTCAGCCCCGTTCACCGTAGAACCAAAAGGAGGATTGGTCAAAATGAGATCAAATTTATCTTTTTGAAAACCAGGATTATGTGCCGCAATCTTATCAATGCTTTCCAATGCATCATAGCTGATCACATTGGTATGTCCATCATCATGCACAATCATGTTCATCTTTGCGACACGTGCAATTTCATCATTGATTTCGATTCCGTAGAGGTGCTTCTCCGCAAAATCATGCCAATAACGATAGTGGTCAGCACTGCCTTTTTCGTAATACTCGGTAGCCTGATGGCGAATGTAATCCAGTGCATACAGCAAGAACCCACCCGACCCACAGGAAGTATCCAGCACATCCCAGTCGTGTTCCGGCTCCATCATCTTTACAGCAAATTCAATGATCGGACGAGGAGTAAAATACTGGCCAAAATCACCTTTGAAAAATCCGTCCATGAACTGTTCAAATGCAACGCCTTTTACATCAAGGTCCGTTTTGTTCAGGTTAATTGCTTCAAGATGGGAGACCACCGTTCGCAGCACTCGATCATCCACTTTGATAGAGTCAGTAAAGACCTCAGGGTCTTTCTTTTTCTGCTCATCGTACAAAGCATTGATTCGTTCAGCCAGTTTAGAAGCAGGCTCGTGCGTCTTTATCTGAAACTGGTAAGGCTCACCTTTTTTCCGAGGTTTTTGCTCATCACTGATTTTTACAAAAATCAATTTACACAATTCGCCAAAGGCGGTCGGCGGGGAAAGGCGACCACCTCCCCACAGCGTTTGGTGGCATTTTTTAATAGCTGCAATTAGATCTTCGCGATCTACCGGCTTAATATCATTTTCGCTTCCCTTATAGAATCTAAATTCTTGGGGCTTTCCGTATGCATGAGGCAAATCGGCCAGGATGTTTTGCTCACGCTCCAATGCGCCAAATTTATCGGTAACATCCAAGACACGGCGAGTGCCACCAGCGATAATTACAACATAGTCGGCACGCAATTTTACCCAAGTCGCATTGCCGACACCTTGCTCGATTGCCTGGTTAAATTCTGCATCCGTAACACCGTCTTTTTTACACTCGACCACAGCATAGGGGCGCTTACACTCGTCATCACGGAAAACAACAATATCCGCACGATCTGTCGGCAGACGATCAGGCACAGTCACTTCGATTTTAATTCGATTTACCGGATATTCATATTTATAAATCAGTTCAGCCCAGAATTCAGCACGGACCTTTTCTTCCGGATCGCTATAATTTTCCACATGGCTATCAGAAGAAACATATGTGATTTTCTGTTTGCCTTTTTCTCCAATAATATGTGCATAACCATCTTTAATTGCTCGTTCGAGATTTGTCATCTTAGTTCCTCCTGAACCACTTTATTTCTGCTTCTGTTTCTGCTTTTTTACTTCACGAGTACGTCCGTCCAACGGCTTTTCTGCACTTTTGGGGATTAGCCAAACATTGCCCAACCGCTCGACACCATCAATTCTACCTTGTTCGCAGAGGACTTGAACTCGCCGCACGGAAAGTCCCCACTTATCAGCGGCTTCTTTTGCGTTCATGTAATTCATATCGGCCACCTTTTCTTACAGGGAATATAAATATACAATTTTATTATACAGCGCATTTGCGAATAATGCAATCACGTACTTATATCTTATGCAGTGCGATTTCAAGCCCCATATTCGGTATCGGTTGATTTCTGTTCAGATACGACAGGCAAGCAATGCTTGTGGCTATCCATTTGCCACAAACTGCTTGTTGAGGGTAGCGCCCCCAAGCCCCCATTGAACGCAGAATTTCGTTCTGCGGCTGCGCGTTCTGCAAACGCTTTTTTGTCTGTACCCGGTGCTCCATTTGGGGCATAGAGGTGCGCGAATCGCTCATCTCTTTTGTTAATATGGTACGCCCTGAAACAGGGGTTGCCTTGGAAGATGAGGTGGCAAAATACCACCCCATCCGAAATACCTTTCAACAAGGAAAATCCTCCATAATAGGCTTTTCAAAACGGGAATTCCTTGTCCGAAACAGTAGCCACCTATTTTCCTCTGCCAGCAAAAACAGGAGCGTGACACGCTCCTGTTCCTGCCGACAAGGAAAAACTACTTTTGTGCTAATCGCAACGGTAAAATTAGTCCGAACGGAAACCTATCTCACCACCGAAAATCCGGGAACACTCCACGCTTGTCCAGGTATTCCTTCCGGGCCTGTTCCCGTTCTTCTGCGGTGGGCGCAGTCTTGTATTTTGCATACAGCTCATGCCTCACCAACGCATCCAATTTCTGTTCCAGACCCTGGCGGATTTCCTCGGCACAGTCATCGTCGTAGGCCAGATGGTACTCCACCAAAGCTACAAAAAGCTCATAGGGAATTTGTACACTTTTCATATCCATTTTCCTCCCGTGACGGTCGTGACGATGGTGACGGTGTTTTACACACCATCAAAATCACCGTCACGACCGTCACCATCGTCACGCTTTCTCCGAAACAGGAGTCAGCTTGATCCTTCGCCCTGCATGGATACGGGAGTTTGCATACTGGATATTATACTCCAACAGCAGACGTCCCGAATTGACATTCAGGTGTTTGGTCAGGGTGTTCGGCAGCATATCGATTTGCAGGAAAGAAACCAGCTCTGTGGGGCTGCCGCTCCAGGGTTCCTTTACCAACTTTGCGATCGCTTCCAGCACTGGATCGGGCGGCTCTTTATACAGCTCGTTTTCCATGCGTTCCAGGTTCCAAATCTGGGTCTGAGGGTCCTTCTTCAAGTAGAGGATCTGGTCCGGCTGATCCCGTCCCACCACCTTGATGGTGGCGTCCAGCTCCGTGCGTCTTTTCTTCTGCATCAGTAGTGAACCATCCGCACAGCCCAGCAGCCCGGTGGTGCCGGAAATTGTCTCGAAGGAATCGTCCGCCCGCTGTTTTCGGGTGTGATGGACGGTCAGCACACAGATACAATGCTGGTCCGCAAACTGCTTGATCCTGCCAATGATCTCATAATCGCTGGCATAGCTGTAAGCCTCGCCGCCCAGCTCCCGGATCTTCTGCATGGTGTCGATGATGATGAGTTTGGTGTCCGGGTGTTCCCGCATGAAGTTTTCCAACTGCTCGTCCAATCCGTTCCCGATTTTCCCAGCGGCGGTGGCAAAGTGAAGATTCGGGGTATCGTTCACGCCATACATCATAAACATACGGTTCTGGATGCGCTGGAAGTCATCCTCCAACGCGAGGTAGAGGACGGTTCCCTGATGGACTTTGCACCCCCACAGTTCCTGCCCGGTGCTGACATGGTAGGCAATCTGCGCAACCAGGAACGACTTGCCGATCTTGGGAGCGCCAGCGAGAAGGTACGCCCCTGAATGGAGCAAATTTTCAATAATGGGCGGGCGGCTTTTGTAGGAGGTCTGAAACAGCTCGGTCATGGTGAGCGTGTGCAGGTAGCGCGGGTCGGCCATACGCTGCATCTTACGGTATATTTCTTCCAGACTTTCCGTAGAATTTTCCATTTCCCCGTTGCCTTTTGCCTCCGAAGTGGGTATACTGTTGTCAGAATCCTTTTGAATGGACTGCCTTTCATCTGCGCCAACAGATGTGCTTCGGGCAGTCTTTTCTTTTGCGTCAATTCCCATAGGCAGCTTCCTCCTGCATCCCGTTCATAATGGTGGCGATCATACGGATGGTATCCAGCAGCTCGTCGTTGACATCCTGCCCGGCTTCGATCCGGCGCAGCTCGTCCAGCACAGCGGCCAGCTGGTCCCGCAGGGCCTTGTAGACCCTGGGGTTTCCCTGGACCACCACATCCCGTTCCAGCAACCGCCGAATAATGTAGTCCTGCTTGGTCAGACCGGTGAGCTTCACCAAGGCTTCCAGATGGAGATCTTCCTCCGCCGACACCCGGAAAGCCACCGTCTTGTTCCTCCAGCGGTTGTGGTTGTCATAGTTCTTCTTGGACATTTTCTTACACTCCCTTCTCATTTTTCAATGAATCCAGCTTATCGGCCATTTCCACCTGACGGGTGGGGAACAAATGAGCGTAGCGGTAGGTGATGTCGATGCTCTCGTGTCCTACGCGCTCCGCAATAGCCAGGGCGGTAAAGCCCATGTCGATCAACAAACTGATGTGGCTATGTCTCAAATCGTGTATGCGAATCCTTTTCACCCCAGTTTGCTTGCAGCCACGGTCCATTTCCCGGTGAAGATAGCTTTTGCTGATGGGGAACATCCGGCTGTCCGGCTCCATGCCATAGAGCTGCTTAAGGTAGTCCTGAAGCTCGTCACAGAGAAACTGGGGCATCTGAATCACCCGGTTGCTCTTTGGTGTCTTGGGGGTGGTAATGACATCCTGCTTGTTGAGCCGCTGATAGGACTTATTGATGGTGAGGGTGCGCTTCTCAAAATCGAAGTCCGTCGGGGTCAAGGCCAGCAGCTCACCCTCCCGGATGCCGCACCAGTAAAGCACCTCAAAGGCGTAGAAGGACAGCGGCTTATCCATCATGGCCTCGGAAAACTTAGTGTACTCCTCCCGGGTCCAGAACAGCATTTCCTTCCGCTCCTCCGCCCCCATGTTGCCCGCCTGCCGGGCCGGGTTGAGGTTCAGGCCGTAAAACCGGGCAGCATGGTTGAAAATTGCACTAAGTTGATTGTGAACGGTTTTAAGGTAAGTTTTTGACAGGGGCTTGCCGTGACAGTCCCGCATCTCCCGGATCTCGTTCTGCCAGCGCATAATGTCCTTGGCTGTGATCTCCGAAAGCTTCCGCTTGGCAAAATAGGGCAGGATTTTCTTTTTGATAATGCTCTCCTTGGTGAGCCAGGTGTTGAGCTTCAACTTGGGCTTAATGTCCCTCTCATAGAGGGCGACGAAGCTCTCAAAGGTCATGTTCACATCGGCCTGCTTTTCCATCAGGAACTCCCGTTCCCATTCCAGCGCCTCTCGCTTGGTGGCAAAGCCCCTTTTGAGCTTTTGCTGGCGCTCACCTTTCCAGTCGGTGTAGCGGAACTGCACATACCAGGTGCCGTTGTCCTTGTTTTTAAACGCTGCCATGATTACTCCCCCTTTCTCGCTGTTTCGGTTCTCGTGCCATAAAACTTCTCGTGGAAGAACTTGCGGTCGATCCGGCCGGAAATCGTGATGCAGCCGGTTTTCGCCAGTTCCTCGTTCATCTGCCGGATGAGCTTATAGGCGTAGGGTACGGACACCCCCAGCTCCTCGGCCACTTCATTGACGCGCATAAAAATCTGGTTTGCCATGATAAATGCCTTCCTTTCTTAGTCGTTGGTGACTGTGGACTGCAAGCGTTGTGTTTCATAAATGCCTCCTTACTTATGTCCGCCACTTTTTCTCTGTTTCGCAACCAAAAATCTGGCGGGCCATTTGATGCGCTATATTATCTAAGCGTATATGCTTAGTGTCCTTATGATACTATACATATAAGCTTAGTTCAAGCTTTTTAGAAGAAATATTATTAAATAAATTTGCTTAGATTGCCTTGACAACACTAAGCAAATATGCTATGTTTCATATAAGAACAACCATAGATGGGAGCTGGATGTATGGCGATTGGCGAACGGATTCACTTTTTCCGTCTCCTGCGGGGGATGACACAG
>OGGQ01004705.1_pt1 | contig 10839 bp, 8 predicted proteins | sample 1571191 | NCBI WGS metagenome assembly OGGQ01 (sample SAMEA2582061, study PRJEB24529) | metagenome | biome: Human gut stool | place: China | collected 2011
CGGCCAGGCAGTACATCCCCGCCTCGTGGGCCATCTTCACAATGGAGCGCAGGTCGGAGCAGATGCCGTAGTAGGTGGGGTTATTCACCAGCACGGCCACCGCGTCCGGGTTCTCCCGGATGGCCTTGGCCACCTGCTCCCGCTTCATCCCTAAGGAGATGCCCAGGCGGTGGTCCACCTCCGGGTTTACATACACAGGAATGGCACCGCACAGCACCAGGGCATTGATGACGCTGCGGTGGACGTTGCGGGGCATGATGATCTTGTCCCCCCGCTTGCACACCGACAGCACCATGGTCTGCACCGAGCTGGTGGTGCCCCCCACCATCAAAAAGGCGTGGGCCGCCCCGAAGGCGTCGGCGGCCAGCTCCTCCGCCTGGCGGATGACCGAGATGGGGTGACACAGGTTGTCCAGGGGCTTCATGCTGTTTACATCAATGCTGACGCACTGCTCCCCCAAAAACTCGGTCAGCTCCGGGTTGCCCCGGCCCCGCTTGTGGCCGGGCACGTCGAAGGGCACCACCCGCATCTGCCGGAAGGTCTGCAGGGCCTCGTAGATGGGGGCCCGGTTTTGATCCAGAATACGCTCGTTTTCCATTGGCCAACACCTCACCAAAACAAAAAAACACAAGCTGTATTTGAACAGCTTGTGTTTGAATCAGCAGGTATGCTCTCCCCCTGGTCTCCAGGATTTGACAATCTCCGCGCCGCAAAGGGGACTTTGCGTGGGAGGAGGCCGTGGGAAGGATGATTCTGGTACTGAGAGTCTATATAGCAACAAGATACTTTTACTACTCTTATTGACCGTTTCACAAGTCTGCGCAAATACGCATTTCGGTTATAAAGTAACCAACTTATAAAATTTGAGCTTTTAACTCAATCAATAAGGCGGTGACCCGCCGATCGGCAGTGGACCCGGCTGTCCGTATGGCCTTAACTCCCGCAGGAGTGGTCCCAGTATGCTTGGCCAGATAAACTCCAGTCAAATTACCAAAACTATAACATGGGTTTTTATCCGTGTCAACCCTCTGGGGCAAAAACTTGCAATTTTCCTTTCATCCCGTCTATCCCAGTCTGGCCTGCTGGTCTCCCTCTGCTTTTTCTGCCATGTTTTTTCAGGTCGCTGCTGGGTTTTCCCTGGAAGGACAGTTCCCAAAAATAAGAACTTATGGTATACTAATATACTACTATTATCGTCCAATGGACATGCAGGGAGGTTAGGTAAAAATGTATCTCCATTCGTTTTTATGCAACTTTTTCCGCTCCCGACAACTTCTATGCTGACCGCGCTCAGGCAGGTCTGAGCTGGAAACAGGTGAACCCCATCTTATTATGGGCACCGTATACCTGACAGCCCCCTCATTTCTCTGTGGGTCTTTCTGGTTGAGCCACTGTTTTTTTCACCAATACACACAAAGGGGAAGGGATGAGCCCGTGTTTGGCGTTATAAATTACAGCGTTTCCCAGATTAACATGCCGGCAGTTCTTGTAGCCAACGGATTGGGAAGCTGCCTTATGCTTGCCGTTCTGCTCAGCAGACACAGACGGGTCAGAATGGTTTCTTTTGACGGCAAGCTCTTCTATTTGATGTGCTTGCTGTGCTTGACTTTGTGCATGTTGGAAACTACCTCCTTTGCTTTGGACGGAAAGCTTTTTGCCGGGGCACTGGAACTGGCTATGTTCTTAAATTGCCTGTCTCTGGCCCTTGCAGTTACCCTTGCTTTCCTTTGGGTCTGCTATGTGGACTTCCGGCTGTTTCGGGACCGCCATCGGCTGCACAAGCGGTATTCCATTGTGGGAATTCCCGCTGTTTTGATTGCTGTGCTTGCTTTTTGCAATCTGTTTTTTAATATATTTTTTGGAGTCACTTCAGACAACAACTACTATCGCACCCCACTGTTTCTTCTGCCCTGCCTGGTCATATACGGCTATATGACCTACGGCGCGATTTTGTCCTGCCGCAGCCGCAGACAGATGGATCAGTATCTCTTTATGCCGGCCATGTCCTTCCTCGTGCCAATCTATGTGGGCAGCATGATTCAGCTGCTCAACTACGGAATCGCCCTGATTTGGGCTTCGGTGGCCCTGGGTCTTATCTTGCTCTATATCAATCTGCAAAGCGAAGAAATCTTCCTGGACCCCCTGACCAATCTGTATAACCGGAACTATCTGGTGCACCATATGGATCGGCTCTGCCGGCAGGTCGCTCCCGACCATTCCATTACCGGAATTCTGCTGGATGTGAACAATTTCAAATACATTAACGACACCTATGGACATATCAAGGGAGACGCTGTGCTGCGCGCGATGGGCGAAATTTTGCTGCGCGCCACCGATCAAACCCAGGCTGTGGTGGCCCGGTATGGCGGCGACGAATTTCTGATCCTCCTCCACTCTGCGCAGCCGGAAAGTCTCCAGCAGATCACAGACAGTATCCAGCGGGAGCTGCAGGCCTACAATGCCTCCAACCATACGCTGCCCCCCCTGTCCGTTTCCGCTGGAATTGCAACTCTGGTTCACACCGATGTATTTTCCTTCTTCCAGGATATGGATGCTAAAATGTACGCAGATAAAAAGGCCTTTTACCTGCGGGGAGAAGCGGAAGACCCCGCTGTCCCCAGCAAAGAGTAATAGGCAGGAACAGGAGTGGATTTATCATGTCGGTGGGAAAGACTCCCTTCAGATTCTATAACCTGATTTTAAACAGCGTTATTCTGGTCTTTGTAGCGGTGCTGCTGATTTTCTCCATTTTTTTGGTGCGTACCAAGCTGCTGCAAAATACCCAGAGCATGGGCATGGCCCTGGTCCACAGCTACGCGCTGGAGGAGGAAATGAACATCACCACACTGGAAAACTACCTCTCCTTAGCCAGCCAGTATCTGGACGATATGATTGAAGAGGGAAGCAGCACCGATGAGATCCAGGCCTGGCTGGCGGGATATTTTCCTAAATTCACAAATATCATTGGCGAAGGCGTGGCCGACTTCTACGCAGTCATCGATTCCACCATCGTAGCCTCCAACCCCTGGGAGGGGGATGCCACCTATCAGTACGCAGACACCCAGTGGTACCAGCAGGCTGTGCAGGCCAACGGGGCTATCGTACACGGCGATCTCTATGAGGGCGCCGTTACCGGGCAGCAGATTTTCACCATCTCCAAGGCCCTCTCCCGTCCCGGCTATGTGCTGGCCATGGATGTCTACATCCAAAACCCTGCTCTGCACAACACCGTTCAGACCCTGCCTGAGAACTGTTCCTATTTCCTGTGTGATAAAAACGGCACACTGCTCTACTCAGTAACCAAATGGAGCGTAGATGATGCCTCTCTCCAGAAGTACGCCGACTACATCATGGCGGGCATCGCCGACGGCTCCCTGCTGTCCTATGACGCCGTTCTCACAGACCCGGAAGGGGTCTCCCGGGGAATCTACTACCAGACCATGGATAATGGCTGGACCGTGATCATGACCATTCCCACAGAGCAGATTCTGATGGGAGAACAGAATACGGTTGTTTACCTCATATCCGGGGTGGCCGTTGTTCTCTTCCTGGTTCTGGCATTTATGACCATTCAAGACTTTTTCCGTACCCGCCGCATGAAAAAAGCGGATAACACTGCGCATATGCTGGGCGACTCCTTCTACTCCATCTACCGGGTGAATGTGCGGGAGGGGAGCTACGAGGGATTCAAAATGTCCGACGACCTTAGGGCTCAGCTGCCCAGAAAGGGCGACTACGCGACGCTGCTGGAAACCGTGCGCCCGTTTGTAAAGCCCAGCACATTTCGGCTGTTTGAGGTCAGCTTCTCTCTGGAGAGCATCTGCCAACGGATGGAACAGGGTATTGCCGACTACGGCGGGGATTATCAGCGTCTGTTTGGAGATACCTATCGCTGGGTGAATATCCGCACCCTCTACAACCCGGAATTGGCGCCGGATGAAGTCATCCTGTGCTTCCGGGATGTGGATGAGGAAAAGCGGCGGGAACTGCAGCATACCATCATCCTGCAGGATGCTCTGGATGCGGCCCAAAAGAGCACCAAAGCCAAGTCCCAATTTTTCAGCAACATGTCCCACGACATGCGCACCCCCCTCAATGCCATCATCGGATGCTGCAATCTGGCGGAGAAAGCCCGTGAAACGGAAAACAGCCAAAAGGTGTGGGAATACGTCAAAAAAATCCAATTTTCCGCCGATCAGCTTCTCAATCTCATCAACGACATTCTGGAACTGTCCAGAATGGAGGCCGGCAAAAACAATCTGGATCAAAAGCAGCTGGATCTCAGCGAGCTTTTGCACAAAGTGGCCGATCTCTTCCAGGACCGCGCTCAGGACGAGGGCAAGCACCTGGAAGTCCACATCGACCTCCACGATCCCATTGTGATGGGCGACGAGAAAAAGCTCACTCAGATCATCAACAACCTGCTGTCCAACGCCGTCAAATATACCGATCCCGGTGGACGGATCACCCTGGAAGCCCGACAGTTCTCCTTCCAGCAGCACAACAAATATCAGATCGTGGTGGAAGATACCGGCGTGGGCATGTCCTCCGCCTTCCTGGAGCATCTGTTTGACCCCTACTCCCGGGAGACCACCTTCTCCTCCCACCCCACAGTGGGTACCGGTCTGGGCATGTCCATCGTCAAGAGTCTGATCCAGCAGATGAGCGGTGAGATCTCGGTGGACAGCACCCTGGGCGTAGGCTCTCACTTTACAGTGACCATCCCGTTGAAAACGGTGTACCAGCCCCAGACCGCAGCCGCAGTCCCTGCGCCCGAGGAAACCGACGTTCCCTTCGTCTGGACTGGGCGAACCATCCTGGTGGCGGAGGACAATGAGCTCAACCGGGAGATTGTCACCGAGGTTCTTCAGCAATTTGGTGCTCAGGTCCTCACCGCAGTAAACGGCGCGGAAGCAGTACGGATCTTCCTGGCCTCCCCGGTTTACTCCATTGATGCCATTCTCATGGATATGCAGATGCCGGAAATGGACGGCTGCCAGGCAGCCAGCGCCATCCGCAGCTCCGGCCGGGCCGATGCCCAGGGGGTCCCCATCATCGCGGTGACCGCCAACGCCTTTGCCGAGGACATTGCCCGAACCACCCAGGCCGGTATGAACGACCACGTATCCAAACCCATTGACAGTAAGCAGCTCAAACAGGTCATGCAGACGCGGATCACCCTGTGGGACACCCAACACCGGGCGCCCCAGGACCACGACAGACAGGAGGAAAAATAACGTGAGCCTCTCCCAAGAAGATACCCTTCTCATCGTAGACGACGAGGAAGTCAATCGTGCCATTCTGGCCAACATTTTTTCCTCGGAGTATACGATCCTGGAGGCGGAGGACGGACAGGTCGGGCTGGACGCCATTCAGGCCCACTCCAGCACCCTGAGCGCCATTTTGCTGGATGTGGTCATGCCCCGGGTCAACGGCCTTGAAGTGCTGCGCCGGCTGCATCAGCAGGGACTGACCCAGCGTATCCCGGTTTTTCTGATCACCGCCGATCTTGGCGGAGAGACCATGCGCCAAGCCTACGAGCTGGGGGTCATGGACGTGATCTTCAAGCCGGTGATCCCCTATGTGGTCCAGCGGCGAGTCAACTCGGTGGTAGAGCTGTTCCGGGCCCGGCGCAGGCTGGGCGCTGAGGTGGAGCGGCAGCGGGACCAGCTTCTTCTCCAGGCAGAAAAGCTGGCTGAGATGGGCATCGGCATGGTGGAGGCCCTGGCCACCGCCATCGAATTTCGAAGCGACGAGTCGGGGGAGCACGTACACCGCATCCACGACATCACCTGCCATCTGCTGAGCAACACACCCCTGGGGGAAGGGCTCTCTCAGGAGCAGATCCGCCAGATCGGCCTGGGCGCCGTCACCCACGACGTGGGTAAGATCTCCATTCCCGACGCCGTGCTCAACAAAAAGGGCCGCCTGACGCCGGAAGAATATGAACTGATGAAGACCCACACGGTCAAAGGCGCCCAGCTGCTCTCCCAGATCCCCCAGATGCGGGATCATGCCGCCTACCGCTATGCCTACGACATCGCCCTTCACCACCATGAGCGCTGGGACGGCGGCGGATACCCCCACCACCTGGTGGGAGATGAGACCCCTATCTGGACGCAGATCGTCTCGCTGGCCGACGTATACGACGCTCTGGTCAGCAAGCGCTGCTACAAAGACGCCTTTTCTGCCCAGAAAGCCATGGATATGATCCTGGGTGGGGAGTGCGGCGTGTTCAATCCCAAGCTGCTGAAGTACTTCCAGCAGGCCGAGCCGGTCCTGCGTAAATTCTATCCCCATATGGAAGGAGTGGGCTGACCATGGACGAGAGAAAAAAACAACAGCTGGAGGCAGCAGGCATCGATGTGGCCGACGCCCTGGCCCGCTTTATGGATAACGAGGCACTGATGCTCAAATTTCTGCTCCGCTTTCCCCAGGATCAGAACTTTGCCCTGCTCAAGCAGGCCATGGACAGCGGGAATGTCACCCAGGCCTTTGAGGCGGCCCACACCCTCAAGGGGGTGACCGGAAACCTGGCTATGACGCAGCTGTTTCAGCAGGTGAGCCTTCTGGTGGAGGACCTGCGAAACCAAAATCTGTCGGCTGCCCAGGCCCGGATGCCCGAGCTGGAGGCTCAGTATTCCCGCATTCTTGCAGCGCTGAACGAGCTGGCATAGCATACTTCGCAACGCCGCCGAACGGCGCTGGCGCAACGCAGAGAAAATTTTTCAGCTTGATTCTTTCTGCCGGAAACAAAAAAACGGACGGAGGATGACCATCCTCCGCCCGGTGGAACCACCCGCCTTTGCGGGTGGTTTTCTTTATACAAAAAAGCCGGGCAGAAAGTATAAAACTTTCTGCCCGGCATACGTAAAATTATTTCCGCTATTCCACTTTCATCATACGATATCCAACGCCAATGTGCGTCTGGATATACTGGGGTGAGCCAGGTTCTTTTTCCAGCTTCTTGCGCAGCGTTGCCATAAACACACGGAGAGAGGCAACATCATTTTCCCAACTCCGGCCCCAAATCTGTTGTGTAATAAATGTGTGGGTCAGTACTTTCCCCACATTTTTGCACAGCAAGCACAGCAGCTTATACTCGCTGGGGGTCAAGTGGAGCTCCTGCCCATCCAAAAATGCACATCCAGCCGCATAGTCTACTTTCAGCTTGCCGTTTGTAAATACCGCTTCTGTATTTGCGGAGCCAACCTGAAGGGCTGCTAACCGTCTCTGTGTCACTCGCAGCCGTGCCAGTAATTCTTCCACCGAAAAAGGCTTTGTCAGGTAATCATCTGCACCGGCATCCAGCGCATCGATCTTATCGGTATCTTCACTCCGGGCGCTGATGACAATGATGGGCAAATTGGACCAGGAGCGAACTCTGTGAATGACCTCCACCCCATCAATATCCGGCAGCCCAAGATCCAGCAAAATGATATCCGGATTATGAGAGGACGCCTCCAAAACGGCAGATTCTCCGTTTGCCGCGGTCAGGAATCGGTAATCATGGGCTTTTAACGTAGTAGTAATCAGGTTGCGAACCGGTGTATCGTCCTCAACCACTAAAATCAATGGCTTATTCATGCAGCTCTACCTCCCCGGCTGGTACAGAAAATGTAAAGATGGAACCATGGGGCAATTGATCCGTGACGGTAATTTCTCCTCCATGTGCGTTAACGATGGATTTACACAGCGCCAAGCCCAGCCCCATGCTGCGGCGGCTGTCGGCAATCTGATTGGACGCACTGTAAAACATATCAAAGATATGGGGTTTGGCCTGGTCCGGAATCCCCGGGCCGTTATCGGCCACGGACACAAAAACAAAGTTCCCCTGTTTCCGCCACTCAATATCGATTTCAGACCCTGGCGGCGTATACTTGATGGCATTATCCACAATATTGATGATGACCTGAATGATCAGCTTGGCATCCACCTGCACCAAGAGATATTCTTCGCTGCTTTGCACATTCAGGTGGTATTCTACGCTCTTGCGATTGACGTGCCGAAGGGCTTCCGCCACGATCTCATCCATCAGCTCTGTGGATACATGCAGGTTCATCCGCCCTTCTTCCAAACGGCTGACCGACAACAGATTTTCCACCAGATTGATGAGCCACATGGCATCATCATAAATATCGGTATACATCTGTTCCTTGGTCTTTGTATCAAACAAGTTCCCGTTGGAGAGCAGATTGTTGGCATTTCCTGAAATGGAGGTAAGGGGCGTACGCAGATCATGAGAAATAGAACGCAGCAGGTTGGCGCGCAGCTGTTCGTTTTTTGCCAATACGGCAGCCGCTTCCTTTCCCTCCAGGTTTTTCTGATTTTCAAGGGCAAGCGCGCATTCTCCCAACACAGAGAAAAGAATACTTGTCTCAAAGGAATCCAGCGGCTTATCCAATGCGGCAATCCCTACCACTCCATATACCTGTTTGCCGGTACGGACGGACAGATAGGTGCAGCAGGAGTCAGAAAGGGTGTCCGTTCCCGCTCCTGCCCGTTTATTATTGGTCAGGACCCACCGTGCTACTTCCTGCTCCTTTTGCGTGGTATAGTTGTCAGTGGACTTGGCTTCATCCAAAAGAAATACTTTCGGACCCACCAATTCTTCTTGTTGGACGCGGTAGGTAATGATGTCCCGCTGGAAGATCTTCAACAGCTGCCTTGCCGTAACAGAAATGATTTCTTCCTGAGTACCTGCCTTTTGAAGGTTCTGGTCGGTTTCAAACAGAAGCTTTGTGCGCCATGCAACCTGAGCAGAGCGCTTGGCATGGGACTTCAGCTTCGATGCCAGAGAACCGGTAATCAGCGAAGCAAGGAACATAACCAGAAATGTCACGGGGTATCCACTGTCATAGGCATGCAGAGAAAACCTCGGTTCCGTAAAAAAGAAATTGAATGTCAGCACACTGACAATGGAGGCAATAAAGCTGCAGATGGAACTTTTGGTGGATACAGAAACCAACATGGCCCCCAAAATATAAAGGGTAATGATATTGGCCTCCGTCAATCCCCAGTTATAAAACAGAAATCCGATTACAGTCGCTAAAACAAGAATCAAAGCACTTTTCAGCAGATCCAGCACGGATATGGCAGGCACATGCATGATTTCCCAGTGCTTGGCAGAAAAATGCTTGTTTAATCCATTGTCCGGGATAATATGAATATCCAGCTCCGGGGTAAGCTCAATCAACCGTTCGGTTAGGGATGCCTTCCTAAGCCATGGGCGGGGCATTCCACTGCGGCCCAGCACGATCTTGGTGACTCCAGACAAACGGGAAAACTCCGCAATCTGATACGCCACATCATCGCCATACACCGTCTCAATCGCCGCCCCCAGCTGCTGTGCCAGATGAATATTGGCCTGGAGCCGCTCTTTATCGGCCTGGGTGATCCACTGAAACTCTTTTGTCTCCACAAATAGCGCAGTAAACCCGCACCGAAACGCACCCGCCATCCGGGCTGCTGTGCGAATAATTTTCTCATTGGAGGGCGCGGAGGACAGGCACGCCAGAATGTGCTCGTGGGTGCGGTACCCTGTTTGGCTGTGATTGACCTGGGTGTATAACGCCGCCCGATCCGCACAGCGGCGCAGCCCCACTTCCCGAAGGGCGCTTAATTGGGATAAGGAGCAACTGGAAAGCAGCGCTCCCTTCTTTTGCTGCATCAGCCGCTGCTGCAGCCGTTCCGGCTCCACATCAATAAACTCCACCTGTGCCGCCCGGTCAAATACATGATCCGGAATGCGTTCCAGAATGGAGGCTTTCAGGATGGAAAACACCGAATCCTGAATGCTTTCGATATGTTGAATATCCAGCGTGGTATAAACGTCCACGCCCGCCTTCAGTAACTCCTCGATATCCTGATAGCGTTTCCTGTGGCGGGAATTGTCTGCATTTCTGTGGGAGAGCTCATCAATTAAAATGAGCTGCGGCCGCCGTTTTAAACAGGCATCCAGATTCATGCCATCGTCAGACTTCCCATTTGGCTGCGCCGTGTTACAGGGCACCCGCTCAAAGAGCGCCGCTAATTCTTGGGTGTCAGGCCATTGCTCCGAGGAGCTCAAGCCAATCACCACATCGGCTCCAGCTGCCTTGGCCTTCTCCGCCGCCTTCAGCATCGCCCAGCTTTTTCCGGCGCCAGAAAAATAACTTGCGAAAATCGTCAGCTTTCCTTGTTTTTTTGCCTGATCTCCCATTTGTTTCTCAGCGGCCATCGCAGGTCCCCCCTTCCAGCGGAATTATTATAGCATACTGCTACGCTCCCTGTCCGCAAAGCTTCTGCACGAATTCCAGAATAAAGGGCCGGCGGTCCTGATTGTTCCAGGCAACAAATTGGCTTTGCATGGCCGGATGAATGGGAGTGATTTTCACCCCATCCTCATTGATAAACGGCTGCGCTGAGAGCATGACCTCCCTTTGCCGGACTGCTTTGTTCCGCTCTGCTTTGGAATATAGGATGATAATACTCCCCCATCGTCAACGGCCAGCGCGTGGCCCGGAACGTCTACGCAAAAACGGAAGCCGAGTGTGAGAAAAAGCTGGCAGAACTGATCCGGGAAATGAAGACAGAGATCGCCGCCGGAAAAGAGCAGGCGAAGCGACAAAAACCGGCACGGTGAACAAACAGACCTCCGAGGGCAAAGCGCCCTCGTGGGCCCGTCTTTTTCCTGTCTGTGGCTTGTTCTGTGGTCAAAGGCAAAAGCCGAAATTCAAACCGGCAAAAATAGTTATAAAAAGCAAAGAAAAAGACCACTTTTCGGATGAAAAGCGGTCTTTTTCTGGAGCTGCTAGGCAGATTCGAACTGCCGACCTCATCCTTACCAAGGATGCGCTC